>Ga0070706_100002261_pt1 | contig 19502 bp, 24 predicted proteins | sample KBSK5501metaG_FD_65476 | JGI IMG/M metagenome (GOLD analysis project Ga0070706, IMG submission 65476) | Corn, switchgrass and miscanthus rhizosphere microbial communities from Kellogg Biological Station, Michigan, USA - KBS K5-50-1 metaG | ecosystem: Host-associated > Plants > Roots >... | reverse complement strand
ACCTTCGGCCTCTCGATCCTCGCGGTGAACGCGACCTCGATCATCTTGTCGCCGCAGGCGAAGGACGCGAATCTCGCGTGGCGCTTCGACCTGCTGGAGCTCGGCTTCGTGAACGTCACATTCGCCCGCATCGCCGCCTTCGTCGTTTCGGTCGCGCTCGTCGGTGCGACCTACGTCCTCCTGGCGCGGACGCGGCTCGGCAAGCAGATGCGCGCCGTCGCGCAGAACCGACTCGGCGCCCAAATCGTGGGGATCCCGATCGATCGCGTTTACGAGTTCGCCTTCGGTCTCTCCGCGGCGCTCGCCGCAGCCGCCGGCGTGATGCTCATCTTCCAAACGCAGGTCTCGCCGTTCCTTGGACTCGGGACGCTCCTGAAGTCGTTCTCGATCGTGGTGCTCGCGGGGCTCGGAAACCTCGCAGGTGTGATCTGGGCGAGCCTGCTGCTGGGGCTCGCCGAGCAGCTCGTGTCCCAATACGTCCCGGGTGGCGCCGCCCTCCGCGACGGCCTCTTCTTCGTGATCATCTTCCTCGTCCTGCTCGTCAGGCCGAGCGGTCTCCGCAGGTGAGACGCAACCTGATCGGTTGGGCGGCCTTCATCTTCGTAGTGGTCGTGCTTCCGTGGCTGGGGATCGGAAGCGATCGGTATCTGATGCTCCTCGCGAACGTGATGCTCATGTTCATGACGCTCGCGCTTTCGTGGGACGTCGTCGCGCGGACCGGTCAGCTGTCGTTGGCGCACGGGGCGTTCTTCGGGCTCGGAGCGTACGGGGTCGCGATCGCTCACCGGACCTGGGCGCTCCCGCCGCTGGTCGGCATGCTCGTCGCCGCATGTGCGGTCGCCGCGGTTGCGCTCGCGCTCGGCGTCGTGACGCTTCGTCTCCGCGGGATCTACTTCGCGATCGCGACGCTCGCGTTCGCCGAGGTCCTCCGTACTGTCGCGCTGCAATTCCCGGATCTCACGGGCGGAACCGTCGGCATCGCGATGCCGCCCCTCTTCGACGGCGACCGTCTCCTCTCCTACTACCTCATCGGAGCCATCTTCGTCCTCGCGCTCGCGACTTCGCTCGGGGTGCGCTGGTCACGGCTGCAGTACGCGGTCACCGCGATCCGCGCGAACGAGACCGTCGCGCAAGTCATGGGGATCGACGTAGTGCGCGTGAAGGTCGTGCTGTTCCTCGCCTCGGCGACGCTCGCCGGCCTGGCGGGCGCCTTCTACATGCCGTTCATCACGCACACCGACCCGAACGACGCGTTCGACATCGGACGATCGGTCGCGGCCCTCGTGTTTCCGATCTTCGGCGGCCTCTACACGAGCGCGGGGCCGGTGATCGGCACCATCCTCATGCGCTCGCTCGAGGAGTACCTGCGCGTGACGCCGCCATGGAAAGAGGGCTATCAGGTGGTCTACGGCCTCGTGATCGTCGTGGCGGTGCTGTTCATGCCGCGCGGGCTCCTGGGCCTCATCGTGGATCTGCGTCGGTCGCGGCCTGATCGGAGGTGGGCATGGCGCTTCTCGAGGTGACCGGGCTGGTGCGCCGCTTCCGCGGGCTCGCCGCCGTGGACGGGCTCTCGTTCACGGTCGCCGAGGGGCAGACCGTCGCGATCATCGGACCGAACGGTGCGGGAAAGTCGACGACCTTCAACCTCGTCTCCGGCCTGCTCCGCTCGGATGCCGGGACGATCCGGTTCCGAGGGACCGATGTGACCCGGACCCCAGCGCATTCGCGAACGCGCGCCGGGATGGGGCGGACTTTCCAGGTCGTGCAGCCCTTCGTAGACCTCGACGTGCTCGACAACGTCGTCGTGGGCGCGCTCTTCGGCGGATCGCTCGGCCTCGGCGCGGCGCGTAAGGACGCTGAGCGCCTCGTGGACCTGGTCGGCCTCGGACCGAAGCGGCACGCAGCGGTCGCGTCGTTGACGCTCGCCGATCGAAAGCGCCTCGAGCTCGCCCGTGCGCTCGCGACGAAGCCAGCGCTGCTCATGCTCGACGAGGTCATGGAGGGCCTCACCCCGGTCGAAGAGCGCGACGCCGTCCGGCTGCTGCACGAGGTGCGCGCGCAAGGCATCACCCTGCTGCTGATCGAGCACGTCATGTCGACGGTGCGCGACCTGTCGGACCACGTGCTCGTGATGGACTACGGCAAGATGCTCGCGGAGGGCCGGTACGAGGACGTGGCCCGCGACCCGCGGGTGATCGAGGCGTATCTCGGCACGGAGGCGGACGAGTGATGCCGCTCCTCGCGGTCTCGGGCCTCGTCGCTGGCTATGGAGCGCTCTCGGTGCTGCACGACCTCGCGCTCCACGTGGACGAACATGAAGCCGTCGCCATCGTCGGGGCGAACGCAGCCGGAAAGACCACGCTGCTTCGCACGATCAGCGGCATCGTGCCCGCACGCGCCGGGTCGATCCGTCTCGGCGGCCGCGAGCTCCTCGGCCTTGGCTCTCACGAGATCGCCGCCGCGGGGATCGTGCAGGTCGCCGAAGGGCGTCAGCTCTTCCCCGAGATGAGCGTGCTCGAGAACCTGGAGCTCGGTGCGATGGCCTCGAGCGAAGCCTGGTCGGGCCGGGCGGCGATGCTCGAGCGCGTGATCGGGCTCTTCCCTCGGGTCGGCGAGCGGCTCGCGCAGCGCGCGGGAACGATGAGCGGTGGCGAGCAGCAGCAGGTCGCGATCGGCCGCGCGCTCATGGCGCGACCGAAGATCCTCCTCGTAGACGAGCCTTCCGCCGGCCTTTCGCCTCTCCTCGTGCAGGCGGTGTTTCGCGCGCTGAGGGAGATCCACGCCGAGGGCACGACGATCCTGCTCGTCGAGCAGAACGTGCCGCTCAGCCTGCGCCTCGCGCAGCGCGCATACGTGATCGAGCTCGGCCGCGTGGTGCTCGAAGGCACAGGCGCCGAGCTGCTCGCGAACCCCCACATCCAGGCCGCGTACCTGGGACGGGCCTGAGCGCGAACGATGGACATCCAAGGAGTGCTCGCCAAGCACGCGCGGTACCGGCCCGATCGGCTCGCGGTCGTCTTCGAGAAGCATCGCCTCACCTACCGCGACTTCGACCGGCGCGTCAACCGGGCGGCGAATGCCTTCCGCGAGCTGGGGGTCGTCAAGGGCGACAGGATCGCGACGTTCCTTGCCAACTCCCTGGAGCTGCTCGAGGTGTACTGGGCCGCGGCGAAGATCGGGACGGTCGTGGTCCCGCTCAGCTCGCTGCTCCGCGGACGCGGCCTCGCGACCCTCCTGAACGACGCGGACGTGGGGCTCATCGTCACCGAAGTGGCCCAGGCGACGTTCCTGGACGAGGTCCGATCGGAGCTCGCCATTTCCGCGGATCGCTATCTCCTGACCGACGGACCGGCTCGTGGGGGTTATCGCGACTACCGAACGCTCGTCGCGAGGGCAAGCGACGCCGAGCCATCGGGCGTCTCGACCGATGAGGACGACCCGTACAACATCATCTACAGCAGCGGCACGACGGGCCAGCCCAAAGGCATCGTACTGAGCCATCGCGTTCGCGCGCTCTACGGAACCCTGTTTGGCGGCGCGTGGCGCATGACTCCCGAGAGTGTCGTCCTGCACTCCGGATCGCTGTGCTTCAACGGCGCCTTCCTGACCATGATGCCGTCGTTCGTGCTGGGCTGCGCCTTCGTCCTGCATCGCCACTTCGAGCCCGACGCGGTCATCGAGACGATCGCGCGCGAGCGCGTCACGCACATGTTCATGGTTCCCTCGCAGATCGTCGCCCTGCTGAACTCACCTAGATTCACGGCGACGAACGTCCCCTCGCTCGAGATGCTCGGCGCGGTCGGCGCTCCGTTCCACAAGCAGCACCGCGAGGAGCTCGCGCGGCGGGTCCCGGGCGTGTTCTGTGAGCTCTATGGCCTCACCGAGGGATTCATGACCATCCTCGACAAGACGGACTATGCGAGGAAGCCGACCTCCGTCGGTGTTCCGCCGCCCTTCTTCGAGATGCGCATCCTCGACGCCGCCGGGCGCGACGTCGTGACGGGCGAGACGGGCGAGATCGTCGGCCGCTCTCCGCTCCTCATGTCCGGCTACTACAGGCGGCCGGACCTGACACGCGAGGTCATCGTCGACGGCTGGCTGCACAGCGGCGACATGGGCTACGTGGACGAGGACGGCTTCCTGTACCTCGTCGACCGGCAAAAGGACATGCTCATCTCCGGGGGCGTGAACGTGTATCCCCGCGACATCGAGGAGCTCATCGTCCAGCACCCTGCCGTCCGCGAGGCGGCCGTCTTCGGGATCCCCAGCGACAAATGGGGAGAAACGCCGCTCGCCGCGGTGATCCTGCGTGAGCCGGGCAGCGTCACGGCCGACGAGCTGCGGATCTGGATCAACGAGCGCGTCGAAGCCCGTTTCCAGCAGGTGCAGGAGGTCGTGATCATGGACGAGTTCCCGCGGAGCGCGGCCGGGAAAACGCTGAAGCGAGTCATGCGCGAGCCGTATTGGGCCGGCCGCAAGACCCGGATCTGATAGTGATGGAGATGGCCCATTACGCGGTCGAGACGCGCGCGCTGGTCAAGGAATTCTCCGGATTCCGCGCCGTCGACTCGGTCGATCTGCGGCTGGACGCTGGCCGCGTGCACGCCCTCGTGGGTCCGAACGGCGCGGGAAAGACCAGCCTCTTCAATCTTCTCACCGGATTCCTCCGGCCGACGGCGGGCCGCATCCTGCTCTTCGGCCAGGACTCGACCGGTCTCTCGCCCGAAAAGATCGCGCGACGCGGTGTCGCGCGCTCGTTCCAGATCACGAGCCTCTTCGATCACCTCACCGCCATCGAGCACACCGCGCTGGCTCTGCAGGCCGCGTCCACGCTCGGGTTTCGTTTCTGGATGTCCGACAGCGCCCTCGGCCGCTTCCACGACCGGGCCCGCTCCCTCCTTGCGGACGTCGGCCTCGGTGACCTCGCCACGCGGCCGGCGGGGAGCCTCCCGTATGGACAGAAGCGCGCGCTCGAGCTCGCTCTCGCGATCGCTCTCGATCCGCGCCTCCTGCTGCTGGACGAGCCGACGGCGGGAATGGGCCTCGAGGATGTCCGGCGAACGATCGAGCTCATCCGTCGCCTGCGTGTGGGCCGCACGGTCGTGCTCGTGGAGCACAACATGGGCGTCGTTGCCGAGCTCGCCGACCAGGTCATCGTGCTGCAGCAAGGCCGGGTCATCGCGCAGGGCGCGTACGCCGCCGTCCGTGAGGACCCCGCGGTCGTCACCGCCTACCTCGGACAGTCGCATGCCTAGTCCGGCCCTCGAGGTGACCGATCTCTCGGCTTGGTACGGCGAGGCGCAGGCCGTCCGGAGCGTCTCGTTTCGCGTCGGTGGAGGCGAGCTCGTGACGCTGGTAGGCCGGAACGGGGCCGGCAAGACCACGGTGCTGCGCTGCATCATGGGTCTGCATCAGCAGCAGCGCGGCTCCGTGCGGCTCGGCGACACGGACTTGTCGGATCGCGCTCCGCACGAGCGCGCTCGCGCCGGCCTCGCCTACGTGCCCGACGACCGAGGGATCTACGCGACGCTGTCCGTCGCGGAGAACCTCGTCCTTCCGCCGATAGTCGGAAGCACGCGCTGGCCACTCGAGCGCGTGTACGAGGCGTTCCCGATCCTGCACGAGCGCCGCCGCCACGCGGCCACGAAGCTGTCGGGCGGCGAACAGCAGATGCTTGCGATCGCGCGAGCGCTGCGGACGGGCGCGCAAGTCCTGCTCTTGGACGAACCGACCGAGGGGCTCGCTCCGGTGCTCGTCCAGCGCATCGCGTCGATGCTGGTCGAGGCGAAGGGCGAGGGGACCACGATGCTCCTCGTCGAGCAGAACCTGCGCTTCGCCACCACCGTCGCCGACCGTCACTACCTGATCGCGAACGGCCAGATCGTCGAATCGCTCGACAACGGGGAGGTGATCGCCCGCGAATCCGAACTCTTACACCATCTCGGCGTTTAGATCCGGCACGACCGGAGGGAGGAACGGCATGCAGCGAACGATCGCGCTCCTCGTCGCGACGCTCGTCCTGGCCGCGGGTTGCGGCGGCGGGAACGTCGGTCCCGGCGGTGGAGCGGTCAAGCTCAACGACGGCAAGCTCGTCATCGCGGTCATCAACGATCAGTCCGGCGTCTACGCGGACCTGTCAGGCAAGAACGCGGTCGAAGCCGTGAAGATGGCGGTCGAAGACTTCAAGGCGAAGTACGGCGAGAACTCCCTCGGTGGACCCGTCGAGGTCATCACCGCCGACCACCAGAACAAGCCCGATGTCGCCTCCGCGAAGGCGCAGGAATTCTACGAAAGGAACGCAGCGGATCTCATCCTGGACGTGCCGACGTCGTCGGCCGCACTCGGTATCGCGAAGGTCGCGCTTGATCAAAAGAAGCTCTACATCAACGTGACTGCGGCGACGACCGATCTCACCGGGGCCAGCTGCAACAAGTACACGTTCCACTACGCGTACGACACGTACATGCTCGCCCAGGGCACCGGCATCACGGTGACGCAGCAGGGCGGAAAGAGCTGGTACATCATCTATCCGAACTACGCGTTCGGTCAGGACATGGAGAAGTCTTTCCGCCAGGCGGTCATCGGCGCGGGTGGCAACGTCATCCAGTCAGACGGCTCGCCCTTTCCGAACACGACCGGTGACTTCTCCTCGCTCCTCTTGAAGGCCGGCCAGCTGAAACCCCAGGTGCTCGGCGCGATGCAGGCCGGCGGCGACCTGGTGAACGTCGTGAAGCAGTACAACGAGTTCAAGCTCAAAGACCAGAACATCAAACTGGCGATCGGGCTCTTGTTCGACACCGACATCACAGCGCTCGGGCAGGACGCCTTCGCCGGCACGCTTTACACGACGCCGTGGCTCTGGAGCATGGACGACCAGTCCAGACAGTTCGCCGACAAGTTCCTCAAGCGCACCGGGATCCGCCCGACGTTCGCCCACGCGGGCAACTATTCGGCCGCGTGGCAATACATGGAGGCGGTGCGGCGCGGCGGCACGGACGACGCCGATGCCGTGGTGAAGCAGCTCGAGGGCTACAAGTTCAACGACTTCTTCATTCGGAACGGCGTCGTGCGCGCCGACGACCACTGGGTCATGCACGACGCGCTCATCGCGCAGGTCAAGCCGAAGTCAGAGGCCAAGGAGCAGTTCGACTACTCCAAGGTCGTCGGCACGCTCTCGGCGGAGAAGGCCTCGCGGCCGCTCGCCGATGGCGGCTGCAAGATGCCGAAATAGCACCAGGAAACCGATGAAGGGGCGGGACACGAGTCCCGCCCCTTGGTGTGCCGATGGAATACGTCGCCCTTCAACTCTTCAACGGCCTCGCGAACGGCAGCTTCTACGCGCTGCTCTCGCTCGGGCTCGCCGTCATTTTCGGCGTGCTCCGCGTGGTGAACTTCGCACACGGCGCCTTCTACATGCTCGGCGCGTTCGGCGCGTATCTCTTGCTCCAGGACTTCAGCGTCGGGTTCTGGCCAGCGCTCGCGATCGCGCCCCTTGCGATCGGCGTCGCCGCGATGGGTCTCGAGCGACTGCTCATCCGACGCCTCTACGGACTCGATCCTCTCTACAACTTCCTGCTCACGTTCGGGCTCACGCTCATCATCCAGGACGGCATGCGCCTGCGATTCGGCTTGCAGGGCCAGCCCTATCCCGCCCCAGCCGAGCTTGGCGGGTCGCTCTCGTTGGGACCGGTCGGGTATCCCGTCTACCGGCTCTTCGTGATCGTGTTCTCGCTCGCCGTGTGCGTTCTCGTGTGGTACCTCATCGAGCGCACGCGGGTCGGTATGGTGGTACGCGCGTCCACGGAGCGCCCTGAGCTGACGCGGGCGCTCGGTATCAACGTCGACCGCTGGGTCACACCGGTCTTCGGCTTTGGCGTTGCGCTCGCCGCGCTCGGCGGCGTGCTGGCGGCGCCCATGCGGAACGTTTCGCCGCTCATGGGCAGCGAGCTGATCATCTTCACCTTCGCGGTCGTGGTCATCGGCGGCATGGGATCGATCGTCGGTGCCGTCGTCGCCGGGTTCCTCGTCGGCATCCTCGCGAGCCTCGCCGCGGTGTTCGACCCCGCGCTCGAAAACGTGCTCGCCTTCGCGCTCATGGCGGTCGTGCTGCTCGTCCGGCCCGCGGGCCTCTTTGGTTCCGTGGACCGCACGTGAGACGTTTCGTGACGCTGTTGCCGTATGCGGGCGGGACCCTGGTCGCGCTCGTGCTCCCCCGCCTCCTCTACCCGGTCCTCGCGCTCGACATTCTGCTGTGGGGCCTCTTCGCGGTTTCGGTCGACCTGCTCCTCGGATTCGGCGGCCTGCTCTCGTTCGGTCATGCGGCGTTCTGGGGCTTCGGCGGCTACGCGGGAGCGATCACCGCGAAAGCGCTTGGGGTCCCCTTTCCGGTCGCCGCAGTGGTCGGCGCAGTGTCGGCCGCGGCGCTGGCGGTACCGTTCGGCTTTCTCGCGATCCGCCGCCGCGGCATCTACTTCGCCATGGTGACGCTCGCGTTCGCGCAAATGCTGTTCTACCTCGCGAACGAGTGGCGCGCTTTGACAGGTGGCGAGAACGGGGTGCAAGGCGTGCCGCGAGTCCTTCCGGGCCTCAGCGTCGGACGCTCGATCGACTTCTACTACGCCGCGCTGCCACTGGTGATCGTCGGCTTCGCCCTCGCCGTTCGCATCGTGCACTCGCCATTCGGTCACGTGCTCGTCGCGATCAGGGACAACGAGGCTCGTGCGCAGGCCCTCGGCTATCACACGTGGCGCTACAAGCTGCTCGCATTCGCCTTGTCTGGTGGGCTCGCCGGACTTGCCGGCGCGCTCTTCGCGCTCGGACACGGCTTCGCTTCGCTCGACCTCCTGCACTGGACGACCTCTGGCACCGCTGTCCTCATGACCATCCTCGGCGGCATCGGAACGCTCTGGGGAAGCCTCGTCGGGGCGGCGGTCGTGTTGCTCGTCCGCGACACCCTCACGAACGTGCCGGAGGCGTCGGGTGTGGTGACCGGCGCGATCTTCGTTGTGATCGTGCTGGCGTTCCGTCGAGGACTCTGGCCGACGCTCGCCGACCTGATCCGTCTTCTGAGGTCGAGGAGCCTCGGCTCCTAGTGCGGTCGGCGCGCACCAGGGCCGAGGTCCTCGCGCGCCGCACGACCGGGAGGCGCCCGGTACGTGCGTGACCGTTATTTCGGCTGTAGCGCGTCCTCGACGAGCTTGGTGCCCGCGGCAGCCATCTTCGTCGCCACAGTCTGGCCCGCCTGGACCGCCTGGGTCCACGCCTTCAAGCCCTCGTTCTGCGCGGCGAAGGCCCTGCGCAGACCGTCAAGCGCCGCCGCATTGGTCGCCGCGAGGTACTCGCGAGCGGCTTCGGCCGACGCCTCGAAAAAGGACTGGATCGCCTCGGTGTCGGGCTCGTCGGTACGCGTACGTCTCTTGAGCTGTTCGGGTGCGGTAGCCACTTGGGCCTCCTAGAATCGCTCTGCTTGCAGAGCGGCAATATCTGCAGTATGCATATAGGTGCAAATGATGTCAAGCAAGGGCAAGGCGGGCGAGGGGCGGTCCCGGCCAGGTGGAGGCGGGACACGCGATGCCGCATCACCTGGCCGGCGCGGGGAGCAGCCGGGGTGGAGCGGCCGAGACCTGCTGACGCCGTACATCCTTCTGGCCATCTCGACCCAGCGGGCCCATGGCTACTTCATCGAGCAGTACCTGCGCAGCCTCGGCCTCGCCCAGGTTGAAATGACGACGGTCTATCGGATGCTGCGCCAGCTCGAGAAGGACGGCCTGGTGCGGTCGGCGTGGGAAGCGCAAGCGCGCGGACCGGCACGTCGCGTGTACACGCTCACCGAGGCTGGTCGAGCGTGGCTCGACGTCGGCGCCGGCTACCTCGAGCGGTACCGGCACGCGATCGACACGTTCTTCGGCACGTACGGCGCGACGGCGAAACGGAAGGAGCGACGCGGATGACCAAGCAGCGCACGACGAGCAGCAACACGGAGGCTCAGCCCGATCCGTTCGAGGTCTGGCGCAAGTTCTACGACGCGAATGAGGCCGTCTGGTCCAAGGCCGCGAAGGAGACCACCTCGAGCGAAGCGTTCGCCGAGATGCAAGGACGGATGCTCGAGACGTTCCTCTCGTTCCAAAAAAGCGCGCGGGACGCCATGAACGCGCAGCTCGCGACGCTCAACCTGCCGAGCCGCGACGATGTCGCGCGGCTCGGCGAGATCATCGTCGGCCTGGAGGAGAAGATCGACCGCATCGAGGATCACCTCGCTTCGCTCGCGCCCAGGCCGCCGGCGCGCGCGAAGGCCTCCCGCTCGCGCCGTTCGTGAGGGCGCCGGTCCTCCCATTGGCGGACCCGGTCTGGAGCTCGAGCGACCGCGCGCTCGAGCTCATGCGCGTCGTCGCTACGGCGAAAGAGGCCCCGGTCGGTCAGACGCCAAAGACGGTGGTCTGGCGGAAGAACAAGGCGCGCCTGTACCGCTACCAGCGCGAGGAACCCGCGACGCGGCGCACCCCGGTGTTCCTTTCGCTTCCGCTGATCAACCGCGCGTACATCCTGGATCTGCGTCCAGGCAATTCCTTCGTCGAGTTCCTCCTCGAGGAGGGGCACGACGTCTACCTGTTCGATTGGGGCACCTGGGGACCGGAGGATCGGAACGTGACGATCACCGACCTCGTCACGCGGTACCTACCGCGCGCCATCGCGCGGGCGAGCGCGTCCGCCGGCGGGCCCGTCACGCTCCTCGGCTACTGCATCGGCGGCGTGCTCGCCGTATGCTTCGCCGCCCTCCATCCCGACGCGGCGGTGAAGAACCTCGTCCTCTTCACCACCCCGATCGACTTCGCCGACGCCGGACAGTTCGGCATATGGACCGCGAAAGGCCGCTTTCCGATCGAGCGCATCCGCGAAACCCTCGACGTAGTTCCGGGCGAGCTCGTCGACGTCGGCGCCAAGATGCTCAACCCGATCGGCTCGACGCTGGGGACGTATCTCCAGCTCTACGAGAAGCTCGGCGATCCGAGCTTCGACCCGCGCGCGTGGCAGGCGATGTACCGATGGGTGAACGAGGGCACACCGTTCCCCGCGGCTGCCTACCACCAGTGGATCACCGAGTTCTATCAGGACAACCTGCTGGTGAAGGGACGACTCCGTATGGACGGTCGCCCGGTTCGCCTCGGGGCGATCCGCGTGCCGTTTCTGAACGTCGCCGCGACGACAGACACCATCGCTCCCCGCACCACGACGAGGGTCACGCTCGCGAGCGTGGCCAGCCGCGACAAGACCGAGATCGTCATCGAGGGCGGCCATGTCGGGATCGTCGTCGGCCGGACGGCCAAGATGGAGCTCTGGCCGCGCGTCTCCCGGTGGCTCAAAAGGCACGACTGATGTTCCGTCTCGACGGCCGCGTCGCGGTGATCACCGGCGGTGCGCGCGGCATCGGTGCCGAGACCGCCCGAGTGTTCCGCGAGGCGGGCGCCATCGCGATCACTTGGGACATCGCCGAAGCCGCCGACGCGAGGGTCGACGTGACCGACACGCTGGCGGTCGCGAAGGCGGTCGCCGACCTCGTCGCGAAGCACGGGCGAATCGACGTGCTGGTGAACAACGCGGGAATTCTCCGCGACGCCCAGTTGATCAAGGTGAATGACGGCAGAGTGGTCGGGGGCATGAGCGAGGCGGACTTCGAAGCGGTGATCAACGTGAACGTGAAGGGCATGTTCGTCTGCAGCCAGGCGGTCGCCCCGGTGATGATCAAACAGGGCTCGGGCCGCATCCTCAACGCTTCCTCGGTGGTCGGGCTCTACGGCAACTTCGGGCAGACGAATTACGTCGCGTCGAAGGCCGCGGTCATCGGCATGACCAAGGTCTGGGCGCGCGAGCTCGGGCCCCGCGGCATCACCGTGAACGCGATCGCTCCGGGCTTCATCGGCACCGAGATGGTCCGTCAGATGCCTGAGAAAATCCTTGCAGCGATGGTCGAGCGGACGCCGGTCCGCCGGCTCGGCGAGCCTCGCGACGTCGCAAACGCCTACCTCTATCTCGCCTCCGACGAGGCATCGTTCGTCAACGGCGCGGTGCTGTCAGTGGACGGCGGGGTCGTCGTCGGCACGTAGTGCCGACGGTCCGGGTCGACGGCATCGACCTTTACCACGAGCTTCACGGCGAGGCGACCGCATCGCCGCTCGTGTTCGTGAACGGCATCTTCCAGGACACGACCGGGTGGTCGCTCCACGTCCGCCGTTTCAGGGATCGGTTCCGGTGCCTGGTGTACGACTGCCGGGGACAGGGCCGCTCGGCCCGGCCGCCGGGCCCGTACCGCATCGAGCGCCACGCGGCCGACCTGCTCGGCCTCCTCGACGCGCTCAGGATCAGGCGCCCGAGCATCGTGGGCCTCTCGAACGGCGGTGCCGTCGCGATGACCTTCGCCGCCGCGCATCCCGACCGCGTCCGTGCGCTCGTCCTGGTCGACACCTTTGCGCGCGCCGACGGCGCGCTCCGCGCGAAGCTTCGGGCGTGGCGAGTGGCGCTCGACGCCGGCGGGCCGGCTCTTCGCTTCGACGTCTCCGTGCCGTGGAACTTCTCCGCGGCGTTCCTCGAGGCGCACGAACCCGAGCTCGGCGCACTTCGCGAGCTCGCGCTCGCCTGGGATCCGGATGCGATGCGAGCACTCATGGCCGGCTCGGCCGAGCACGACGCGCGCGATGCGCTCTCGCGCATCACCGCCCCGACTCTTGTGCTCGTCGGCGAGCAGGACGTGCTCGCACCGCCGTGGATGGCCCGCGAGGTCGCGGGGGCGATCCAGGGTGCGCAGCTGCGCCAGATCGCCGGCGCCGGCCACGCGATGCCGATCGAGAAGGCCGAGGAGTTCTGCACTGCGGTCCGCGATTTCCTCGAATCGACCGGAACGTGAGCCGAGCGATGTCACCGAAACATGACCCTCCCGCGACCCGAACGCACCACCTTGACTACCACGACGCGGTCACCATATGAGCGTGGCTGCCATCCTTCGCGTCGCGCTGATCGCGCACGACGGCCAGAAGACCGACATGCTGGAGTGGGCGCGCTGGAACCGCGACCTGCTGTCGCGGGCGAAGCTCTGCGCAACGAAGCACACGGGTGAGATGGTCGCCGCCGACACCGGCCTCGCGATCCAACTGCTCCTGAGCGGACCGCAGGGTGGCGATGCTCAGGTCGCGGCGATGATCGCCCGCCGTGAGATCGACATCGTCGTCTTCTTCTGGGATCCGCTGGCGACCCAACCACACGAGACCGACGTGCGATCGCTGATCAGGCTCGCCGTGCTCCACGACGTCGCCATTGCATGCAATCGCCGCTCCGCGGACCTGATGATCAGCTCGCCGCTGCTGCGAGCGACGGCGGTCCCTTCGTAGCGGTCCGAGCTAGGAGTCCGCGCCGTCCTCGAGCGTGATGAGCCGGATCTGCTCCGCGAGCCAGCTATCGCCAGCACCCGAATCCAAGGGCGTTTCGTCGCGCTCGTCGGTCGCCATTGCTGCGTCGTCCTGTGAAGTGCTCATACCGCCTTCTCCGCCAACTCTCCTTGGAACTTGCCAAGGCGCGACGCGCCCATCGACTCGCCGAGCACCTGGTGGTACGGCACTCCGGTGAAGAGGTGATGGCTCTTCGTCGGAATGTCGTCGTCGGTCGCCCACTCCTTGCGCTGAAGCTCGATGTAGGCGCGCTCCCGCTGGCCCTGCAGACCCTGCAGCAGCTTACTGAACGCGTAGCCCATCGCGTGCTGCGCGGCGAGCGTGATGAAGAGGAACTTGTACCCGAGCTCGCCGAGCTCCGCGAATGAGATCGGGTCGGGATCGTTGAACCACTTGAATGAGCTCGACCAGTTGAACGCGAAACGCGCGCGCGGGAAGCGGCGCCGCACTTGTTCGGCGAAACGCTCGGTGGGCCCGCGGTCCGAATTCGGGAACTCGCACCAGACGAGGTCCGGCGCGCCGCTGTCGAGATAGCGGAGCGCCCGTTCGATCGCGAGGTCGACGCCGCGCGTCGTCTCCGGCGCATCCACCGCCGATACGGCATCGGTGCGCGCGATGACGATGAAGTCGCTGCGCCCCAGATCGTCCGCGACGGCGCGAGCCATGCGGAGCTTGCCGACCATCTCGTCGGCGGAGATGAGCGCCTTGCCGGCGATGTGCCCGCAGCGCTTGGGGAGCACCTGGTCCTCGATGTGCGCGCCCGCCACACCTGCGTTCACGTACAGCTCGGCGATGCGCTGCACGTTGAAGAGGTTGCCGTAGCCGCCGTCCATGTCGGCGACCACCGGCGGGATCTCGAGGTGCGTCGGGGCGACGCCCTTCTCGGGATCGCCCGTGGCCATCGTGAGCTGGAACTTCCGCAGCGCCGATACGGTACGGCGCGCGCCGTCCGCGATCTCGGGGCCGGAGTAGAGGTCCATGTCGGTCGTCCCGAGGTGACCGATGGCGAACGAGTAGCCCGAGAAGTACACCGCCGGGAAGCGGTGGTACATGACCAGCTCCGCGCCGTGCGGGTCGTACACGCCGGGCGCGAAGACGAAGGGCTCGGCATCCAGCAGCTCGCGGAGTCGCGTCGCCGAATCCGTCCAGCGCGACGCCGGCAGGGTGAAGCCGGGCGGCAGGAGCGGCGTCTGGGCGAGCTTAGTTGTCATGGTCGATCTGGCAGAGCTCAGGGCACGCGCACTCCGTCTGCTGCGACCGCAGTGGAGCCTCCCCGGTCTCGCGGACGCGCAGGATCGGACGGTATTCGTTGTTCGCGCCGGTGTTCTCGAGATTGTTCATGAGGCCCATGAGGGAGCACTTTGCGTGCCGGGGATGCCATAAAGCAAATCGTTTGTTTGGATACGAACGATCAACTTTGTTTATGATGGCCAGCCATGCAGATGGCGCAGCTCGAGGCCTTCGCCGAGACGGCGCGACTCGGCAACGCGAGCCGAGCGGCGGAGGCCCTGAACCTGACCCAGCCGGCGCTCACCGCGCGGCTGCACGGTCTCGAGAGCGATCTCGGCGTCGAACTCTTCGTGCGGCGCGCGCGGGGCATGACCCTGACCGACGCCGGTCGCGCGCTCCTCCCCTACGCGGAGCGCGCACTCGCGCAGGTCGTCGAGGGACGCAAGGCGATCCAGGAGCTGCGCACCGGCAAGGTCGGCGAGCTGCTGATCGGCGCGGCCCCCGCGGTCAGCACCTACTTCCTCCCCGGCGTGCTCAAGACGTATCAGACGACGCATCGGGATGTGCGCCTCGGGGTGCGCACCGGACACACCGAAGAGGTGCTCGAGATGGTCCTGCGCCATGAGGTCGACGTCGGCGTGGGTCGGCCGATCCGCCATCCGGACGTCCTGCTCATCCCGGTCTTCGACGACGAGCTCGTGCTCGTCGCGAGCCGCGCGCACCCCTTCGCGCGACGTGGAAAGGTTCGCCTGCAGGAGCTCGCCGCAGACCGGCTGATCCTCTTCGATCGCGCCTCGAGCTACTACGAGCTCACGAGCTCGTTGCTGCGCCAGGCCGGCGTTGTCCCCGAAAGCGTCATCGAGCTCGACAACGTCGAGGCCGCCAAGAAGATGGTGATCGAAGGCCTCGGTGTCGCGCTCCTCCCGCGGATGGCGCTGCTCGCCGAGCTTCGCGCGAGGTCGCTTCGCCCGATCCGTATCATCGGCGCGCCTCCGGTCCGGCGGCCGATCGTCGCGATCCGCCGCGCCGACGCCGGCCCGCCGATGGGCCCGGTCGCCGACTTCCTGGCGATGCTCGGTACGCGCGTTTAGCGCGCGGCGAGGTTGGCGTGCTCGCGTCGCGCGAGCGCGGCACCGATCGATGCCGGATCCGACTCCATCGCCTCCGCGAACGTCGCGAGCGCGTCGCCTGAGAGACCCGCGTCGCGCAGGGCGACGCCGCCGAGGTAGCTCAGGAACGCGCGATCCGCGGGCCGCAGCTTGCCGGCATCGCGCTCGGCCTCGCGCAGCGTCGAACGGGCGGCATCGCGATCATCGGGCGCCGCGGCGATCGCCTCGAGCGCCAGGCGCATCGCGATCCGTTCGTGCGAGCGCGCGAGCTCGGGATCCGACGCAAGCTCGCGGACCAGCATTCGCCCGCGTTCGCGGTCTCCGCCGATCGCGACCAGCTCGCTCCACACAAGCGCGAGCCGGACGTCGATCTCGCCCGGCAGGAGCGCGGCGCACCTTCGCGCGTCGCCCGCGCGGTTCAGCGCCGCGTAGGACGCCACCAGTCCCACGACGACGGCGCGATCGTGCGGGAGCTTCTTTGCGACCTGCTCGAAGAGCGTCGCCGCCGAGAGCGGATCGCCGGACGCGTAGAGCACCTCGGCGGCGACCTTCCGTACGAGCGTGACGGCGCCGAAGCGGTCGAGGAGCGGGCGGACGAGGGCTCGAGCAGCAGCCATGTCACCCCTATCGAGCGCCCGGCGCGCACGCCAGACGTCGCGCGGAACCCGCCAGATATCGGAAATGGACGCTCGCCGAACAGGCCGCTTGTCCACAGGAAGTGGTTCGTTACGGCCTCTAGAGGGTGGTTTATCCACCGTTTTTACGTGGTTATCCACACACAGGCAGGCGGCGCTTGCTTGCTAGGTGTCGGCAAGCAACCCCTGCGCAATAACGAGCCGCTGGATCTCGCTCGTGCCCTCGTAAATCCGGTAGATACGGGCGTCGCGGTAGGCGCGCTCGATCCACAACTCGCGCATGTAACCCATACCGCCGTGGATCTGGACCGCCGCGTCCGCGATACGGCCGAGCGTCTCGGTCGCGAAGAGCTTCGCCATCGACGCGCGGTCGCTGACACGCTCGCCGCGATCGGCACGAGATGCCGCGTCGTACACCATGAGCCGCGCGGCGTGGATCTCGGTCGCGGCATCGGCAAGCATCCACTGGATCGCCTGGTTCGCGCCGATCGGTCTTCCAAATTGCGTGCGCGTCTTCGCGTGCGCCACAGACGCCTCGAGGAGGTGCTGCGCCGCGCCGACGGCGTGTGCCGCAAGGCCCATGCGGCCGTAGTCGAGGGTCGCGAGCGCCACCGCGAGACCCTTGCCCTCGTCACCGACGCGTTGCGCCGCGGGCACGCGCATCTCGTGGAAGAAAAGCTGCGCGGTGGTCGAACCGTGGAGGCCCATCTTCGGATCGTTCGGTCCGACGTCCAGACCCTTCGTCCCGCGCTCGACGACGAAAGCGGTGATCGCTTTCGACCCCATCTTGCCATCGAGCGTGGCGAAGATGACGAAGACGTCCGCGATCGGTGCGTTGGTGATGAAGGTCTTCGCGCCGTCGATCACGTAGGAGTCGCCGTCGCGGCGCACCGTCGTCTTGAGACTCGCGGCGTCGCTCCCGGCGCCCGGCTCGGAGAGGCCGTACGCGCCGATCTTCCGCGCGGAGAGGAGATCGGGCAGATAACGCGTGCGCACCGCGTCCGGCCCACCGATCTCGATGGCCGTGCCGCAGAGCCCGGCCGAGCCGCCGATCACGTTCCAGAGCGACGCGTTCGTGCGCGCGAGCTGCTCCACCGCGACGCAGTAGCCGAGCCTGCCGAAACCCTGCCCGCCCACCTCCTCGCGAAAGCCGAGACCGAAGAGACCCATGCCGGCCATCGCGTCGATCACCGCGCGCGGGATCTCATCCTTCTCCTCGATCTCGCGCTCGAGAGGCGCGAGGCGCTCGTCGACGAACTGACGCACCGAGCGCTGGAGCATTTGGAGCTCCTCGGGAAGGGCCGTGTTCACGGCGGGTGCTGGCCCCCGCGCCCCCTCGCGGCCGCCGCCAGCGTCTCGCGCAGCTCTCTCGGGATGCGGGTGACCCGCCCCGTCGAGCGATCGAGCATCACCTGGATGGTCGAGGCGTCCGCGCACCGCGTGCCGTCGGCGCGATCGATCGCGTACTCGAAGGCCCAGGACGAGTGGCGGATCTCGCCCATGCGCACCTTGATGTCGTACTCGTCGTCGAAGCGGAGCGGCGCGTGGTAACGGACGCGCGCCTCGCCGATCGTGAAGTCGATACCGTGCGCCAGGAGATCGCGCTCGTAGACGACACCGAGCTCGCGCAGATACGCGACGCGTCCGACCTCGGCGAACACGAGGTAATTCGCGTAGTACACGACGCCCTGCAGATCCGTTTCGCCGAAGCGCACCCGCTGGCGATGCGCGAATGGGAAATCCACGGCCGCTTGGAGGGTAGCGATTTGGCATGCCACCTGCTGCCCTGCTCGGCATGACTACATCGGCACCACACGATCACGACACGACCGAGCGCGTTGAGCGTGTCGTCGAGCGGCCCGCGGGGGCGTCCAACGTGAACGTGGGTCCGACGACCGCGGCCGCCACGACCAACAACAATGCGGTGTGGGCGGTGACGCGCGTTGTCACCGTGCTCCTCACCGTGCTCGAGGTCCTGCTGCTGCTGCGGTTCATCCTGAAGCTCACGGGCGCGAACGCGAATCAGCCCCTGGTCTCGGGTCTCTACGGGGTCACCGAGCCGCTCGTGCGGCCGTTCCAGGGGATCTTCCCCGAGCCTCCGGGGCCGCCGGTGCTCGACCTCGCGGCGCTCCTCGCGGTCCTGTTCTTCTTCCTCATCGCAGCGCTGATCGTCGCGCTCGTCCGCGCGATCACCTCGGCACGAGCCACGTAGCACCGCGCTCTATCGTTCGGCCTCTGGCGAGATCACAGGGAGCGCACGGAGGCTGGACCCCGCGATAGCTCCGGACTTATTGCCCGCGGGTGACCAGTGAGAGGTGGGACTCCTGCGGTTCGGCGTCCTCGAGTCGTGCGAGGAAGTCATCGAGGATCCGATCGAACTCCTCGGGCTTGTCCATCTGCACCCAGTGGCTCGCACCCGCGATGGTCCGATGCGGCAAGTCCGGCCGAAGCCGGTGCAGATCGTTCGGGCCATCGGCCTGCGCGGCGGTGATCAAGAGCTTCGGCCCCACATACCCATCGAGATCGGCGACGGGATCGTACGCGAAGGTCTCGTCCATGATGCTGAGCGCCGCGTCCTGCGGAATCTCACGGAACCCCGCGGTCACCCGGGCGCGAACGTTCGGTTGGGCCCCGGCCAGGAGCCGTTCCATGAAGCCCGCCGACGTCTTCTCGTAGTCGGACCTCATCGCCGTCATGATCTGTCGCGCCTCCGCCTCCGGGACCTTTCCCGGTGCGCCGACGAGAACCAGCCCGGCCACGCGCTCCGGGTGGTTGCAGGCGAAGGCTATGGCGGCCGCGCCGCCCAGGCTGTGTCCGACCAGTACGAAGCGTGGGAGATCGAGGCAGTCGGCGACCACACCGATGTCCTCGGCGAACGAGTCGATCGCGTAGTCGTCGATCGCGTAGTCGCGATCGCGGGGTGCATGCGAGCGGCCGTGTCCCCGCAGGTCGAAGGCGATCGCACGGCGCTCCGGACGCAAGTGCTCGAGCTGCGCGGACCAATGCGACGCGCTCCCGCCGAACGCATGCACGAAGACGACGGGCACGCCGCCGCGGCCGCCGTCGTACACACCCAGCGGGCCCGCGAGGCC
>Ga0070706_100002260_pt1 | contig 19503 bp, 17 predicted proteins | sample KBSK5501metaG_FD_65476 | JGI IMG/M metagenome (GOLD analysis project Ga0070706, IMG submission 65476) | Corn, switchgrass and miscanthus rhizosphere microbial communities from Kellogg Biological Station, Michigan, USA - KBS K5-50-1 metaG | ecosystem: Host-associated > Plants > Roots >... | reverse complement strand
TGCGTTGACGATGAAAACCACACCCTTCCCGTCGGTCCGGAAATACCACTGGTCTATCTTGCCCGCGAGATAAGCATTCACCGTGTCATGCACTTCGTGCGGCATGATCTGGGCGCGCTGTGCGGGTGTCATGGGCGTGCCCATGAAATGGGAGATCGCCAGGATCTTCGTGGTGGGCACAGGCGGCAGCGGGTTCTGCGCTGAAGCAGCGCCCTCAGGGGTGATCGTGTTGGTTTGAATCACGCTATTCTCCTTTTGAGCAGTATGGATTGTTTGCTGAGCGCACCAGCTCTTCGTAACCTGCTCAAATCGCATTCGAATCTTCCCATCGCTTGAAAACTTCGATTCGCGTTCCATTAACAGGTAACTTAAATGTGAACGTTCCGATCATTCTTCGTTATCCTGGTAGTCCGATCTAATTATTCGGTCGCTGCGTGCTGGAGAATTACAATCCAAGTTAGGAAATTGGTCTATCAGACGAAGGTATCGATCGATACCTTGGTATTAGACGTTATTAGAAGATAGAATTCCCGTCACCAAAGTTCCCATTTCTTATAATCGCTTGCTGTAAGCACACCAGCCAGAGGGATCGGCCATGAAGAGGTCCACAGGCGCTTCGCCCGCGAAACAAAAGAGCTTCGCTGAGGAGCTTGATCGACGTGTAGCTCAACGCACTTTGGAACTAACCGCGACTATCGAACGACTAAAAAAAGAACTTGCCGACCGTAAGCAAGCGGAAGATGCGCTGAGTGAGGGAGAGCTCTTTAACTTGATCGTTGAGAGCATTCCGGCACCCGTTGCGGTCACCTCACCGTCTGGTGAAGTCGAGGCACTCAATAAACCAACCCTCGAATATTTCGGCCGGACCTTTGAGGAATTAAAAAGTTGGAAGAGTTCCGACGTCGTTCATCCGGATGATCTTCAACGGACGATCACCGCGCAGATGCAGGCACACCAAACCGGCACCGCCTATAACGTCGAAAGCCGCCATCGCCGCGCGGATGGCGTCTATCGCTGGTTCAATGTGCTTGGCTTACCTTTACGGGATGCACAAGGACGCGTCCTTCATTGGTTTCACCTGCAGATAGATATTGATGACCGTAAGCGAGCTGAGGAAGCATTGCGGTCTGCCGAACGCAATTTGAGTCTGACCATAAACACTATCCCAACCCTCATACAAGTGTCGCGACCCGATGGGTCCGTACTGTCGGTGAATCAAGCGGTATTGGATTACTACGGTATCACCCTACAGGATATGCAGGAGGAAAATTTTCGCGCTCGGTTTTACCACCCGGACGATGTGGAAAGGCTGCGCGAGGAGCGCAAGGAGGCCCTCAAACGCCCCTTACAGTTCGAATATGAGCAGCGCGCTCGGGGTAAGGACGGCAAATATCGCTGGTTCCTGGTCCGCTACAATCCTCTGCTCGATGATCAGGGGAGGATTGATCGATGGTATGCGACGGCGTTCGACATCGAGGACCGTAAGCGGGCCGAGGCGCTGCTCGCCGGGGAAAAACGGCTCCTTGAAATGGTAGCCGGAGGGAATACGCTTACTTCAATTCTGGATGCCTTGTGCCGGCTGGTGGAAGAAACTGCCAGTGGATGCATCTGCGGAATTTTGTTGCTGGATAAAGGCAGCACCTCGTTGGAACTCGCAAGGGGACCCAGCCTGTCACCTGGCTACAACGAAGCGATCCTGGGGTGGCCGTTCAATCCCGATTCGGGTCCATGCGCCAGAGCGTTCTTCCTGAAGGCGCAGGTCATCGTCGCCGATGTCGCTTCGGACTTACAGTGGGACGCGTATGGTTGGCGTGCTCTGGCACTGTCCTATGGGCTGCGGGCGTGCTGGTCGACGCCCATCTTATCATCGGAGAATACTGTCTTGGGAACCTTTGCTCTGTATTCGCGCGAACCCGGCGGGCCTACCCCGCAGCTACAAGACGTCATCGGACAGATGACGCATCTGGCGGCGGTGGCGATTGAGCGTCAGCGCGCCGTAGAGCAACTGCAGGCCGAGCAGGAGTTGCTCGACCTCGCGCAGAAGTCTGCCCGCGCGATGGCCTTCGACTGGTACATCCAGCAAGAGGTCAACGTCTGGTCGCCCGAGCAGGAGGCGTTGTACGGGCTGCCGCCCGGCAGCTTCGACGGAACGTATCAGAGCTGGAAAAAGCTGATCTACGCGCCCGACTGGCACACGGTCGTCGATGCGATTAAGCATGCGCACGAAACCGGAAACGTTTCGGCCGAGTTTCGTGTGATGTGGCCTGACGGAAGCCTTCACTGGCTTTCAACAAATGGACGAATGTTCTTTGATGACGCGGGCGAGCCGCTGCGAATGGTGGGATTTACCTCGGACGTCACCCGTCGCAAGACTATTGAAGAAGACCTTCGCCGCAGTGCTGCTTTTCTCGCGCAAGCACAACAGGTGAGTAGAACCGGCAGTTTTTCGTGGCGCGTGGCGACGAATGAAATCACCTGGTCAGAGGAGCTCTATCGAATCTATCAATTCGATCCGGGAACCACGATCACGCTCGATCTAATCCGCACACGCGTGCATCCGGAAGATCTCACTTTGTACGAGAAAATGGTCGAACAGGCGCGAAACGGCGCTGATGATTTTGAATGGCAGTACCGCCTGTTAATGCCCGACCGATCGATCAAGTACATGCTCGCAGTCGCTCGTGCGACTCGGGACCAGGCTGGTCAATTGGAATACATCGCGGCTGTTCGAGATGTTACCGCGCACCGGTTGGCAGACGAGGCTCTGGATAAAGCGCGATCGGAACTCGCACACGTAGCCCGCATCATGACTCTGGGGGCATTGACGGCTTCGATCGCGCATGAGGTCAATCAACCGTTGTCGGGCATCATCACCAACGCCAGCACCTGTATGCGAATGCTGGACGCTGAGCCGCCCAACGTCGACGGCGCGCGCGAAACCACGAAGCGGACAATTCGTGACGGTCGCCGCGCTGCTGACGTGATCACACGACTGCGCGCCCTCTTTACTCATAAGGATACAGCGACAGAATTAGTCGATCTGAATCAAGCTACCGAGGAAGTAATTGCGCTTTCGCGCACCGAGTTGGAGCGCAACGGGGTGATTACGCGGACCGAACTGTCCGAGGGACTTCCTTTAGTTACGGGTGATCGCGTGCAGTTACAACAGGTGATTTTGAACCTGCTGCGTAACGGCTCTGATGCCATGAGCGCTGTCGATGATCGTCCCCGCGAATTATTGTTCAGAACCGAATTGGAACAAGGCGCGCGGGTGTGCGTAAGTGTTCGTGATGCTGGCGTAGGTTTCGAGCTGCAATCGCTCGAGCGTCTATTCCAAACTTTCTACTCAACCAAAGATGACGGCATGGGAATCGGCCTGGCTGTAAGTCGCTCGATCATCGAGAACCACCATGGTCGTTTATGGGCCACACCGAACGATGGTCCAGGTGCAACATTCTCGTTTTCGATTCCGTGCGATGTCGACGGGCCACGCTAATTCAAAATTCTCAGTCCGCCGACTCCTTTGAAAGTTGATTCCTTCATTTCTTCATCTCCTTTCGAACTGGTGATCTCCGACATAGACTCGGCGGTGGTTTGCGGTTCGGGTTGATTTCATTCCGGCGCCGGCACTAACACCGGAGCGCCCTTGTCTTTAACAAAGAACACGACGAACTTTGCCGGCTTGGTACTGCTTGCGTTCCTACCCACGACATGAATATCGTCGGGGCCTTCATAAAATGTCTGGCCCGGTGTCAGCGTCACCTCCTTTCCACCTTTTACCTGCATGATTATCGAGCCCTCCAACACATAGACGAAGGCATGTGCATTGTGCCGGTGGATGGGATCCACGCTGCCCGGTGGATATTCCACTGTGATCATTAAGACCTCTTTGCCAGGAAACTCCGGCAGATCTTTCGAAGTGAGCGGGGTCACCGACGCATGTGGAGTCTGACTGCCAGCGGGGTGTTGGGCCATCAGCGTTCCCGGCATGAGAAATAGTAGAACCAACAATAATTTCTTGTTCGTCATGGTTTCCTTTCGTTAATCGCCGCGCGGAGGCAGCTGGCAGTGGTTCTCAATCGATTTGACTCAACAGGCGAGCGATCTCGTCATAGCCGTGGCTCGCGCTAATGTCGAGGACGCTTACTCCTTGAACGGGGAGTTCAGCAAATAATCCACCGTCGACGCCGCCTTGTAACCAGGCACAAAGCGCTCGCCAAAATCTCGGGCGAAGTTATCGTATGTTGTCGTCGGGCGTGTCTCGACAATGCGGCAGACCGCTTGGGTGAATCGTTCCTTCATTTCCAGGCGTGGAAACGCTTCGACGATTCCAGCCACCTCAGCCTCGGTCAGCGCCTCGTAACCAAACCCACCCCAATCCAGGCCGATGCCCATTGTGGCCAAGGCAATCTCTGCCTCCTTGTAAAGTGCGATGGAAACCGTCGAGTTGAGCGCAACGCCATCCCAGATCAACTGAGCTCGACGGTCATCCATACCTGCATTGCGGGCGAAGGTGCGTGCAGCATTCGCCCCCTCCACTTCAAATCGCAGCGGTCCGTTGAAGGCTTCGGCCAAACCCAGGTCGTGCAGGATCGTGGTCACAGCGAGAACCTCGCCATCATGCGCAGTCTGTTTGCGTTGCGCGAGAAGCGCAGCAAAGAGCCACGATCGCATGACATGATTAAACAGGTAAGGCTCGGACCGCTCGCGTGCGAACTCTATGGCCCGAGAAATTAGTGGCGTGTCGGGCACGGAGACACCAGCCAATAAACGTGTTGCGACGTCACGTTGTGGTTTCAGGTCAGTTGCACTTGCACTCATTTCACGCTCTCCTCTGTCGTTTGCATTGCTTTCAAAGACGAAGCCCATGACGCAAACGCAATCACGGGCTCCGTCATTCTTCGACTAGCGAAAAACGTCGTCCGTCACGCCGCCGCTGACCGCTGTCCCGAGATGAAGGCGAGCAGCTCCGCGTTGATCTGATCCTGGTGCGTGGCGGTGATGCCGTGCGGTGCACCCGGGTAGTAGATCTCCTTCGCGCCCTTGATGAGTCGGGCGGACTTCACCGCAGAATTCTTCACCGGAACGATCTGGTCGTCCTCGCCGTGAAGCACCAGAGTAGGTACATCGAACTTCTTAAGGTCCTCGGTGAAGTCTGTCTCGGAAAAGGCCTTGATACTCTCGTATGCGTTCTTGAGACCGGACTGCATGCTCCAGGTCCAAAACTGATCGAGCACCCCCTGCGACACTCTAGCGCCCGGCCGGTTCGCACCATAAAACGGAGTTGCAAAGTCCTTGTACGCCTGCGAGCGGTCCCTCGCGAGCTGCGCACGCAGATCGTCAAACACCTCTATCGGCAAGCCTTCGGGATTCGTATCAGTCTTCAGCATCAGCGGTGGCACGGCGGCGATCAGGACGGCCTTGGCGACTCGACTGGTTCCGTAGCGGCCGATGTAGCGAGCGACTTCTCCGCCTCCGGTTGAGTGGCCAACCAGCGTGACTTGCTTGAGATCGAGGGCTTCGATCACTGCCGCAAGATCGTCGGCATAGCCGTTCATGTCATTGCCGGATGATGCCTGGCTGGACCGGCCGTGGCCGCGCCGGTCGTGGGCGACCACGCGGAAGCCGTTCTGCGCCAGAAAAAGCATTTGCCCGTCCCACATGTCGGCATTCAAGGGCCAGCCGTGCGAGAACGTAATGGCCGGGCCTGTGCCCCAATCCTTATAGTAAATCTGCGTTCCGTCTTTCGTAGTGATAGTACTCATGACACTCTCTCCTTTTTGTGGTCTCGTAACTCAAGTTTTCTTCAATTTGCCCTGGGCGGCTGTTGCGCCTATGGAGCACCTCGCAACCTACGAGGCCGACTTCGCGGCGGCCGGGGCCTTACTTGTTGACAGGTTCAGCCAGTCTTCGAAGCGTATCTCGCCGAGTTGCGCGTCGCCGACCGGAACCAGTGAATTCTCGCTCAGCTCAGCGCCGAAGTAGCGCGCGTGCGGATCGGCGATGACCTGGCGTGGATCATTGAGTTGACTAAGTCGTTGGCGGATGAGTTCGTCGAAACGGAATCGTTCCGGCCCAGCGATTTCAATCGTGCCATTCAGAGGCGAGCCTGCCGCCACTGTAGAGACCGCACTGGCGACATCTTCTGCAGCTATAGGTTGGAATAACACCGGCGGCAGGCTAACGCTGTTTCCACTTGTGGCTTCATCCGCGATGCGGTTGACGAACTCAAAGAATTGAGTCGCATGAATGATCGAATAGGGGATCGAACCCTCCTTAATTAGTTTCTCTTGCGCGACTTTTGCTCGAAGATAGCCGCTTTGAGGTATCCGATCGCTCCCAACAACTGAGAGTGCGACGTGATGGCCGACGCCGGCAACAGCTTCGTAAGACAGGAGATTGCGCGTCGACGTCTGAAAGAAATTCATTACTGCCGTATCTTCAAACGACGGCGAATTCGAGACGTCGACAACAACCTGGGCATCTTTAAGTACTTCGGCCAATCCCTCGCCTGTAAGTGTGTTGACGCCCGAGTTAGGTGATGCAGGTATGGCTTCATGTCCAAGGGCGTTGAGTTTTGCGACGACCTTTGATCCAATGAGCCCGGTACCACCAATAACAACGATCTTCATAATCGATTCCTCTTTCTGTTTCTCGACAAAAGCCTTAGAAACTGCCAGTTACTGTTTCGGTACTCGCTAAGACTGGATAGCCATCTCGTTTGTGACATCAATTTTTGTCGAAGTCATTGTGGGTCAGTGATGCGCTTCATGTTGTTTCGTGTTAATGGGTGGATCGTGGCTGCCAGGATCAAAAAGCGAGGCCGAACGCTCTCAAATACTGATACTCCATCGTCATTCACTGTAGTCAGCACTGCGGACTTCGTCCTTCCTAAAGAAAACCGATCACACCAACAAGTTCTCGATCTTCACCGGCAGTTCGCGCACACGAACTCCAGTTGCGTGATGGACTGCCGCCGTGATCGCAGCAGCAACACCCGCCAGACCTATCTCGCCGATTCCGCGCGCGCCGAGTTCGTTAATCTCCTTATCGGGATAGTCCAGGAACGTTACGTCGATGGGCGGTGCGTCGGCGTTGACCGTCATCATGTAGTCAGCCAGATTGCTGTTGAGGGGGGCGCCGTTCTGTGGATCGTAAGTGGTTTCTTCGAAGAGCGCCATGCCTATGCCCATCACCACACCGCCCTGGATCTGATTGCGGCCGGCGAGCGGATTCAAGATCCGCCCGGCATCCATCACCGTCACAACGCGGCTGACCCGCAGGCGCGCGATCTCCGGTTGCCAGGTCACCTCAACGAAGTGGCAGCCGAACGAATGCTTGGAGAACTTCGGGTTTGGCTCAAAAGCCGTCATCTCAGCACTGCCGCTGCCCGTGACCAGACGTGCATTCGCGCGGCGCAGCAACTCGCCGAACGGAACGCCTTTCCCGGGACCTTCGGCCTTCACAAAGATGCGACCACTCTCCAGCGCAAGATCCTCCGGCTTGTGCCCGAGGAATGGTGAGCCCGGAGTCGTGACAGCGATGATCAATAGCGATGTGATCGCCTGGTCAGCAGCCTTGAAGACAGCCGGGATCACGGAACTCGTAGCCAGGGAACCGCCTGAGATCGGACCATCGGGAAGAGCGCTGTCACCCAGCTCAACTTCGATCTTGTCGAGCGGCACGCCGGTCTTTTCCGATGCGAGCTGTGCCAGGATAGTGTACGTGCCAGTGCCAATGTCTTGCGTGGCACATGCAACGCGCACGGTATTGTCGTCGCGCAATTGGATGTTCGCCTCGGCTGCGAATCGTCCTGCTACCCATGCCGCACCAGCCATTCCCCACCCCAGCGTAAGACCATCGCGTTTCATAGAACCTATCGCGGGGTTGCGCTTGGCCCAACCGAACTTCTCTGCGCCCACACTTAGGCATTCGACGTAATGACGCGAGGAAAAAGGAAGACCATTCGATTCGTCGATTTTCGGCTCGTTGAGGATGCGAAACTTGACGGGATCTATTTTGAGCTGATCTGCCAACTCGTTCATTGCCGATTCAGTGGCGTACAGGCCGGGCACGGCACCCGGACCGCGCATGTCGGCAGTTGCACCGATGTTGCGCCGCGCCCGTCCGAAACCCACGCGCAGGTTTGGAACGCTGTAATGGAACGGTGTGGCTTCGCCGCAGTCTTCGTGGTAATCGTCCAGCATCGACATGTGGTAGACGTAGTCATGCATGAGCGAAATGAGTTTGCCATCGCGGCTTGCGCCCAGGCGCACACGCTGCTGCGTACGCGCACGATGCCCGACCGTCTGAAACATCATTTTGCGGCTGACAACCAGCTTCACCGGCTTGCCTAACTGCCGCGCCACTGCGGCCGCAAGCGGAACGTGCGTCCACGGATAAAGCTTCCCGCCGAACCCCGATCCCAGAAACTTCGAAATAACCCGAACATTCTCCTTCGACAAGCCGAACATTTGCGCCAGCACGCCGCGCGCGTTAACGACCCCTTGTGTTGAGTCATACAACGTCAGCATGTCTCCATTCCAGATCGCGGTGGTTGCGTGCAGCTCAAGGGGGTTGTGCGTTTCCGCAGGCGTAACAAAAGTTTCGTCGAGCTTGACGGGTGCGCTCTCGAATGAACCTTCCGGGTCTCCGCGCTTGCTCTGCACCCTTGGCACCGGTCCGTAGGTTGTAAGCACCACATCTGGATCGTTGCCGGCTTCCAGACGAGCTTCTACATTCGGTTTTTCTTTGGCGTAGGTCGCACGAACTGCGTCGGCTGCGGCTTTGGCGGCTTCGAAGGTGTCGGCTACTGCAAGCGCGATGTACTGGCCGTAGTAACGGATCACATCGTCTTCGAATGGAGGCCGGCGTTCTTCGCAGACGCGCTCGAAGCCGGGCGCCGGAGTCGAGCGAAAGATCTTTCCAATGTTCCCGCGATGAAAAACACCGCGCACGCCCGGCATCTTTTCAGCGGCAGCAGTATCGAGCGCGAGTAATTTGCCGTTGGCGATCGTCGCCTCAACGGGAACGGCGTAGAGTATTCCGGGGAAATGGAAATCGGAAGTGTACTGCGCCAAACCCGTGACTTTGCGCGAGCCGTCGACACGAGGTGTGTCTCGGCCGATCGGAGAAGTTGGGAGCGATGAATCTGTTGTCGCCATGGTTGCTCCTAAGGGATCAGTTGGTTGCCGCCGTTCGTAACGCATAAGTGAGGCAGCGCTTGGCCAATTCGATCTTGAAACCGTTCTCACTTTGGGGCTTGGCCCCACGCAGCGCTGCCTCGGCCGCTTGGCGGAACGTTGCTTCGTTTGCGGTTTTGCCCGTTAACGCAAGCTCGGCGTCCGGCGATCGCCACGGTTTTGTTCCCACACCGCCGAGGGCGATGCGTGCACGTGTGATATTGCCGCCGGCGATCGTGAGCACCACCGCTGCCGATGCCAGCGCAAATTCGTACGACGCTCGATCGCGCAGCTTCAAATACAGCTGCTTGCTTCCGGCGACCGGTGGTGGCAGCGTTACGTGGGTGATCAGATCGCCCGGCTCCAATACTGTTTCGCGGTTCGGTGTGTTACCCGGAAGAAGATGAAAATCGCCGAACAGAATGGCGCGCGATCCTTTTGGCCCCTGCACGTGTATCGTCGCCTCCAGCGCCGCCATCGCCACGCACATATCCGAGGGATTCGTCGCGATGCAATGTTCGCTTGTACCTAGGATTGCGAGCGTGCGATTGTGCCCGCTGATTGCTGGACAGCCACTGCCGGGTTCACGTTTGTTGCAAGACATGGCTGTGTCACGGAAGTAAACGCAACGTGTGCGCTGCAGCAGGTTGCCGCTAACCGTCGCCATATTGCGGATTTGTGCCGACGCGCCGTTCAGAAGCGCTTGCGACAACACCGAATAATCTTTCTGCACTTTCGCGTGATGTGCGAGATCGGAGTTCCGAACCGTCGCCCCGATCTTCAGGCCACCATTAGGCGTAACCTCGATCTTGTCCAGCGGCAAACGATTGATGTCGAGCACACGGTCGGGCGTCTCCACGTTCAGCTTCATCAGATCGATCAGCGTCGTGCCCCCGCCCATGAACCGTACGTCGGCACCTTGCTGGGCCGTTTTCGATTGCGCGGCGGCCGCAATGGCAGATGCTGGATCCGTCGGCCTGATGAACTCAAAGATGCGCATCGAAGATTCCTTTCTCGCTAGGCGTTTTTGCGAACTTGTTGGATCGCGGCCACGATATTGGCGTAAGCACCACACCGGCAGATGTTGCCGCTCATCAGTTCCTTCACTGACGCGTCATCAGGACCGCACGGTTCCTTGAGCAGAGCGACGGCTGACATGATCTGGCCTGACGTGCAATAGCCACACTGATAAGCGTCGTAGGCAAGGAATGCCGCCTGCATCGGATGCAGTGCGTCAGGTGTAAGCAGGCCTTCCACCGTCGTGATCTCCTCTCCATCGTGCATCAGGGCCAGGTTGAGGCAGGAAAGCACCCGTCTGCCGTTCACATGCACCGTGCACGCGCCACACTGCCCGTGATCGCAGCCCTTTTTCGTTCCCGTCAGTGCGACCGTTTCGCGAATGCAATCCAGCAGCGTCGTGCGTGGGTCGATCCGAAGTGAATGCTCCTTACCATTAATGCGCAACGCGATCGGGACCGCACCTTCGATGTTTGGTACCGCATCGACAGGAGCGGCATCGCCCTCTCCAGCCGCGCTATTCGCGAGTGCGGGTATGTAGCCGGCGACCACGCTTGCTGCCACACCGCTTCCAGTGGTCAAAAGGAACTTGCGTCGGGTAGGACTTGACGGACGCGATTGATGATCCTCGTCTGGCATAAACCCTCCGTTCGAGTAAAAAACATTAGTTGAAGTTTCAAATACTATACAACAGCCCTTTCATTTCGCGGATCGTCTTTCGAGTTCACGTATTCAAAACCCAGCGGCCCAATTGCTGTCACCTGCGCGATGTATTCGCCCGACTTCGCCCAATGGAAATGGGACGTGTTGGCAGGTAGAACGATGACCGCACCCGGCGGATACGCCTCCAGTTTGTCGGCATCGAATTCGTCGCCCAAGCCGATATAGAAGACGCCGGCAATGACCGTGTAAATGCGATCCTCAGAGTGTCGATGCGGCATTAGTTTCACGCCGCCCGGCACTTTGACTCTGATGATGTACGGTCCAGGTTCCGACGGCTGACCTACAACGACAGCAAGGCGCACTGAAGGTGGGAACGCAGCGAAAGGCTTCCAGTCTATGTTTTCGGGCAGAGTTGCCTTAAGTTGGTCCAAGATTGCACCTCTTGCGGAACGTAAGATCGGATCCGCGCACAGACTACCGCAACGATCTGAACGCTGTGCGGAGTTCTTCCGTGAAGGCTTGCGGCTGTTCCCACGCCGCGAAGTGCGTGCCTTTCGGGAGGCGGTTGTAATGAATCAGTTTGGGATAGGCTTTCTCCGCCCAGCTCTTCGGCGCTTGATAAATTTCTTCCGCAAACGCGCTCACCGCGACCGGAAGCTTGACGCCTCTTGCGTCGAAGAAGCCCCCTGGCGGCAAATTATGCCGCGTGTCCCAGTAAAGACGCGCCGAAGAGATCGCGGTATTTGTCAACCAATAGAGCGTGATGTTGTCGAGCACGTCGTCGCGACTCAACCCTTCAGGCTTGCCATCGAAAACTCTGGCGATCATCTGGTAACTGCGAATGTCGTGATCGAGTATCCAGCTCGCAAGACCAACCGGCGAATCGACGATTCCGTAGAGCGTCTGCGGCCGGTTGTTCATCTCGAGGGCGTAGCCCAACCCATTCTTGTAGAAGTCATCGAGCCCATCCCACGCGTATTTTTCATCAGGCGAGAGGCCGGCGGGCGGTGGGCCGCCCATTGCAAGGGCCTTCGACACATCGGGCGGAACGGTGGCTGCCATGTTGGTGTGAATGCCGAGCAATCCGGGCGGCTGCTGCAAAGCCATCACCTCCGAAACGGCATTGCCCCAATCGCCGCCCTGCGCCACGTATTTTGTGTAGCCGAGGCGTTGCATGAGCGTCGCCCACGCTTTTGCAATGCTAACTGGGTTCCATCCTGGGGCCGAAGGCTTGCCCGAAAAGCCGTAGCCCGGCAGCGACGGTATCACCACGTCGAAAGCGTCCTCCGCTTTTCCGCCGTGCGCTGTCGGATTTGTCAGCGGATCGATGATCTTCAACTGCTCGATGATCGAGCCGGGCCAGCCGTGCGTGACGATAACCGGCAAGGCGTTCTTCTCTTTCGAGCGAACGTGAATGAAGTGAATGTCGAGGCCATCGATCTCGGTGATGAAGTGCGGTACGGCTTTCAGTTTCGCCTCGCCTTTGCGCCAGTCATAGTCTGCTCCCCAATAGCGCGCGAGTTTCTGCATCGTCGCGAGCTGCACGCCCTGCGATGCATCGTTGACCAATTCTCGTTCGGGCCATTTGGTCGCGTTGACGCGCCGGCGCAGATCGGTAAGCTCCGCGTCTGGAAAATTGAATTGATAAGGACGAATGGCAACCTGCTCGCTGGCTGGTTGCGTAGCACTGGTTTGTGTCATGGTGTTCCCCTTTTTAATGGTTCTGAATTTCGAATTTGCAAATGCCTCGACGATCGTTTTTGGACTGAACGCGATTCCCAGACCCAACATCGAGCTCACCTTCAGAAAGTTACGGCGCGATCTCTCATCTGGTTGTTTCATAACGGGTGAAGACGAAGTTGCGCTCTTTGATTGCCTGAGGGCATGGAAAGCACTCTTTCATATCCGACTCAGGGCCTCATCTGATTCATTCAGGTTCATTGGGCGTGCGGGAGTACACCACAGGTAAGTATGCGAATCTATTACACCAAAGTATCGATCGATACCTTGGTATTGATCGCAGTCGGATATCGATACCAAAGTCTAATGGACATGCAGCCCTAAGAGGTGCATGCTCCCTGACTACCGCAAGGGTCGTTGGATTGAAAAGCATTTCGAGACACCGTTGATGATTACACGTCCTTTAATTACAGTGGTCGATGACGACGAATCCGTGCGCGAGTCGCTGCCTGATTTGCTGAAGGAATTTGGTTTTGACGCGCAGGCTTTTTCGTCCGCTGAAGAGTTTCTGGCTTCCGAATCAGTTGCGGAGACGAGCTGTCTGGTGCTCGATGTGGCCATGCCGGGTATGACCGGGCCTGATCTTCAGCGAGAGCTCATACGTCAGGAGCGATCGATCCCGATCGTTTTCATCACGGGACATCGTGATGTGACGGTTCGACCACGTTTGATCGCGGAGGGCGCTGTGGACTGTCTGTTCAAGCCGTTTGAGCCGACGGATCTCCTGCAAGCTCTCAATACCGCGCTTGGAGCGAGTTGATTATTTCAGCACTTGGACAGACATAATGTCCGCAACACCTAAGTCGCAACAGCAACCGATCGTCTTTGTCGTTGACGACGATATTTCGGTGCGCGAATCGCTGGAGCTGCTGATCAAATTCGCGGGTTGGCAGCCGGAGACGTTTGCGTCCGCGAATGAATTTCTGGCGCGCCCGCGCACGACGACGCCAACCTGTTTAGTGCTCGATGTTTCTCTTCCGGATCTTAACGGTCTTGAATTGCAGAAGCTGATCGCATCCGACCGGGCGGACATGCCAATCATCTTCATCACCGGACACGGTGATGTTCCGATGACCGTCCAGGCGATGAAGGCCGGCGCAGTCGAATTCTTAACCAAGCCGTTCGATGACGAAGTGCTGTTAAGTGCTATCCGGCACGCCATCAGGCGCAGCGCAGCAATGCTCGACGATCAAGCTGAAATATCCGCGCTGCGCAGCAGCTACGAATCACTGACTCCTCGTGAGCGTGATGTCATGAGCCTCGTGGTGGCCGGCATGTTGAATAAGCAGGTTGGTCTGAAGTTGGACATCAGCGAGATCACGGTGAAGGCCCACCGCGGAAAAATGATGCAGAAGATGAAGGCTAACTCGCTCGCCGACCTGGTAAAAACGGCAGTGAGACTAGGGCTCGCACCAGCGAGAAATCCATGGCACACGACTGAACGCTAAAGAAAAGGAACATCATGACTGAATCAACAAAGAACATCGTTCTCGTTCACGGCGGCTTCGTAGACGGATCAGGTTGGCAAAGGGTCTACAGCCTGCTTAAGAAGGATGACTACAATGTCGCAATAGTCCAGAATCCGACCATTTCGCTGGCTGGCGATGTAGCGGCGACGAAGCTCGCTATTCGCGAACAGGATGGTCCCGTGATTCTGGTGGGTCACTCCTACGGCGGCGCAGTAATTACCGAAGCCGGAACCGATCCACAGGTTGTCGGGCTTGTCTACATCGCTGCCTTTGCTCCGGACAAAGGCGAGTCAGTGAACTCGCTCATCAAAGATCCGCCGCCGGATGCACCAGTGCCCCCAATCCTGCCACCAAGAGACGGATACCTTTTTCTCGAGAAGTCTAAGTTCCGCGCTTCATTTGCCGGCGACGTTGAAGCGGAAGAGGCTGCGTTCATGGCGGATTCGCAGGTTCCCTGGGGTGTTGATGCACTCAGTGGTGAGATCAGCGAGCCGGCCTGGAAGAGCAAGCCAAGCTGGTATCTACTTGCGACCGAAGACAGAATGATTCCGTCGCCCGCGCAGCGTTTCATGTCTGGGCGAGCCGGATCGACAGTCGTTGAGGTGGCAGGTAGTCACGCAGTCTATGTATCGCAGCCAAATGCAGTCGCCGCGCTTATCAAGCAAGCTGCACAGGGAGCAACTGCGGCAACCGCTGCCAGATGAATCGTGGGGGTGAGTAGGACTGGAGGAGTTATGAGTACAATCACGACGAAAGACGGAACGCAGATCTATTACAAGGATTGGGGAAAAGGACAACCAGTGGTGTTCAGTCACGGTTGGCCCTTGAACTGAATGCCGATTTGCTTGCATTCATCAAGGGCGAGAAATCAGCCGCTGCTTGATTCGGCTGGAGCACAAGAGCTCATGGAGACGATCAAACTAAAAAACGTGATTACGGAACGCGACCACACTTTCGGAGCGCCAGATGCGCCGAGGACGCTGCTCGAATACGGCAACTTCGAATGCATTCATTGCGGTGGAGCTTATCCGATAATCAAGGAAGTGCAGAAACGGTTGGCGGACAATTTGCGCTTTGTCTTTCGGCATTTTCCCACCGTGCGAACTCATCCGCATTCTTTGCGTGCCGCTGAAGCTTCGGAAGCCTCGGGCGCGCAAGGAAAGTTTTGGGAGATGCACGATCAGTTGTTCATGCACCAGCAGGCGCTGGAAGACCACGATCTGTCGCGCTACGCGCGACGCATCGGCCTCGACGGCGAGAAATTCGCCTACGATATGGCTCAGAACACCTTCCTTGAGCAAATCAAAATTGACTACGACCGCAGCTTATTCGACGAGCACGTAACCGGCACTCCAACTTTCTATATCAACGACGTGCGCTACAACGGCGCGACCGACGTGGAGAGTCTTTTGCTCGCAATAAAACAAGCAGACCCAGAAAGGCCTATTGTGTTACCTGAGAAGAGCGGACTACGAGGTGTGCTAAGACGGCTGCATCGTGGTGCCAACAAATGACCGGGCGGTCTCTGGTGATTACAATCCTGCCACCCGATCAAACCATCTATCGACAAGGAGCTTTGATGGAAATGCTCATGCGTACATTATTCAGCAGCGCAGTGATTCTGATTCTGCTGACCTCAATTAACACGAACGCTCAAACGCGTGGTCGAGCTGGTATTGAGGATCGTTTTGCCGAGGTAAATGGTGTGCGTCTTCATTATCTGGTTGCGGGGAATGGTAATCCAGTAATTCTCCTGCATGGGTACGCCGAAAATAGTCACATGTGGCGGCCACTGATGCTTCAATTGGCGAAATCTCACACTGTGATCGCGCCCGATCTGCGCGGCTTCGGCCAATCGTCCAAGCCGATGACCGGCTACGACAAGAAGACGATGGCACAGGATGTTCATGCACTGGCCCAATCGCTCGGCTATCAACATGAGGTCGTCGTTGGTCACGACATCGGATTGATGGTTGCTTACGCTTATGCCGCGCAATACCCAAACGAGGTCGACCGGATCGTCTTGATGGACGCTTTTCTTCCTGGAGTTGGTGATTGGAAGACAGTGTGGTTATTGAGAGACCTCTGGCACTTTCACTTTTACGGCGAAACCCCGCTCAAGCTTGTAGCGGGCCGCGAACGAATTTATTTTGAACATTTTTGGAACGACTTTGCGGCTGATCGGAATCATTCTGTGCCGGAGGTCGATCGACGCTTCTACGCCAGATCATATGCCCAACCTGGGGCGATGCGTGCGGGTTTTGAAGTCTTCCGTAACTTCGAACAGGATGCCAAAGACTTTGCTCAATTTAGCGAGACGAAACTGACAATGCCGATGTTGGTACTGACTGGAGAAAAAGCTTCAGGAGAGTTTTTGATCCAGCAGGCACGTCTCGTAGACACGAACGTCAACGGAGTGGTTATTAAAGACAAAGGTCATTGGTTAATGGAGGAAGCGCCGCAACAAGTCATTCCGCAACTCGTCGCCTTCATCAACAAGTCGCAGTAAGCTCGACTGCATAACTGCACTCTGCAGCGACGGTCTAAGCGACGGACAATATGACGGAAATTCCGGACACTGAGGATCCTTTATCGCAGCCGCCGGGAAGTACTCCCAGCGAGATGTTTCCCGTCCTGACCTCCGCCCAACAAGCTCGCGTCCTCGCACATGGCCAGCGGCGCACCCGCGAACAGGGCGAGATCGTCGTCGAGCTTAATCAACAAGTAACCAAAGTCTTCGTTGTAGTGAGCGGGCGACTGCACATTCTCCAGGTCACTAACAATCAGGAGCGCGTCGTAGCCATTTGCAATCAGGGCATGTTCACCGGCGAACTAAACGTCCTCTCGGGCCGTCGTGGACTCGTGCGCATACGCGCCACTGAAAAGTCAGAACTCATTGAGATCGAGCGCGAGGCATTGCAGGCCCTCGTCGAAGCTGATAGCGAACTCAGTGATATCTTTCTTCGAGCTTTCATCCTGCGTCGATTGGAATTGATCGCTCGCGAAGTTGGTGACATCGTTTTGATTGGCTCCGATCATTCGCTTGACACTCTTCGCATCAAGGAGTTTCTGACTCGTAATTACCAGCCCTATTCCTACATCGATCTCGAGCGTGATGCTGAGGTTCAGGAAATACTCGATCGCTTTTCTCTGTCGATTGATGACCTGCCTGTTGTGATCTGTCGCGGCACCGCAGTACTGCGTAACCCAACCAATCAGGAAATCGCCGGCTGTCTTGGGTTCAATGAACAAATCGATCAGTCGCGTGTCCGCGACCTGATCATCGTGGGCGCCGGGCCAGCAGGACTGGCGGCGGCCGTTTACGCGGCATCTGAAGGACTTGACGTCTTGATGCTCGAGTCAAATGCTCCCGGCGGCCAGGCCGGAGCTAGTTCGAAAATCGAAAACTATCTTGGCTTTCCTACCGGCATATCGGGACACGATCTTGCGGGTCGCGCTTACGCGCAGGCGCAAAAGTTTGGCGCGCAAATGTTGATTGCTAAGGACGCGAAGGGCCTCGGTTGCGATCGCCGACCTTACGCAGTGTTGATTGGCGATGCACAGAGCGTTCCTGCGCGCACGGTGGTGATTGCTTCAGGTGCACAGTACCGAAAACTGCGACTGGAAAATCTATCGAAGTTTGAGGGCGCTGGTGTCTATTACGGGGCCACGCATTTGGAGGCGCAGTTGTGTGGTGGTGAAGAAGTACTCGTCGTGGGCGGTGCCAACTCTGCCGGTCAGGCGGCAGTCTTTCTGGCGCAAACAACCAGACGAGTTTATATGCTGGTTCGATCTGACGGGCTAGTCAAAACAATGTCACGCTATCTCATCCGGCGTATTGAAGAGACGCCTAATATAGAACTTCATACCAACACTGAAGTGGTTGCGCTGGAAGGACACGATCACCTTGAGCGCGTAACCTGGCGAAATAATCAAACTGGAGAGACTGAGTCGCGCAACATGGCCCATCTCTTTTCCATGACCGGCGCGGCGCCGAACTCTGCCTGGCTCGATGGTTGTGTAGCGTGCGATCAGGCTGGGTTTATCAAAACTGGGTTAGATCTCACGACTGAAGACTTGGCGAAAGCCAAGTGGCCGCTGAAGCGTCCGCCCTATCTTCTGGAAACCAGTTTGCCCGGGGTATTCGCAGTTGGAGATGTTCGTGCCGGAAACGTGAAGCGAGTAGCATCAGCCGTCGGCGAAGGTTCGATTGTCGTGTCGTTTGTACATCAGGTGCTCTCCCAGTAAAGAATGCACAGTACGTTAGAGCGGCTGACTTGGTCAGCCCGATTACGCCGTGCTTTGAGGCAACGTATGCGGCGCCTACCTTGATGCCGATGACCCCGGCACCCCTGAGGCGCGCTTTTTAAGTATTTCGCTTCGCTTCGCTCAGGAATTTGACCATCGCAGGGTCGCGATGATCGAAGAAGAGGCTCGTCCCGGTGTCCAGCTGCCTGATCGCGTCCATATCTTCCTGTGTCAACTCAAAGTTAAATATGTCGAAGTTCTCTGCCATTCGCTCCTTTCGAACGGATTTGGGAATGACGACGATGTCCCGCTGCGTCAACCATCTGAGGATGACCTGCGCGACCGTCTTGCCGTGCTTCTCCGCGATTGAAGCGAGCACTTCGTTGCCGAAGATCTTGTTCTTACCCTCCGCGAATGGTCCCCAAGACTCGATCTGAATGTTGTTTTCCTTGAGGAACTTCTGAGTCTCCACCTGCTGGTGGAACGGGTGCGTCTCGATCTGGTCCACAGCGGGCGCCACTTCGTTATGGACAATGAAGTCCATTACACGGTCGGGATAAAAGTTGCTGACGCCGATAGCCTTGATCACACCCTCGCGATAAAGCTCCTCCATCGCGCGCCACGAGCCAAAAACATCCCCATACGGTTGGTGAATGAGGTAAAGGTCGAGATAGTCGAGCTGCAGACGCTTCATCGAGCGTTCGAATGCTCTCTTTGTCTTCTCGTAACCGGTGTCCGCGATCCAGAGCTTTGTCGTCACGAAAAGCTCATTACGCGACACGCCGCTCGCCTTTATTGCGTTACCGACCGACTCCTCGTTTCCGTAAGAGGCCGCCGTATCGATGAGGCGATAACCTACATCGATCGCATCCCGAACGCTCCGCTCACACTCCGCCAAATCCTCGATCTGGAAAACCCCAAAACCGAGGATTGGCATCTCCACCCCGTTGTTCAATACAGTCTTTTGCATATCTCTCATTTAGCCAAAAGCTGTTCTCGCATCCTAACGGTACGGTTCGATTTTGATGTCGGCACCATGCTTTGCCTCAGAAGTCGGAAGTCATTCTTGGATCGGGTCAGTACAGGGAGCGGTAGCGACCTGGTCAAACCATGGGAGTCAAAAATCGTTAGGAAATATGGCATGCGGATCACTGACCAGGTCGCTACCGCTCCCTGTACTGACC
>Ga0070706_100002258_pt1 | contig 19518 bp, 20 predicted proteins | sample KBSK5501metaG_FD_65476 | JGI IMG/M metagenome (GOLD analysis project Ga0070706, IMG submission 65476) | Corn, switchgrass and miscanthus rhizosphere microbial communities from Kellogg Biological Station, Michigan, USA - KBS K5-50-1 metaG | ecosystem: Host-associated > Plants > Roots >... | reverse complement strand
AGAGCACCTGCCGGGCTGGATTGCCGCGCGGCGTGACTTGAATGTTCTGACCTGCGACCACGCGTTCGATGGCGGCCGGCGTCAACCCGCTTCGGTCAACGGCGGCTCGCAATGTGATCGCTCCCAACTCGATCGCAGGTATGTCGCGCAGACTGCCCCCAAAGCGACCAATCGCGGTGCGTGCAGCTCCGACGACGACGACTTCGTTAGTCATTCGCTGACCGCCATGCGGCGGGGGCACGCCAGGAATCGCGGCTACACCGTGTCATCGCATCGCCGCCTGAAGCAGCTCGTGCGGCAGGGCGTAAGCAGTGATCCCGTCGCGCCCGGTCATGGTCGTTGCGGCAACGAGTGCATTCAGGATCGCCTCCTCTGTGGCGTCGATCACGGCATAGAAGAGCGGGTCGACATCTGACTCGTGGTAAAGACCCGTCGCACGCTGTTTTCCGCGCCTGCGAACGATGACCCTGTTAGCGGTGCTGAACGCCAGAAAGAGGTCGCCGCTGAGGTGCTCGCCGGCCCCACCAGTGCGTGCAACTCCTAGGGCCGCTCTTTGCGCCAAGCGCGTGAGCTGAGGCGGAAGCAGAGGAACGTCAGTAGCCACAATGCCGATGATGGAGCCGGCGCTTCTTCCTGGCTCCGCCGGCAACGGGACGACACGTTCATCAATCATCGCCCCGATGGGAACGCCGTTGATCCGTAGTCGAGCTCGTATTCCATGGTTGGCTTGGACCAGGACAGCGACTAGCCCCGTGCCACCACTTCCAAGCCGGATTCGGCGCGACGATGTCCCGATGCCCCCCTTGAAGCCGTGGCACACCATTCCGGTGCCACCGCCAACCGCCCCTTCGATCACCGCACCAGGGCGCGCCGCGTCAATCGCTGACCGGACGTGAGACCTTCGAACGTGGAAGCCATTGATATCGTTGAGGTGCCCGTCCCACGTCTCACCCACCACCGGCAAGCCCCAGAACACCTCGCCGGGAGGGCGTCTGGCCACCTCCTCAGCGATCAGGCCGTCGCGCACCGTGCCGAGGCTGTGGGTGTTGGTCAGAGCGATGGGTGATAGCAGGAGGCCACTCTCGCGAATCCATTCCAACCCGGTCATTTCGCCGTTGCCATTCAGGCGGTGGAATCCGGCAAAGACGCCGGTGTCCCAGGGGTTATCGTCGTGCGGGAACATGACGGTCACCCCTGTTCGGACAGGCCCGCGTCCGACTACCAGAGGGCCATCGCCGCGAATGATGGTGGCGTGCCCGACGCGCACGCCTGGAACGTCTGTGATCGCGTTATGGTCGCCAGTCGAAAGGGCGCCGATCGATATCCCCAGGTCGCGGGCTCGGGCCACGACCGGAGACCTGCCTTTCCGTGCGCTGGGGCCTGCCTGCGGATCAGCGCGGAGCATCACGCGATCCGCACCACGGGCTGTCCGTCGGCGAAGACCCGCAGATCATGGCTAGGGATCACTCGGTCTACCGCGGCATGCGCCTTGGCCATAGAGCGATACCAAGCGTCGAGGTCGGTGTGTAGACCGACTGGAACATTGCTGGCCCAATTCTCCGCAACCATCACGTTGTCCCCGAGTAAGCCAATTGGTCCGTGCTCCGTTTCGATAACGACTGCCTGGGAACCGGGCGTGTGCCCGGGCACGAGAAGCAGGCTGAGCCCATCGAGTAGCTGTCTGTCTCCGTCGATCAGATCCATGCGGGTAGGGTCGAATGGTGGGCGAAATCCGCCCGAAGGAGAGAAGAACTCTCGCTCCATGATGGTGGCTGTCGGATGGAGCGCGTAATCCAACTCGGTGCGCTGAACGACCACACGAGCGCTACTAAACTGTCGATTGCAGCCGCAGTGGTCGTAGTGAAGATGGCTGCAGACCACGATGTCCACTTGATCGGGCGCTACTCCGAGTCCTGCGAGAAGGGCAACAGGCTCCTCCTCCGGGTCGCGCCAGATCTCCTGCGGATAGGCGTCGCGTACGGCTTGGGCGCTTTCGAAGCTGGTGTCCACTAGCACCACTCGAGGGCCGGCGAGTAGGAACATCGTGTGGGGGATGGTGAGCGCCGTGCCCATGCCGTCCAGGTAGGTCGCCAGCGATTGATCCATTTGCGAGCGCCCGGCGCGCAGAGCCCAGACCCTCCACAACGTAGTCACTGCGCCGTGAACCCGCCATCGATGACCAACGCGTGGCCCGTCACGTACCGTGCCTGATCGGAAGCTAGGTACAGGATTCCCCAGGCCACGTCGACAGGCTGACCAATGCCCAGGGGATGGGCGGCGGCGTCGGCCTCACGTTCAGCGGCGGGGTCGGGGAAGGCTCCGTAATAGCTTTCCAGCAACGGCGTCTCGATCGATCCCGGACACACGCTGTTGACTCGTATGCCTTTTGCGGCGTGGTCGAGCGCCATCGCTCGGCTCAGGTTGACGATAGCGGCCTTCGAGGCCGAATACGCGGCGTAGCGTCTGAAGCCGACGATTCCGGCCTCGGATGCAACGTTGATTACTGACCCGCCCCCCGACCGCTCCATCTCGGGAATCGCAAAGCGCGAAAAGAGATAGACCGAGGTGAGGTTGGTAGCCAGCACCCGATTCCACTCGGTCAGCGATGTCTCGGGCGCCGACTTCATCATGGCCGTGCCGGCGTTGTTCACCAAAATATCCACACGGCCGAAGCGTCGGACGCAGACAGCCACCGCACGACGCGCCGTCGCCTCTCGGGCTACGTCGCCTCGTACCACGCCGCACGGATGTCCTCGACGCCGAAGCTCTTGCGCCAGCGCGGCGAGGCGCTCTCGGTTGCGTCCCACCACGACCACGCTCGCACCAGCCTCAGCGAGCAGTATGGCCGTCGCCTGACCGATGCCCGAGCCGGCGCCAGTGACGATGGCGGCTCGTTGGCTGAGGTCGAGCGCAGGAGCCATCAGCCGCTGGGCCTGGCGGCTTCGATCGCCGCCTCATCATCGAGGGGATTCGTCCAGACGCCGGCTCGGAATGTGCCTTCGACTGCGAGCGCATGGATCGGCGCCCACTGCTCGTCGCAGGTACAGGCTGGCGGCCGGCTATCGCGGTCGAGGGCGTCGAGGCTGTCGTACTCCTCGACCCACAGATAGCCGTGCCTCGGCAAGGGACCCCAGCGCTGGCGTAGGGCCTGCAAGCTTCGGATGGCTGCATGCCCGCGCGTATGAGCGAGCAATCTCGTTAGGGCGGCGTCGTGCTCCGCCAGCCTGTCCGCGGGCACGCTCCACTGGGCGACGAAATAGGTGGTCATGCAAACCGCGGGATGGTCATGTCCGGTGACCGCTGTCAGTTGCGATCGGCCAGAACAGTGGCTGGTCGTGGCCGAACGCGACCATGGGCGACCCCCCCGCGTCTAACCATTCCAAGACCTTCCTCTTTGAGTCGACGTTGATAGCAGGCAGCAGGTCGTAGGGGCATGTCCACAACGGGTCGGCGAGCTGCCAACGCAGCGTAGCCAGGTCTCCAACGATCGCGCCGCGCTGGCCCGCTGACGAAATGACCACGATCTGGTGACCGGGGGTATGACCCGGGTATAGCCGGCAGCCCACGGCATCCGTCAGTTGGGAATCCCCATTGAGTAGCCGCAGGTTGCCGGACGCCTGCAGTGGTTCGAAATCTGGCGCGTGGTACAGGTCGGCATGCAGCGGGTGTGGCGAACGTGCGCTTGCCCACTCGCGCTCTTGGATGACATAAGTCGCCTGGGGAAAGGTGGGGAGGATGGATCCGTTGTGCCGGCGCGTGTTGCCACCGGCGTGGTCGGTGTGCAGGTGGGTATTAAGCACAATCGTGACTTGCTCGGGGTCAAAGCCTGCCCGCGCGAGAGAGACGAGAAGATCGCCATCAGGACGCTTGAATTGCGGATCAAGCTCCTCCTTGGTTCCGCACCCGCTGTCCACCAGGATCAGCTCTTGTCCGCTCTCGATCAGGTAACCGAGGACCGGAAGCTCGATCTGGTTATCTCTCGACGAGACCAGAGACGACCAGACGGCTTTCGGAACGCGCCCGAAAACGGACCCGCCATCGTCCGTCAGCCACCCGTCCTGCAGTACCCACAGCCGGCACGCGCCAATGGAAAGATCGGCGTCAACCATCCCATCAACCGGCGGCCGTCATCCCGCCATCCACTGCCAAGACCGCCCCGGTTACGAAGTTAGCTTCATCGGAAGCCAGAAATACTGCGGCGGCCGCCACATCGGTCGCCTGACCGTGTCGGCCGAGAGGCGGCAACGGCTCCACGAGACGGTCTCCTTCAGCAGCGCCAAGACGGTTTGGAAACTCTCGCATGCCAGGTTCGATATAACCGGGGCATAGGCAGTTGACGCGTATCTGAACCCCCGCGGCATCGAGCGCCAGCAAACGGGTCAGCGCAACCAGCGCTGCTTTTGAGACCGAATAGACGCCAAGGGCACGATCCGCCACCAGACTGGTATCGGAACCGATGGTGGTTATCGAACTTCCCGGACCCCGAGCCAACCGAGGCAGGCCGAGCACTGCGGTTCTCCAGGTTCCTGTCAGATTGACGCCGATGACCCGCTCCCAGTCGGCCTCGTTGGTTGCGCTGATGGGCGCCGCAACCCCGACCCCTGCGCTGCACACGAGCGTGGTGATCGGCCCATGGTTCTGCTCCGCCGCCTCGAGCATCCTTATGAGAGAGGGGCGGTCGGTCACATCCGCGGTCAGCCCCAACACGGGTGGGCCCGGAGCCGAGGTGGCTAACCGCACGGCCGCCGCCCCTGCGCGAGCTGAGTCGCGTCCAGCGACCACGACACGGGCGCCAGCTTGATGCATCGCCGCTGCAATCGCGTAGCCGATCCCCGATGTGCCGCCAACGATGACAGCGTTCTTTCCCGCCAGATCAAGCCCCGCCACTCACGGCTCCTGACCAGCGACGTCCGAAACAAGGAAGCAGACCTCGCTTTCCAGCCCGTGCTGGTACATGGCGTCCATGCCCTGTTTCCATTCGTCACTGGCCATGTCCCGCTTCAGAGCTTCGTCGTCTGAATAGTCCATCAGCTCGAGGTAGTCGTAGTCAGCCGAGCCTTCCAGCTGGGGACCGGCTCGAAGGACCCGGTAGGAACGCACCGACGGCAGGCCGAGGGTCAAAGGGATGTCGGAATCCCGAACGAACCGATCCCAGGCTTCCTTGTCGGTTCCCTCGCGTAGCCGGTAAAGACAGCACATCAACGGCATCGAGGCTTTTCCGTGTTGGTCAATGGGACGGCATGGTGTCGAGATCGGGGGTCTTCGTGAGCACCTCGCTACCATCGTCGGTCACGAGTACGACGTCTTCGACCCGCACCCCACCTACACCAGGAATGAAGACGCCCGGCTCGATGCAGACCACCATCCCGGGTTCAAAGCGCGCGTCACCACCGCTTGAGACGAAGGGCGGCTCCCAGACTGCGGTGCCGATGCCGTGGCCCGTGATGTGGCGATAGGCGGCGTCCCGAAAGCGCGAGCGCCCGATGACCTCTCGGGCGGCTCGGTCGGCTTCAGCGACCGAGGCACCGGGCCGAACACGATTAATGGCCGCTCGTTGAGCGGCGACGACCACACCATGGGCCTCGAGATATTCCGCCGTTGGCGGCCCGGCGATGAGGGTTCGTGCGAACTCGGCGTTGTATCCGCTGACCGAACATCCCAGGTCAAGCATGACCCAGTCCCCCGGTCCGATTTGCCGCTCCCCGGTCACCTCCCGCATGTATCCCAGCTCCGGGCCGCTGCTGACGATAGTCGAGAAGCAGAAGGCGTCAGCTCCGGAGCGGCGCATGGCTAACTCCGCCTGGCCCGCCGCATCGCACTCCCGGGTGCCAGCCACGCTGGCGTCCATGCCTGCATTCATGCCCGCTTCGGCGGCAACAACGGCGCGCCGCATGGCCTCGACCTCAAGCGTGCTCTTGACCTGTCGGGCTTCGAGGACCGGGTCAGCGAGCTGCAGTCGCCCGGGGAGGAGTTCCTCGAGGCGGGCGACGAGTCGGGAGGAGGTGTCAGGGCTGATAGCGACCCGGCCGCCTGCGCCAGTAGCGAAGGCAGGGATGATTTGGTCGAGAGCGGCTGTCGAAGCAGCATCCACCGAACAGCTTCGGTAGAACTCGACGTATCCGTCAGCAGTCAGAATCTTGGGCAGACCAGATGCGGGCAGGAGGACAACCTCGTAGCCGCGGCTCTCTGCCATGACCCGGTATACGAAGGCACGGACGGGAAAAAGGTAGGCGACATCCTCGGGTCGGTCGGATATGAAGCCCGCGAACCCTTGCTCGACGAGCTTGGACTGGGCTGTCCCGATGTTGACGGCGTAGAGTTCGGGATCCATCGACTAGGAAGCGGCAGGCTTGAGCGCTGCCCGCCGCTCCAAGAACTCCTTGAATGCCGTGGTGTCCTGATCGACGAGCTCGGGCAGGGTCCCTTCGTCGTCAATCGTGATCACGTAGTCAGAGTACGCGGCACCCTCTGAGAGCTTGCACGGGATGGTGAGCTTGACGTTGGGGTTGATATGCCGGTACGAGCCGACGTCGATGTTCGGTTCGACGTAGCAGGCATGCGGGATGAGCTCGGGATATTGCTCGCGCCAGTACTCAAGCAGCGGACATTTCGTGACCCGGACCACCGCGCGCTTTTCGCCCGCCTCCACGATCTCGTTGTCATATCCGAAGAACTGCATGCTCTCGTGGTAGCTGCGCGCGATGTCGGCCGCGGTCGTCTTCGAGCGATCCTCGTCGGCGATCTCCAGCATGGCCTCGCTCCATTTGCGCCCCATCTCTTCGCTGGCCTTCGCCGCCGCGCGGCGACCATCGTCTCCGAACTGCTCGATTAGCTGCTTGTACATCGACGACCAGGCGAGCACGAAGAGGTAGTAGTTCCACTGCATCGCATCTTTCACCTGATCCACGATGGTCCAGCGCCCGTGAGGCACCGCTGGGAACGAGACCTTGCTTGTCACCGAATACCTCCTTGTGTCTGGATGCGGTCGTATCGGACGCTGAGCGACTTGCTGGGGAAGGCCGCCTCGTAGGCATGCTGGTCCTGCCCAAGCCGCTCGACGAGCTGTGCTAGGAGTTGGTCGACGCTAAGCGCGGTTGTGATTCCCTCTGACAGGAGTCGCTGCGAGAGTTGGGTAATTTGCGTGGGCGATATCTGCGTTTGGCGCAGCAGCTCGGTCTGATCAAAAACGTCCGGCGTGCTGGCGTCCAGCAGCAGCAACCCGCGGTGGAGAACCGCCGTGCGGTGGGCGTGTTCAGCGACCAATCGCATGTCGTGGCTGATCGCCACGATGGTCCGTCCCGCGGCATTTAGGCTATCCAGCAGCTCGCCGATCAAGCGGTGGTAGCGCTCGTCGAGGCCAGTCGTCGGCTCATCAAAGACAATGACCCCTGAATCCATAGCGATAACGCTGGCGATGGCGATCAGCTGGCGCTCTCCGCGGCTTACGAAGAGCGGATGCTCTCCTCGCAGGTGAGAGATCCCGCAAAGCTCCAGGGCGCGGGCGATGCGATCCTCGTGCTCGGTTTCGGGAACATCGTGGTTCACGAGCCCATAGCGCAACTCTTTGTCCACCGACTCGGCGAAGAGCTGGTGGTCTGGGTTTTGGAAAACGTAGCCGACGCTCCTCGATAGTTCCGCGACCGAGCGGTTCGTTGTGTCGGCGCCCTCGAGGCGCACCACGCCAGCCGACGGCCGGAGCAAGCCGTTGAGCAACCTGGCGAGCGTGGTTTTGCCAGACCCGTTTTGACCGATGAGCGCGACGAACTCGCCGGGCCGTATGGCGAGAGACACGCCCCGGAGCGCCTGCGTGCCATCGGGATAGGTAAGGAAAGCATCGACGACCTCAAGCAGCGGTGAGCCAGTCGCGCCCTCCACTCCATGCACAACGATCTCGCCGCGACTCGAGTGCGCCACCGGATTGACTTGGGCCGGCCGCGCCTCAAGCGCAGCGCGCAACGCCGGCTCTGCCTCATCCAGCAGGATCGGGGTACGCAGCTCAAGGCCGTTGGTACGGGGCACGAGAGCGTTCGGCGGCCGTGCGTGCCACAGTTCGGTGGCCAGCTGCGAGACCTGAGGAACTCGCACGAGGTCCTGGGGCTGGTCTGATAGATAGGCATAGAAGCTATGGGCCGTGCCCTGCGCGATCACCTCGCCCTCCGCGATGAGGGCCACGCGGTCCGCGAACTCCGCAATGAACTCACATTCATGCTCGACCAGCACGACCGTCAACTTGAACTCTTCGCACAAGCGGCGGACGACGCGCAGGATCTCCTGCTTGCCGAGCGGGTCGAGCTCCGCGGTAGGCTCGTCCAACACCATGATCCGAGGGCGCATCGCCAAGACGCTTGCGATTGCCAGCCGTTGCTTCTGCCCACCGGACAGCGTGTTGGGCGCCTTGTTCTCCAAGCCAGCTAGATCGACCGCCTCGAGGACCCAAGCGACACGCTCTCGCATCTCTGCGCGTGGTACCCCGATGTTTTCAAGTCCGAAGGCAACGTCCTCCTCGACGGTGAGTCCGAACAGTTGAGACTCGGGATCCTGGTAGACCAGGCCAACATCCTGCGCGAGGTCGGGTACCGTCGAGCCCTTGGTGTTGCGCCCGGCGACGATCACGTCGCCTTTGAACAGCCCAGGTGTGGAATGCGGAATGATGCCGTTCAACGCCAGGCACAATGTTGTTTTGCCACTGCCGGTCGCTCCCTCGATGGCGAGGAATTCGCCTTGGGCGACGTCAAGGCAAATGTCGCGCAGGATCGGATGGGGATCTTCCTCCGAGTAGCTGAAGGTGAGATTCCTGACCTGTACGAACGGGCCAGCCTCGGCCGCAGCGGTTTGGATCTCGCCGCGATCAGCTATCAAGGCCGGAGCACGATGAAGGCGACGATGAACATCACCGACGCCGCCAGGATGAGCCGATCGGTGACTCGCAGCACGTCTTGGCGGTACGTGGTGCGATGCATGCCTCGCACGTTGAACGCTCTAGATTCGAGGGCCCGGGCTAGAGTGTCGACCCGGCGAAACGCGATGGCGACCAGCGGAACCACGCCAGTTATGGATCGTTTGGCGCGCTCGAGGAAGCTACCGCGCTGCAGTTCGAAGCCGCGGCACATCTGCGCTTGGCGGATTACCGCCAAGTCTTCGCTCAGCGAGGGCAGCAGACGCAGAGTGAGCATGAGCGTGAAGCACGCAATGTAGGGGACACGCAGTCGTCGCAAGCCTTGCAGGAGTTCGGTCTCCGATGTGATGAATAGCAGGAGGGCCGAGGCGAGCACCATCACCAGCACTCGTAGGCCGGCCACTGCCGCCGCGGTAACCGCACGGTCAGTTGGGCCCCACGAGCCGAAGACGGGCCGGCCATCGTGGGTGAACACAAGCCACGAAATGGCAAAGATCACGCTCAACGCGAGCGCAGCGCGAACGAATGGAAAGATCCTGCCCAGTGGGGCCCGGGCCGTAGCCAACAGTCCGACAACCACGCCTAGGATCCCCAGCCCGATGATGAGGCTTGAGGTCGCGAGCATGACGATCATCACGGTGAGGGTGAGCGCCAGCTTCGCGGCGGGATTCAAAGCATGAAGAGGTGTCTTAAGGGGCTGGTAGATGGCGTAGGTGAACAAGCGCTACCTGCAGCTACGTTGAAAGCACGAGCAGTCGAGTCCCCTGTGTCGCATGGCCGGGCGTTGGGACCTCGCGGGGCGCCGACGCCTAGCCGATGATGCGGGCGCCTCGTTGGGTCCCGAAGAAGCTCTGGTGGAACAGCCCCATCCTCTTGAACTGCGGCGTGAGGACCCGCAGCAGAATCGGCGAGAGGATGATTCCGGCGGTGACTTCGCCCGTCCACCATACAAACGTCGAGAACGGGAGGCCGCCAACCGACGTCAGACCGAAGACCAGGAGCACCCCATTGCCGATGACCGCCTCGATGGCGGCGCCAACTATCACCGACACGGCGAACAGGATGAAGTCCCTCCGACTTGTCACGACAGCCGGATTCACGTGGAGTGCGCGCTGCCACAGCCCAACGACCAACGGCGAGATCATGTTCACGATGGCAAACGAGACGCCGAGTGCGAATCCGTAGCCGAAGAACGGGGAGAAGAGGAGGGTGCCGAAGAAAGCTCCCAATACACCCCACGCCCCGAACCAGATCGCCGCGGGATAGATGAAGATCGCAGGCAGGTAGAAGATCACGATGCCGCCGGGCGCGACAGTGAACGTCGCTCCGGCGATACCAAGCACAGCGTAGATTGCCGAGGAGAGCGCAACGATCACGATCTGGATCGCGCCCACTCGGCCGCGTTGTGGGCGCTCCTCAGCCATCGCGCCCGTTGGGGTAACCATCTGACCCACCTCCGCGCCCACGATTTGACAGCCCCTAGCGGGCAAGGCTAGCGCTCGCGTATGCTGACTGTCAACGGTTTCGGTAGCGCTACCAGAAAGGGCCGTCATGAGGCGCGTTGAGCTCCCCGAACTAGGTGATCTGTTCGAGCAACCATGGCTGGCAACCATGGCGACGCACCGCTCGAATGGGAGCGTCCTGCTTTCTGCGGTCTGGTGGGAATGGGACGGCGAATCCTTCTGGGTAAGCATCCCTGAAGGGGATATCAAGGACCGTCACATCCTGCGTGATCCTCAAGTGTCTCTGTCCCTTGCTGAGGAAGCCTCATTCCCGGGTCGTGGGCTCGAGATCGTTGCCACAGCGCAGCGCGTTGCCGATCCAGGCGCGGCCGGCCTGCGGCGCATTGCTACGCGCTATCTCGGTGCCCAAGTGGCCGACGAATGGCTCACTCAATTCGACCCGGCAATGCCCTGGGTCTTGCTGCGACTGACCCCGACGCGTGTTCGTGCCTGGGACCATCGCGACGAGCCGCTACTGCAACAAGCAGCGCCGTCATGGCCAGGTGGCCACTCGTCGTTGCCATCGCCCGATGGGGTGACCGATGGTCAAGGCCGAGAGGTGATCAGCGCTACGCGAACCAATGCCAAGACGCTGCGGCTGCCGGGCCGTGATTGGGCCCTGCTGCTCGGCCCCGAAAACGGGGACGTCCGCAACGTCACGCTCGGCTACTCAACCTTCCCAAGTGGGTCCGCGCCGAGCGGCCATCGGCACCCCGCGGAGGAAGAGCTGATCTTCGTTGTCTCGGGTCGGGGACAGCTGCGAACCACAGACGCGACCATCGAACTTGAACCAGGCGTGGCGGTCTTCATCCCTCCAGGAGTCGATCATGCGACGATCGCCGGCGACGACGGTCGGCTCGAGCTCTTGACCGTGTTCTCGCCTCCAGTGGTGCCTGGGTCCTACGAATCGGGTAGTGGGACGTGACCACGGTCGAGCAGCCCATGCGCGTAAGCGCCGACCGCGGCGAAGAACATGCACGGCCGCACTTTCACAGTGAACTCCTCGTTCGAGACATCTCGGCAACGGCCCAGCGACTACGCATTGCGGTGCTCGAGATGGTTTTCGGCGCGCAATCGGGTCATATTGGCGCACCGTTTTCGGCGGCCGAGATCGTTGCGTCGCTGTACTGGCATCACCTGCGAGTCGATCCGCAGCGGCCGGATTGGACAGGTCGGGATCGATTCCTCCTCTCCAAGGGGCATGCGTCGGCCCTGCTGTATGCCGCACTAGCTCATCGCGGCTTTTTCTCGACGGACGAGCTTGCAACGTTTCGCCACCTCGGGAGTCGGCTGAATGGACATCCGGACCGGGGGGTACCAGGTGTTGAAATGGCGGCTGGGCCACTGGGTCACGGGCTTGCAATTGGCTGCGGCATGGCCCTCGCGCTGCGACGGGATGTGGACAAACCCGGCGCGGTGGCGGCGAGTTCAAGTCACGCGACCCGCGGGCGCGTCTACGTCCTGCTCGGCGATGGCGAATTAGACGCGGGCTTGATCTGGGAGGGGGTCATGACTGCGGCCAAATATCGGTTGGGCAACCTGGTGGCCATCGTCGACTGCAACGGGGTACAGCAGACTGGGACCACGGCCGAAGTCATGCCCTTGGAGCCCTTGGTCGACAAGTGGCGCGCATTCGGCTGGGACGTGCAAGACATCGATGGCCACAACGTCGGAGCGGTGCTGGCAGCCCTCGACCGCGCCGATGAGATCCATGCGCGCCCGAGCGTGATCGTCGCGCGCACCACGAAGGGCAAGGGTGTCAGCTTCATGGAGTACGACCATCGTTGGCATGGCGGAGTCCCGAACGAGGACGACTACCGCCGCGCCAGGGCTGAATTGGAGGAAGGGCTCCAAGCATGGCTGCGCTGATGCCGATGCGCGCCGCTTACGGCACCGCCCTGGTCGAGCTGGGCCGCGCGAGGCCAGAGGTGGTCGCGTTGAGCGCCGACGTACAGACATCGGACTACAGCTTCATGTTCGGCGACGCGTATCCGGATCGCTATTTCAACGTTGGAATCGCGGAGCAGTGTCTGATCGACGTGGCGGTTGGCCTGGCCTACGAGGACCTGATTCCCTTCGTCAACACCTTCGCCGTCTTCATGGCTAGCCGGGCCCTTGAGCCGGTCCTCACGCACCTGTCGTATGGCGGTGCGAACGTGAAGCTCATGGCTGGCTACAGTGGACTCTCGCCGCAGATGGAAGGCCCCACCCATCACGCCATTGCCGACCTGGCGGCCATGCGCGCACTCCCAGGTATGACCATCGTGTCTCCCGCTGATGACGTGGCAATGCGCGCGCTACTGCCTCAGGTTGCCGCCTGGCCGGGCCCGGTCTACTACCGCTTTTGCCGGAATGAGGTGCCGCGCGTCTTCGACGCTGGATACGCGCCGATGATCGGCTCCGCCCACCTCGTACAAGCGGGAACGGACGTCGCGCTGGTCGGCGTTGGCACGATGCTGAGCCGCTGCATGGACGCCGCCGAGGAACTGGCAACAGACGGCGTCCAAGCCGCTGTCGTCGACCTGCACACCATCAAGCCGATCGATACTGAAATGATCCTGCGCGTGGCGGGCGAAGCCGGAGCGATGGTCGTGGCCGAGGAGCACAACGTGCTGGGTGGGGCGGGAAGTGCCGTGGCCGAGGTACTGTCCGAGGAGGGTCTATCGGTGCCGTTGGCAAGGGTGGGAGTCCCAGATCGTTTTGCCGAATCTGGTAGCTACTACGCCATGCTGGACAAGTTCGGCATGGGAGTCGCCGACGTCGTTCGCGCCGCGCGCAAGGTCATTGCCCGTAAGCGGGCGATTCGGAACTCATAGTCCCAGGACGCCAAGCGTGAACAACGGCGGTGTCGCGGCCTTCGTCACTCGCTACCGATCGGCCAATCCACAGTCTGCTGAGCTGTACGAGCGTCTGCGCCGCGTCATGCCCGGTGGCGAGACTCGCGCGGTGACCTATTTCCAGCCCTTCCCTCTAGGCGTGGCGTTCGGGCGCGGCAGCAGTTTGACCGATGTGGACGGCCACACCTACCTCGACATGCTGAACAACTACACCTCGTTGGTGCACGGTCACGCGTTTCCTCCGATCACTGAAGCGATCATCGCGGCGACCTCCGCCGGAACCGCATACCCGGCTCCGACGGAGCTCCAATTCGAACTTGCCGAGCTGCTCTGCCAGCGGTATCCGGCCGTCGAAGCGTTGCGCTTTACCAACTCAGGTACTGAGGCCGCCGGCTTGGCGCTTCGCATCGCCCGACGCGCGACCGGCCGTCGCCTCCTGCTCCTGTTTGAAGGTGGCTACCACGGCACTGCCGCGGAGTTCGCGGATGACGGTCCAGATCGTGTCACGGTGCCGTTCAATGATGTCGGGGCCCTCAGAGAAGCGCTGAATAGTGAGGTCGCTGCCGTTTTCGTGGAACCGTTCCTCGGAAGCGGCGGCGTCGTCGCGGCAGCCGAGGGTTTCCTGCTCGAGGTGCAGGCGCAGGCGCGGCGACGAGGGACCGTCTTCGTGCTTGATGAAGTGCAGGCTCTCCGTAACGCATACAACGGGACTCATGCGGCGATGGGCCTGGAACCTGATTTGGTGCTGATGGGAAAGATCATCGGTGGCGGCATGCCGGTCGGCGCCGTAGGAGGACGAAGAACACTACTCGACCTTACCGCCGGCGATCGAGCTGATGGGTTGCGTCACTCTGGCACCTTCAACGGCAATCCTGTGACGATGGCCGCAGGACTCGCCTCGATGCGTGCGTTGACTCCGGCAGCCATCGACGAGCTCAATTCGGGAGCCGAACAGCTGCAGCACATGATTGCAACCGCCGCCAACTCCAATGGTGTGCCGGCAACCATCAATCGCGCGGGTTCGATCCTGCAGGTCCACGTCGTGGGGACGGACCGTAGACTCAACCAGACAGAGTCTGCGCCCGACGAGCAGGCCCTCTTGCATCTCGCGTTGTTGGGCAGCGGCGTCTACGCCGCGCCGCGTGGCATGTTGAACCTGTCGACGGTGATGAGCGAGGCCGACCTCTTGAGCGCAGCCGAGGCATACCAGCGCGCATTCGTTGAGATTGGGGATGCCTCCTCATGGGAGGTAGCGGCGGGCGGGAGCGCGTCCCGGAGACCGCGTTGAGCAACATCCGTCTGGTGCAGGGGAGTCGTCCGCCCACGATCCGGGACGTGGCTGCCGCCGCCGGCGTGTCGATTACCACCGTTTCCAGGGTGGTCCGTGATCACCAGGACGTGCACCCCGCGACCCGCGGGCGTGTGCTTCAGGTCATTCAAGATCTGGGTTATCGGCCATCGAGCCTCGCGCGTGCACTTGTCTCCGGTTATGCCCGCACGATCGGCCTGCTAGTCAGCGACATCGCGAACCCGTTCTATCCGCAGCTCGCCAAGAGCATTGAGGACGAAGCCCGTGGGGCGGACTACGCGCTGGTCATCTGCAATACGGAAGACGAGCCGACCGAGTCCCTGCGGTACGTGCGCCGCTTGCTCGACCATGGGACGGCCGGCCTCATCCACGCCTCGGCTGGGATCGACGAGGAAATCGTCCTTGCGGCGGTTGGCGATCCGCGTCGCATCGTTTTCGTCAATCGGCGACCGACCTCGAGCGCCGCGAGCTACGTCGTCAGCGATAACGTCAATGGAGGTCGGCTGTTGGCCGAGCACTTGGTAAGCCTTGGCCATCGCCGCATCGGCTTCATCGCGGGCCCTCCCTGGGCCGCCAACAGCCGAGAGCGCCTGACCGGAATCCGGGCGGTTGCGCGGGATGCCGGCGCCGATGTTCTCGTGGCAGAGGGTGACTTCACCCCGTCCAGCGGGGTAGCCGCGGTCGAATCGTGGCTGCGCGAGTCCCGGCCCCCAACAGCCATCGTCGGCGTGAGTGACCAGGTGGCGCTGGGCGCGGTGGCCGCCCTCGCGCAGAGTGGCATCGACGTCCCGACCCAAATGGCCGTCGCTGGATTCGACGACATCCAATTCGCGGCTTCGCAGATCATCGGGCTCACCAGCGTCGCGCAGCATATTGACGAAATGGGACGACGCAGCGTCCGGATCCTGCTTCGTCAGCTCGGGGCCCGCGGCACACGCGTGCAGCGGATTGAGCTCGCGCCGAACCTCGTCGTGCGTCGCACAACCCAAGGCACGAGCCATTCTCGCACCGTGCGCCCGAGGAGACTCGGCGGCCCGAAATTGGTCGTGACAGAACCAGCCCAGGGGCGACCGTAGTCTCGAGCTGCGATCAGATCCGAGGCCCCACGCGCGCAGGAATCATCCTGCCGCCTTCGGTCATCGAGTAGTGACGGCCGCCCGGAGCGACGACGATGTGGTCCTCGAAGTAGAGGCCAACCGCGTCCGCCGCGAGCATGATCGAGTGCGTGAGGCGCATGTCCAAAGCAGTCGGAGTCAGATTGCCGGACGGGTGGTTGTGGACCACCGCGAAGCGGTCGGTGCCGGCTAGCAGCACCGCGCTCATCACCGTTGGGATCGAGACGTTCACGTCGTTGTAGGAACCCTTGGCCACTTCCGTCACGGTTCGCAGGTTGAGAGCGGCGTCATAGGCCACCACCCAGAACGCTTCTTGCACCGCGTCGCTGAGTCCCCATTCGGCGCAGAGGTCGGCGATCGACGACGCTGAATCGACGCTCCGCCGGCGCAGCACCTCGGCGCGGATGCGCACGAACTCCTCACTGAGCGGGGCTCCCTCGAGTCTCACGACCCGGCCTGCGAGAGCTCGGTGAGCGCGGACTCCATACGCGTCGCGGCTTCGTGGCGCAGGGACGGGATCACGTGCGAGTAGGTGTTCATGGTCAGGCCGATGCTGGAGTGGCCGAGGATCTCCATCACCACCCGCGGATGGACCCCCTGCGCCAGCAACAACGACGCGCAGGCGTGGCGAAGGTCGTGGAAGCGCAGCTGGGGCATGCCGGCCCGCCCCAGCAGTTGATGGAGATGATGCGTCACATTGGTGCCATCGAGCGGCGTCCCGATCGTGGTGGTGAAGACCAGATCCGTGTCGTGCCAGCGCGAACCCGCCCACAACCGCTCTTCTGCCTGCCGCGTCCGATGCGTACGGAGCGCCACGAGCACCGTGGGCGGCAGGGGCACCGTGCGGCGACTCGATGGCGTCTTCGGCTCGACGAGCCGAAGCTTGCCGTCCACCCGCTGCAGCGCCCGATGGACAGAGATAGTGCCGGCGCTGAGGTCGACGTCGCCCCACTGAAGTCCGAGGGCCTCGCCTTGCCGCAGGCCGACGGCGAGCGCAACTGTGAAGAGCGCCTCGAGCCGATCGCCGCGGACTGTATCCAGGAAGGCCCCGGCCTGCGACGGCGCCATGGCGCGGACGTCATAGGCGGGGACCCGCGGCGCATCCACCAGGGTCGCCACATTGCGCGGGACCAAGCCCCAGCGGTGGGCCTGATTGAGGGCCCGACGGAGGACGGCGCGCAGGTGATGCACGGTGCGCGGTGAGAGGCCGCCGCGCAGCTTGGCGTTCAGCAGGGCCTGCACGTGCTGCGGGCCGAGCTTGGTGAGCGGGATGCGGCCGATATCTGGCGCGAGGTGCAGCCGCACATACATTTCATACGCCCGGAAGGTGCTGGGGCGGACGGCGGGCTTGGCCACCTCCGCCAACCATCGGTCCAGATACTCGCCGACGGTCTGGCGCTCGTCGCGGGCGATCGGCAGGCCGGCTTGCAGGTCGCGCAGCACAAGGGTGAGCTGCTCTTGGACCTCGCGGCGGGTGTGGCCATACAGCGACTTGCGGACCCGCCGGCCACCCTCGTAGCCGAGGTGGACGCGCGCTTCCCAGCGGCCATCGGCGCGCTGGTAGATGTTGCCCTCGTTGGGGCCACGCCGCGACATCGGTCTATTGACGTCCGGCATGGCGGCTCGGATCGAGCTGGCCGAGCGCGCGCATGGATACGGTTCGGTCCTCGTCGCCGAGGATCAGGTGGTCGAGCAGCTCGATGTCGAGCAGCCGGCCAGCGGCGGCCAGCTCGCTGGTGAGGGCGAGGTCCTCGGCCGATGGGGCCGGGTCGCCCGAGGGATGGTTGTGCGCGACGACCAACGCGCTGGCGTTGAGGCGCACCGCATCGCGGAAGACCTCGGCCACGCGTACTGTGGCACCCGAGGTGTTGCCCAGGTAGACGGTCAGCACCCCGATGACGCTGTTCTTGACGTCGAGCAGTGCGACCGCCAGGCGCTCCTGCTCGGCCTCATCGGGCCGCAGGTAGAGGCGCAGGATGGCCGAGGCGACGTCGGGCGAGCGCACCACCTCGAGCGGGTCGGCGATGCGACGTCGGCTGAAGACGTATTCATAGATGGTGCTGATGGTGGTGCCGCTGTGGGTGGGGGCGTCCGACGGGGCGTCAGCGGCGGTGATGGTCCCCGCGATCGGGGTGATCGCCGCCCCAATCGTGCTCACCGACACCACCATGCTGATGGTCGGCTCGTCGGCCTGCGGTTTGGTTGTTCTCCGGTTCCCATGCTCTTGATGATGGCCCCGCCCCAGGGTCTTCAGTTCCCGCGAAAGGGTGTGGTGCCTCGAGCGAGGCGCGAGGAAATTGGCCGCACGCCCGCAACCCTCGCGTAGGACTGGCATGCACTCGTGCGCGAAAGCGGTCATGCGCTCACCCCCGGGCACGCCTGACGGTGGACAAAGAGGTCGTCATAGCGCATGAGCTCGCTGTCATCGGCGAAGGCACGGCAGCGGTGGCACTGGTGATGCAGCTCGACTAAGGGGCTCACAGCAGCGCTAAGGGGCTCACCATCTGGGGATGAACCCCTTAGCGGTTCGGTGGACTCCTTAGCGGGCAGGTTCCACATCCAGCCGCCGCTGGCTCCGAGTCCGCCGACCCTTTCCGACTCGACCCCAGCCTTCTTCTTGGCACGCTTAAGGGTCGACCGCGAAAGGCCAGCTGCGCGCGCGTGCGCCTCGACGTCATTCTGGGGTAATGGGCCGTCGGCCAAGATCTCGCGCAGCAGCTGGCATGCGTCGTCGACCGCGCTACGCCGGTCATCGTCGCTGGGGGTGGCGACCAGATCCGACGCGCCGAGCTCGCTCTCGCCGAGCCACTCGACGCGGGCTGCCCCGAGCGTCTCGACGCCCACCAGCCGGAACGCCAGCGACGGCCGTGCAGGAGCGAGGTTGTTCTTGACCATCGCGAGGATGCGGCGCCCTTCATCGTCGGGGTCGGTGGCGACCAGCAGAGCGAGCCGAGCGGCGCCGATGATGCCAATGGATCCGCCACCGCGATACAGCGCGCTGGTGCCCGCCGACTTGTTCAAGTGCCGAATGAGAACCATGGCGCAGCCAGTCCGCTCAGCCAGTCCCGCCAGAGGCGCCAGGGCTCGGCGCACGTCCTGATCGCGCCAGCTATTCACCGTCGAGTCGAGGAACGCCATGAAGGGATCGACGATCAGCAAGGCTGCCTGCACCTTGCGGACCGCCTCCTCGACGTTTGCCACGTCACCTGGGAGCGCCGGCATCCGCATGTCGCCAGACGCGTCTTGGATCGCGGTGAGGGCAACAACCCGGGACAGGTTCGCTCCGGCCGCCTCGAGGCGAGGCCGGATGATGTCGGCCAGTCCGTCCTCGGCGCCGAGAATGACCACGCCGGATGCAGTGATGCCAGGCGAGCTGTCGGGCATCAAGCTACCGGTGGAGATGCGGGCCGCGATGTCGAGCATCGCGGTGCTCTTGCCGAGGCCCGGATCGCCGTCGACGAGGTGCAGCTTGCCCCGATAGAGGCGGCCCTCCCAGATTGGCGCGAGCGCCTCCCTCTCGACGGTGTCGAGGCGTACCAACACTGGGCCTGATGCTGCCATCGGTGTGGCTGAGCTGATCAGCACCTCGACATCGGATGCCTCGCCGTCATCCAGCAGGTCCGCGGCGTCGCCGTGCTCGGGTGCGTGCGCCCAGTTGATGATGCGAAGCGTCGCGGCAATCCCTTGCAGAGTTGCCGCGAGCTTTCGCATGTGCCGACGACCAACGTCGTCGGCGTCGGGCCAAAGGATGACGTCGTAGCCGCGGAGGCTTTCCATGACAGTCGCGGTCGGGCACGCCGACGCCCCTGTGACGGTGCCGACCGCTCGGAATCCGGCGTCCAGGAGCGCCTGGGCCGCC
>Ga0070706_100002257_pt1 | contig 19521 bp, 24 predicted proteins | sample KBSK5501metaG_FD_65476 | JGI IMG/M metagenome (GOLD analysis project Ga0070706, IMG submission 65476) | Corn, switchgrass and miscanthus rhizosphere microbial communities from Kellogg Biological Station, Michigan, USA - KBS K5-50-1 metaG | ecosystem: Host-associated > Plants > Roots >... | reverse complement strand
AAGGCCTCGTGACTTCGTCACGCGGCCTTGGCCGCTGGCCGGGGGAGCGACCCCCTCGAACCCCCGCTGACCTGGGGTCAGCGGCTGCGGGGATCGCTGGGGTCGGCCAGCTGCTCCAAAACCGGCATCGCCGCCGCCACCGCGGCCAGCTGCTCCTCGGTGAGTGTCCGTAGCCGGCCAGCCAGCAGCTTCGTGCTCTGTTCCCGGATCAGCTCCAGCGCCTCGTGGCCGGCGGGCGCGATCGCCAGGGTGCTCGCCCGCGCGTCGCCAGGCACCGGGCAGCGCTCCACGTACCCGCGCTCTTCCAGCACGGTCACCAGCCTGGTGAGGGTGGACGGGGCGATGCCCTCCGCCGCGGCGAGATCCCCAAGCCGCAGCGGCCCGATCCTGTCCACCGTGGCGAGCGCCGAAAGCTGGGTGGGCGTGAGCCCGGCGAGCTCGTGACGGCGCAGCCAGCGGGAGAGCCGGGCGATGGCAACCCGCAGCCGGGCGACGTCGATCGCCTCCCCGGGCGGCACGGCCGCCGGGGCGGTCACCGGGCGGCTCCCGGTCGCACTACCCTGAGGCATGCTTGAAGCGTACGTGGCGGCGGAGGGATAGGCGTGACGGTAGCCCCGAGCGTGTCGTACTCGATCACCGTGCGGCTGGAGGTGCCGTCACGGGGCCGTGCGGTCAGTGAGCTCACCCACGCGGTGGAGCAGGCCGGCGGCGCCGTCACCGCGCTCGACGTGAACCCGTACCGTTTCGAGCGGCTGCGGGTGGACGTCACCTGCGCCGCGCGGGATACCGAGCACGCCGAACAGATCGTTCAGGCCCTGTCGGTGATTGACGGGGTCGTGCTGAGCAAGGTCAGCGACCGGACATTCCTGCTGCATCTCGGCGGCAAGATCGAGACGCACGTGAAGGTAGCGCTGCGCAACCGCGATGACCTCTCCATGGCCTACACGCCCGGAGTCGCGCGCGTGTCGCTGGCGATCGCGGCCAACCCGGACGACGTGCGCCGGCTGACCATCAAGCGCAACAGCGTGGCGGTGGTCACCGACGGCTCGGCGGTGCTTGGCCTCGGCAACGTGGGCCCCTACGCGGCCATGCCGGTGATGGAGGGCAAGGCCGCCCTGTTCAAGCGCTTCGCGGGCATCGACGCGTGGCCGGTCTGCCTGGACACCCAGGACACCGACGAGATCGTCCGGACGGTGCAGATCATCGCGCCGGCCTTCGGCGGCATCAACCTGGAGGACATCGGGGCCCCGCGCTGCTTCGAGGTGGAACAAAGGCTGCGCGACCTGCTCGACATCCCCGTCTTCCACGATGACCAGCACGGCACGGCGATCGTGGTGCTCGCCGCGCTGACGAACGCGCTGCGCGTGGTCGGCAAGAAGCTTCCCTCGGTGCGGATCACCATGGCGGGCGCGGGTGCGGCCGGGACGGCGGTGCTCAAGCTGCTGCTCGCTTCCGGCGCCAGCGACGTCATTGTCTGCGACGACAAGGGCGCCGTGCACGCGGGCAGGCCCGGCCTGACCGACAGCTTGCGCTGGGTGGCCGAGCACACCAACGCCGGCTCCTACACCGGTGACCTGGCCGGCGCGCTGCGCGGCGCTGACGTCTTCATCGGCGTGTCCGCGCCGAACATTCTGACCGGCGCCGACATCGCGACCATGGCGCCGGAGTCGATCGTGTTCGCGCTCGCCAACCCCGATCCCGAGGTCGACCCCGATGCGGCGGGTGAGCACGCTGCCGTGGTGGCAACGGGCCGCAGCGACTACCCCAACCAGATCAATAACGTGCTCGCGTTCCCCGGTGTCTTCCGCGGGCTGCTTGACGCGCAGAGCCGGGCGGTCACCGACGACATGCTGGTCGCGGCGGCACGCGCACTGGCGGGCGTGGTTTCCCCGGCCGAACTCGGGCCGCACTACATCATCCCGTCGGTGTTTCACCCCGACGTGGCCTCGGCGGTGGCCGCGGCCGTCCGTGACGCCTCGGGCGGCAAACCGCCGGCCTAGGGAGGTCAGGGCGGGTGGCCGTAATGAGACCCGCGCGGGGGTCGGCGTGCCGCCCAGGATCGGCCAGAATGATGGCATGGAGGAGGTCCAGGCGGGGCGGCTGCTGGTCGCCACCCCCCTGCTGGGCGACCCCAACTTCCGGCGCACCGTGGTCCTGGTGGTGGAGGACGAGCCCGAAGAGGGCACCCTGGGCGTCGTCCTGAACCGGCCGACCAAGGTCCCGGTGGGGCGGGTGCTCGAACCGTGGACGGAGCTGGCGAGCGACCCGTCGGTTGTGTTCAGGGGAGGGCCGGTCGCACCGAACAGCGCCCTCGGGCTGGCCAGCGTGCCAGGGCCTGAGGAGCCGCTCGGCTGGCGCGCGTTGGAGTCCTCGGTATTGCAGTCCCGGATCGGCCTGCTCGACCTGGACACCCCGCCGCAGCTGGTGGCCGGCGGTATCGCTTCGTTCCGGGTTTTCGTCGGCTACGCGGGCTGGGGACCAGGGCAGCTGCGCGCGGAGATAGAGGAAGGAGCCTGGTATGTCGTCGGCGCGGAGCCGGCGGACGCCTTCGACCCGGACCCTGGGCGGCTCTGGCAGGCGGTCCTGCGGCGGGCCGGCGGTGCCCTTGCCCTGGTGGCGACTTATCCGGATGATCCTTTGCTCAATTGAACAGTTGTAGACTCCTGGCGTGAGTACCGAGGTCCTGCCCCAGCAAGGCACCAAAGAGGACACTGGCGTCCGCCCGGATCTGTCCACCGGCGACGGCGATCACGAGCGGTTCGCCCACTACGTGCTGAAGAACAAGATCGTGGACAGCGCGGTGAGTGGTACCCCTGTGGTCGCGCTCTGCGGCAAGAAGTGGGTGCCAAGCCGTGATCCGTCGCGGTTCCCGGTGTGCCCGGACTGCAAGCGGATCTACGAGTCTCTCCCCGAGGGCGGCGAAGACTAGGCCGGGAGGGCGGCGAGGGCTGCTCGGCGCTATTCAGCGCCTTCGCCGGGGCCCCCCGCAGTGCTAGCCCGGGGGGGCGACCCCCCGGACCCCCCGCCCCCCCGGGCCCACCCGGACCCGCCGGAAAGCTCTCGTTCCAGGGGTGTGCGGAACCGCGGGGTGATCCGGGTCGCGCCCAGCCACGCCTGAAGCCGGTCCGCCTCGCCCGCCACCGCCCTGGTCGCGTCGGTCCCGGCGTCCTCGAGCAGCCGGAACACGATCTCGCCGTCCTTGCGCTGCGCCCAGCCGCCAATGACCCGGCCGTCCCACCAGACCGTGGGGCCGATGTTTCCTGAGCGGTCGAACAGCAGTTGTCCGTGCTCGCCGAGAAACCAGCCGCGCTCGCGCCAGCCCATGGCGGTCGGGTCCAGGGCCGGCAGCAGCGCTGCCCATGGCTCGGCGGCAGGTTCCGCGGCTTCGTCGCCGGCCAGGACGATGCCAGGCACACCGCCGAGATCCACCTCGGTGGTGCGCAGCTGCCGCAGCGCCGCGGTCGTCTGGCCAGCCGTCCAGCCGGCCCACCATTGCAGGTCGGCGACGGGCGCCGGGCCGAACGTCCGGAGCCAGCGGCGGGCCAGGTCGGCCCGCGCGGCGGCCGCCGGCGCGCCCTTGTCCGGCCCGGCGCTGACCGGAGACCACAGGTACTGGGACGAGGTCCATCCGCCGCGCGGGCGGCCACGGACGATGCGCCCTTCGGCGGAGAGCAGCATGAGCACCCGGCTGGTGATGCTCGCCGGGCCGCCGTAGCTCTTACCTTCGGCGTACACGAGCTGGGTGCGCAGCCGCGGCTCGTCCTGGGCGAGCTCCGCGCCGGTCGCGGTGCCCCGCGTGGTGAGCGCGCGCACCGCGGCCTCGCCCACCTCCTTGAGCCAGCCGGCCGGGTCAGCCGCGATGCCGGCGTGGCCGAGGTGCTGAACGAGCTGGCGGCGCAGCCGCGCGGCGATCTCATCCGTGCACGCGGCCTGGACCGTCGGCGCGAGGCCAGCCGGGATGACGAACATGGTCCGGCGCATGCCGAGCATCCGGACGAGCGCCTGCTCCTCGTACAGCTCACGCTCGATCGCCGCAGGGCTGACCGCGTCGGTGCGCGCCCAGGTGGCCAGGTAGACCGACGCGGGGTCGGTCCCGTGCAGGGCGATGAGGCTCTCCGCCACCTCGGCGGCGGTCCCGGCGCGACCCCAGCGCGCCAGGCGGTGCCGGGCAGCCAGCCGCGCCCGGCGTTCCGCCGGGGATCCGAGCGACCAGGCGACCACCGGAGAACTGTATCCGGGGGGCGGGACGGGCTATCCCCAGTCGATGGTCACCCTGCTCGCGATGTCGGGGTGGTGCTCCAGCCAGCTGCGCGCGAACGGGCAGAGCGGCACGACGGTCATGCCGTCCCGCACCGCGCGCTCGATCGCCGCTGTTACCAGCTTGCCGCCGATGCCGTGGCTCTCGAGCTGTATGGGCACCTCGGTGTGGATCAGGACGAGCCTGCTGCCGTTCACCCGGTACGCCAGCTGGGCAAGCTGGCCGTCCATGGACAGCTCGAAGCGGGATTTGGCCGGGTTGTCGGTGACCTGCGGGGAATCGTTCACCCAGCCATCGTCGCATCCGGCGCCGGCGGGAATGAACTCCCGCGAGAACGCCTTAACGTGCCCATGAGCGACTGGAACAGCAAGATCATCGACGAGTTCCGCGCCAACGAGGGCAAGGTGGGCGGCCCGTTCGAAGGTGCGCCGCTGCTGCTTCTGCACACCGTCGGCGCCAAGACCGGGCTGCCGCGGGTGAACCCGATGATGTATCAGCAGGTGCCGGGCGGTTACGCCGTGTTTGCCTCCAAGAGCGGCGCCCCCACCAACCCGGACTGGTACCACAACGTGCTCGCCCATCCGCGCGTGCAGGCCGAGATCGGCACCAGGACCGTCGACCTCGTCGCCAGGGTGACCGAGGGCGAGGAGCGCGAGCGCATCTGGACCGCTCAGAAGGCCGTAGCCCCTGGGTTCGCCGACTATGAGAGGCAAACCAGCAGGCAGATCCCGGTCATCGTCCTCGAGCCCACAGGCTAGATGGAACTCACCGATTTCGAGGCGCTGAGCTTCGACTGCTACGGCACCCTGATCGACTGGGAGGCCGGCCTGTCCGCGGTGCTTGTGCCGTGGGCGCGGGCGCACGGACTGACGCTGACCGAAGAGCAACTGCTGGCCGAGTACTCCGGAGCCGAGGCGGCGGTCGAGGCGGAGCGCCCGGCTGACCTCTACCCCGACGTCCTGGCCCGTAGCATGCGGCTGCTCGGCGCGAAGCTGGGCGCCCCGGTCAGCGACGAGGACGCGGCACGCCTGGCGGGCTCCGTGCCCGACTGGCCCGCGTTCGCCGACTCGCACGACGCGCTGCTCCCGCTGGGCGAGCGCTTCAAGCTGATCATTCTGTCCAACGTAGACCGGGCCTCGTTCGCGGGCTCGAACGCCAGGCTCGGCGTCGAGTTCACGAGCATCATCACCGCGCAGGACGTCGGGTCCTACAAGCCGTCGCAGCGGAACTTCGACGCCCTGACCAGCGAGGCGGCCCGGCTGGGCATCGGGCCGGGCAAGCTGCTCCACGTCGCCCAGAGCCTGTTCCACGACCACGTGCCCGCCAAGCGGGCCGGGCTGCCCACGGTATGGATCAACCGGCGGCACGGTCGGCCCGGCTGGGGCGCCACCCCGGAACCGCCGGCGCCGGTGCGGCCGGACTGGGAGTTCCCGTCCATGGCGGCGTTCGCCGCGGCCGTAGTTTCGGGCTAAGCACCCCGGGACTAATCCGCGGCCCCGGCGGGTGTGCCTATCAGGTCGACGCCGGCGTCCCGCAGCGCGTCCAGCGCCTCCCGGGTGGTGACCGGATCGACCCCCGCGGTCATGCCGAGCAGCACCTTTGTGGCGAAGCCTTGGCGCGCGGCGTCGAGCGCGGTCGCCCGCACGCAGTAGTCGGTGGCGATGCCCACCACATCCAGCGCGTCCACGTCACGGTCGCGCAGCCAGTCCGCCAGCGGCGCGCCGGCCTCGTCGGTGCCCTCGAACGCGCTGTAGGCCGCCGCGTAGGCGCCCTTGCTGAACACCGCCTGCACGCGGCTGGTGTCCAGGCTCGGGTGGAACTGCGCGCCCGGCGTGCCCGCCACGCAGTGCCGCGGCCAGGAGTTCACGAAGTCCGGCTGGTCGGAGAAGTGGCCGTCGGGGTCGATGTGGTAGTCGCGGGAGGCGACGACGTGCGCGTACTCGGCGTCCGCCAGGTACTCGCTGATCGCTGCCGCGACCGCCGACCCGCCGGCCACCGCCAGCGACCCGCCCTCGCAGAAGTCGTTCTGCACATCCACGACAATCAGTGCCCGCACGGCACGAGCCTACGATGTCCTGGACCTTGCAGGGGATTGCGCCCTGAGGCTACGGGAGTGGCAGACTGTGCTGGCAAAATTCGATCACGTGTGCGAAAATAGTCCGATGATCCGTAGCCCGGGTGGCGGCCGAGCGACTTTTCAGGCGGCCGCGCGGGGTGAAGACTTTACGGCGGCATCGCCGTAAACGACGAAACCAGGAGGCAGCGTTGCCAGGTGAGATCGTGCACATCGAGATCCCGGCGGACGACACCGGCAGGAGCCAGGAGTTCTGGGGCTCGCTGTTCGGGTGGCAGTTCCAAGCGAACCCCGGCCCGTTCGAGTACCACACCACGCAGATTGGCGGAGAGCAGGGCGCGGCGATCACCAACATGGAACCGGGCAAGCGCGGTACGCGGCCGTACTTCTCGGTCGACGACATCAAGGCGGGCGCCACGCGGGTGCAGGAGCTCGGCGGGGAGGCAAACGAGCCGGCGCCGGTTCCGGGCATGGGCTGGTTCGCGACCTGCAAGGACCCGCACGGGAATGAGTTCGGGCTCTGGCAGACCGACGCATCGGCGCCGCCTCCGGCGCAGTAGGCCAGGGCCTGCGAAGGCCGTGACAGCGGTTACCAGCTGAGGGCTGGGTCGCCGTCGGCGCTGACCCGGGCCGGGGTGCCAGAGGTGATGCGGACCAGTTCGGCGAAGGACGTCGGGAACACCATGTGAGCGTGGCCGCCGGCGGCCCAGACCACGTCGTAGGGTTCCAGCCACGTGTCTACGAGCGTGCGCAACGGTGCCGGGTGACCCACCGGGGCGACCCCGCCGATGACCTGGCCGGTGGCCTGCCGGACGAACTCGGGGTCGGCCCGCCGCACCGTGGCGGCACCGACGAGGGCGGCCACCGTGGCGGTGTCCACCCGGTGCGCGCCGCTGGTCAGCACGAGCAGCGGCGCGCCGTCCGCGTTGAACACCAGGCTGTTGGCGATCGCCCCGACCTCGCAGCCGAGCTGCGCCGCCGCGGTGGCCGCGGTCGGCGCCGGCTCGGGCAGCTCCCTGACCTCCCCGGGCACGCCGAGCTCACGGAGCACGCTGGCGACCCTTTCCGCGCTGGGATGCATGCCAGCAGGCTACTGGCTGGGGCGCGAGCCCGCGGCGCGGCGGCGCGCTGAGGGCTCCCGCCACCCCGGCCTGGGGCAGCGGAACAGGAACTCGTCATAGGTCTCTGGCCCGCGGTCGCCGTCTCGGCCGAACATCCGTAGCTCGAAAAGGCGCCGCTGCGCGTAGTTGCACTCGCGCACCGCGTCCGCCACGGCCCGGGCGGCCCGGCGTGCTCCCCGCCATATCCCTGATGACCGACGGGCGGAACTCATGGTTTCAGTTAAGCCGGCCAGCACAAGGACGCGCGAGCGGTGGAGCGGGTGGCCGGGCAGGCCCTCAATCGCCGTTGGGCTCGAACACGGTAGGAATCGCCGGGTAGCCGCGGGAGAGCCGCAGCGCGTGCGGCGGCAGTTCGGCCAGCGTGCGCTGGTGCCGCTCCCGGGCCTCGCCCAGCGGCTCCCGGCCCACGATCTCACCGCGCCGGACGAGCGGGCACAACAGAACCCGGTCGACCGGCGACGGCTCCGGCGGCTCCAGGGTCACCCGTTCCAGCTCGGCGATGCCGCCGTCGTCGGTGTGCCGTACCGCCCACTTGCGCCCACCGCGGCTCGGCTTCCCCACCGAGCGCTTGGCCACCGGGCGCAGCTCGCCCTTTTCGTCCAGGGCCCTGGCCACCAGCTTGTAGACCAGCGCGGCGGTCGGCGCCCCCGACCCGGTGACGAGCGCGGTGCCTACCCCGTAGCCGTTGACCGGCGCCGCGGCCAGCGCCGCGATCGAGTGCTCGTCCAGGTCCCCGGTCAGCACGATCCTGGTCCGGTGCGCGCCGAGTTCGTCGAGGAGCGCGCGCACCTGCCGGGCCACCTTCGGCAGGTCGCCGCTGTCGATCCGGACCGCGCCCAGGTCCGGCCCGGCCAGCTCCACCGCGGTGCGCACCGCGCGAGCCACGTCGTAGGTGTCCACGAGCAGGGTCGTGTCCGGCCCCAGCGTGGCCAGCTGGGTGGCGAACGCGTCGCGCTCGCTGTCGTGAACCAGCGTGAACGCGTGCGCGCTCGTGCCGCGGGTGGGCACCCCGTAGTCGCGGCCGGCCCGCAGGTTCGAGGTGGTGGCGAAGCCGGCGATGTAGGCGGCGCGGGCGCTGGCCACAGCGGCCAGTTCGTGGGTGCGGCGCGAGCCCATCTCGATCAGCGGGCGCCCGTCCGCGGCGTTCACCATGCGCGACGCGGCCGAGGCGATGGCGCAGTCGTGATTGAGGATGGAGAGAACCAGCGTTTCCAGCACCACCGCCTCGGCGAACGGCGCCTCCACCACCAGGATGGGCGAGCCGGGGAAGTAACAATCGCCCTCGGCGTAACCCCAGATGTCGCCGTGGAACTCGAACGAATCCAGGTACCGCAGGGTTGCCTCGTCGGTCACCCCAGAGTCGTGCAGGAAGTCCAGCTCGCCCCGGCCGAACCGGAACCGTTGCAGCGCGTCGAGCAGCCTGCCGGTGCCCGCGATCACCCCGTAGCGCCGGCCGTGCGGCAGGTAGCGGGCGAACACTTCGAAAACCGCCCGCCGGGACGCGGCGCCGCTGCGCAGCGCCCCGGCCAGCATGGTCAGCTCGTAGTGGTCGGTGAGCAGAGCGGTGCTCGCGCCCACGTCATCTGTCACGAGTGGAAGACTACGGCTATGCCTGCGGGGTAGGAGCGGCCGCGGGGCTGCCGGGAAACGGGGCTCCGCGGGAAGCGGCGCGGGCTGGGCAGCAGCTGCGCAGGCTTGGGGGAGACTGGGAGGAAGCGCGAGGAGGTGACGACCAGTGAGCGTGGCGCCCGCAGAGGTGCAACGGCCGGAGACCACCGAGGACGTGGTGCCCGATACGCCCTGGGTGACCATCGTCTGGAATGATCCGGTCAACCTCATGTCGTATGTCACCTATGTGTTCCAGAAGGTGTTCGGGTACCCGAAGGCACGCGCCCGGAAGCTCATGCTCGACGTGCATCACAAGGGCAAGGCGGTGGTCTCGGCCGGTACCCGCGAGGCCATGGAACGGGACGCCGAGGTCCTGCACGGCTATGGCCTGTGGGCCACGGTAAGCCACGACCGGTGACCGGCCCCGGCGTGCCCGCTGACCCAGGTGAGCCCGGAGGCCCGGAACCGGCCGCCGATGCCGCACAGATCGCGGAGGAAATCATGGCGGGCTTCCGGCGGACGCCGCGGGGCGTGTCCGCTCGCTTTACTCCCGCCCAGGCCGGGATCGTCCGGAACCTGGTTGGCCAGGTGGCTGAGCTCGTCGGCGGCGCGGGCGCCGCTTCCGAACCCGGGCCGGCCGGGGGCGAAGGTGAGGGGCTGTTCGCCGAGGACCTCGCCTCAATCCTGAACTTCGGCGGCCCGACCAGCCCGCCCGACGACCCCGTGCTCGCCAGGCTGTTCCCGGACGCCTACGGTGATGACCCGGAGGCGGCCGGGGATTTCCGCAGGTACACCGAGCCGGGCCTGCGTTCCGGCAAGGTGGCGGCCGCGCGCACGGTGCTTGCGACGCTGCCGAGCGAAGGCGGCCGGGTCCGGTTGTCTCCAGAGGACGCCGGGGCATGGCTGCGCGCACTGAATGACGTCAGGCTGGCACTGGGCGTACTGCTCGGAATAACCGAGGACTACGAGCGGGAACTGGCGGACGTCACGGGGACCGAACCGCGCTCGGCCTACCTCCAGGTGTACGACTGGCTGACCTTCGTCCAGGAGACCCTGGTGCGGTCGCTGCGGTGACCGCGGCCCGGTTACGCTCCCGTCCATGCTGACGATCTCCCCGGAGCTGCAGGCCAAGATCGTGGCCCACGCGCGCGCCGACCACCCGGACGAGGCGTGCGGGGTGATCGCGGGCCCGGCCGGGAGCGACCGGCCGCAGCGGTTCATCCCGATGCTGAACGCCGAGCGGTCCCCAACCTTCTACCGGTTCGACTCGATGGAGCAGCTACGGGTGTGGCGGGAGATGGACGAGCGCGGCGAGGAGCCGGTCGTCATCTACCACTCGCACACCGCGACGCAGGCCTACCCGTCCCGCACCGACATCTCCTACGCCAGCGAGCCCGGCGCGCACTACGTGGTGGTCTCCACCCGCGACCCGGACCAGGTGGAGTTCCGGTCGTTCCGCATCGTGGACGGGCTGGTGACCGAGGAGGAGGTCCAGGTCGCGGGCGGTGACAGGGAGCGGGAACCTGGGGTGGAATGATCCTGTAGAGCCGCCGGTTGAAGGCTTCGACGACTGCAAACCGCCGGTTTTGCCTGAGCCACACTGGAGCCCTGTCCATGGCCATCGAGGTCCGCATCCCGACCATCCTGCGCACTTACACCGCCGGCGCCAAGTCGGTCGAGGGCTCGGGCGCGACGCTCGGCGAAGTCCTGGGTGACCTGGAATCCCGGCACCACGGACTGCGGGACCGCCTGGTCGACGACGCCGGGCTGCGGCGTTTTGTCAACGTATACCTGAACGATGAGGACGTGCGGTTCCTCGGCGGCCTGGAGACGCCCGTCGCCGACGGCGACACGGTGACGGTCCTGCCCGCCGTGGCCGGCGGGGGCAGCTGACCAGCCCGCCGGGCGATCCGCGCCGCATGCTGGCCAGCCCATAGGCGGGACAGGAGCCCGATGCGCTACGACTCGCTGCTCGACTCGCTCGGCGGGACGCCGCTCGTAGGGCTGCCCCGGCTCTCGCCAGCCCCGGACGTGCGGCTGTGGGCCAAGCTTGAGGACAGGAACCCGACCGGGTCCGTCAAGGACCGCGCGGCGCTGTTCATGATCGAGCAGGCCGAGAAGGAGGGCGTGCTCGCCCCGGGTGCCACGATCATGGAGCCCACCTCGGGGAACACCGGCATCTCGCTGGCCATGATCGCGCACCTGCGCGGGTACCGGATGATCTGCGTGATGCCCGAGAACACCTCGGTGGAGCGCAGGCAGATCCTGCAGATGTACGGGGCGCAGATCGTCTCCTCGCCCGCCGCGGGAGGTTCCAACGAGGCGGTCAGAATGGCGCGGCGGCTCGCCGCCGAGCACCCAGACTGGGTGATGCTCTACCAGTACGGGAACGAGGCCAACACCCGGGCGCATTACCAGACCACCGGTCCCGAGCTGCTCGCCGACCTGCCCGGCATCACGCATTTCGTGGCGGGCCTTGGTACCACGGGCACGCTCATGGGCGTCGGCCGCTACCTGCGCGAGCACGTGCCCGGAGTGGTCATCGTGGCGGCCGAGCCCCGGTACGGCGAGCTCGTGTACGGGCTGCGCAACATCGACGAGGGTTTCGTGCCGGAGCTCTATGACCCCTCGGTGCTGACCACCCGCTTCTCCGTCTCCTCGGCCGACGCCCTGCGCCGCACGCGCGAGCTGCTCGACGCCGAGGGCATCTTCGCCGGGATCTCGACGGGCGGCGCGCTGCACGCGGCGCTGGGTATGGCGGCCAAGGCGAAGGCGGCCGGGCAGCGGGCGGACATCGCGCTGATCGTCGCCGACGCGGGCTGGAAGTACCTGTCCACCGGCGCGTACGCGGGCACCCTGGAGGAGGCCGCAGAGCGGCTCGAAGGCCAGCTGTGGGCGTAGCGACGGCGTTCGACGAGGCCACAGCGGTCACACCGGAGGGCAACGGCTGCTACGGCATCCAGCCCGACGAGCGCTTCGCGCTCCCGGATTGCTCCGGGTGGCTGCCCGGTCCCGGCGGGTCAGCGGCGGCTGGTTCGACGAGGAATCCGAGGTCTGGGACTCGGCTGGCCGCCTGGTCGCGCAGAGCCGCCAGATAGCCCGGGTCGGCCGGGGCCGCGGAGGGCCCGCGGCATAGCCTGGTCGCCGTGCGCCTGACACTCATCGGGTGTTCCGGGTCCTTTCCCGGCCCGGACAGCCCCGCATCGTGCTACCTGCTTGAGGCCGACGGCTTCCGGCTCCTGCTGGACCTCGGGAACGGCGCCGTTGGCGCGCTGCAGCGGTACGCCCGCATCGGCGATATCGACGCGGTCTGCCTGAGCCATCACCACGCCGACCACTGCCTGGACCTGTGCCCGTTCTGGGTAGCTCGCAGGTTCGGCCCGGAAGGCCCGATGCGCCGGATCCCGGTGTTCGGCCCGGCGGGCACCGCCCGCCGGATGGCACAGGCCTACGGGCTCGAGGAGCATCCGGGCATGGCCGAGGCATTCGAGTTCGTGACGCTGACGCCAGGAACCCGGGAGATCGGGCCATTCCGGGTGACCCTGGCGCACATGAACCACCCGGTCGAGACGTTCGGCTTCCGCGTGGAGCAGGGGGGCCGGAGCCTGGCCTACTCCGCCGACACCGGAAAGTGCCCGGCGCTGGTCGAGCTTGCCCGCGGGGCCGACCTGCTGCTGTGCGAGGCTTCGTACGTCAACGGCCCCGATCCCGGGCCGGACATGCACCTGACCGCCGGGCAGGCGGTGGAATACGCCGCGGCAGCGGGCGTGGCCCAGCTCGTCCTCACTCACCTGGTGCCCTGGAACGATCCGGCGCGGACCCTGGCGGAGGCGAACGAAGCGCCGTTCGGCGGGCTCATGTCCCTGGCCGCGCCGGGCCGGGTTTTCGACCTGGGCTGAGCGCCGGCGCGATACGGGTGCGTGACCGGTCGCTGACAGGGGGCCACCACCCGGGCCAGCCGAACCGCCCTCCTAAGATCGTCAGCTATGCGGGTACTCGTGACCGGCGGCGCCGGCTTCATCGGCTCACACCTGACCGACGCGCTCCTGGCCCGGGGGGACGAGGTGGCCGTGCTCGATGACCTGTCGTCGGGCCGGGCCGGAAGGCTGGATCCGCAGGTCACGCTCCACAAGGTGAGCATCACCGACGCCGCGGCGCTCACGTCCGCGGTCACGGCGTTCCGGCCGGAGCTTATCTGCCACCTCGCGGCGCAGATCGACGTGCGCGTGTCGGTCGACGCCCCGGCGGAGGACGCCCGGATCAACATCCTGGGCACGGTCAACCTCCTCGAGGCGGCCCGCGTGGCCGGAGCCCGCGTCCTGTTCGCGTCTTCCGGCGGCGCGCTGTACGGCCGGGACGCTCCGATCCCCTCGCTGGAGGATGTGCTGCCGCTGCCGGAGTCCCCGTACGGGATCGCGAAGTACTGCGCCGAGCAGTACATCGGCTTGTACAACCGGCTGCACGGAACCCGCCACGCGGTGCTGAGGCTGGCCAACGTCTACGGGCCAAGGCAGGACCCTGCGGGCGAAGCGGGCGTGATCACGATCTTTTGCGCGAGCGCCCTGGCCGGCCGGGAACCAACGATCTACGGCGACGGCACCCAGACCCGCGACTACGTGTACGTGGGCGACGCCGTCCGCGCCTTCCTCGCCGCCGGGGACAACGGCCGCCCCGGCACCTGGAATATCGGCTCGGGGGTCGAGGTCAGCGTGCTCGACCTGGTCGCTCTCATCGCCGACGTCGCGGGCCGGGGCTTGCGCCCCGGATTCGCGGCGCCGCGCCCGGGGGAACTGCATCGCAGCGCCGTCGCCGTGGACCGGGCCGCCAGCGAGCTCGGCTGGCGCGCGGCCACCCCGCTGGGCGAGGGGGTGCGCCGCGTCTACCGCTGGATCGAGGCGGGCGCCCCGGACCGCGCCGCCTGCTGACGCGGCACGCGGTGCCACCTGCTGACACGGCACACCGCACCGCCTGCTGACGCGGCACACCGTGCCACCTCCGCGGAGCCATTAGGCTGTCCCGCATGTCCCGACCGGATGGGCGCAGCGCCGATCAGCTGCGCGAGATACGGATGACCCGTGGCTGGCTCGCGCACGCCGAGGGCTCGGTGCTCGTCGAGTTCGGCGCCACGCGCGTGCTGTGCGCCGCCAGCGCCACCGAGGAGGTGCCAAGGTGGCGGCGCGGCAGCGGGCTCGGCTGGGTGACCGCGGAGTACGCCATGCTTCCCCGGGCCACCAACACGCGCGGCGACCGTGAGTCGATCAAGGGCCGCCCTGGAGGCCGCACCCAGGAGATCTCCCGCCTGGTGGGCAGGTCGCTGCGGGCCTGCGTTGATGCGAAGGCGCTGGGCGAGAACACGATCATCATCGACTGCGACGTTCTCCAGGCCGACGGCGGCACCAGGACCGCGGCGATCACCGGCGGGTACGTCGCCCTCGCCGACGCGGTGGCCTGGCTCCAGGGCCGCCACCGCTGCAAAGGCAATCCGCTCGTCACCTCCGTGGCCGCGGTCAGCGTCGGGATCGTGGACGGCGAGCCGCTGCTCGACCTCTGCTATGAGGAGGACGTCGCGGCGCAGACCGACATGAACGTGGTCTGCACCGGGGACGGCGGTTTCGTGGAGATCCAGGGCACGGCCGAGCGGGAACCGTTCAGCCGGGAGCTTCTCGACGAACTGCTCGACCTCGGCGTACGGGGCTGCACCGAGCTCACTCGCCTGCAGCAGGAGGCGCTGCGCCAATGACCGGCGAGCCGGGGCGGGCCAGGCTCGTCCTCGCCACGCACAACCCCGGCAAGCTGGCGGAACTGCGGCGCATCCTGGCGGCTAGCCGGGTGGACGTGGACGTCACCGACCTCAGCGAATACCCCGGCATGCCCGAGGTTGCGGAGACTGGCACGACGTTCACTGAGAACGCCCTGCTGAAGGCGCGCGCGGTGGCGGCCCACACCGGCCTGCCCGCGGTCGCCGACGACTCGGGCCTGTGCGTCGACGCGCTCAACGGCATGCCCGGGGTGCTCTCGGCGCGCTGGTCGGGCCGTCACGGGGATGACGAGGCGAACCTGAGGCTGCTGCTGGCGCAGCTCGCCGATGTGCCCGCCGACCGCCGGGCGGCGCACTTCGCTGCCGCGGCGGCGCTCGTCATGCCATCCGGGGCCGAACACGTGACCGAGGGCACCGTGCACGGCTGGCTCACCGACGCGCCGCGCGGGACCAACGGGTTCGGCTATGACCCGATCTTCGTGCCCGACTCATCCGGGCTCACCACGGCGCAGCTGGCCCCGGCGCAGAAGGACGCGATCAGCCACCGCGGCAAGGCTTTGCGCGCCCTTGCCCCCGTCATCGCCGCGTTGCTCGGCGGCTAGCGCCCACCGGTACGGTAGTCGCCGTGGGAACAATTGCGTCCGTCAGGAAGGAGCAGGCGTGAGCGACCCCAGGCTGGAACCGGGCGACGAGGCGCCAGACTTCTCGCTGCCCGATGCCGACGGCAACCAGGTGAGCCTGTCGTCGCTGCGCGGGAAACAGGTGATCGTCTACTTCTACCCGGCGGCGATGACCCCCGGCTGCACCAAGGAGGCGTGCGACTTCCGTGACAGCATCCAGTCCCTGGCCGCGGCGGGTGTCACGGTCCTCGGTATCTCCCCAGACGCGCCGGCCAAGCTCGCCAGGTTCCGCGACCGCGACAACCTGAACTTTCCGCTGCTGTCCGACCCCGACCATGCGGTAGAAAAGGCCTACGGTGCGTACGGTGAGAAGATGCTTTACGGAAAACCTGTGGTCGGCGTGATCCGTTCGACCTTCGTAGTCGACCCGGATGGCAAGATCGCCCGCGCCTACTACAACGTCAAGGCAACCGGCCACGTGGCCCGCCTGAGAACAGACCTGGGAATCTGATGCGCTTGTTGCCGCCACTGCGCTCGGGCACGGGGAAATGTCAGACCCGCCCGATAGCGTCGGCACATGCCGAACAAAAAATACAACGAGAAATACAGTCCAGAACTGCTCGCAGAGGCAGCCGCGAACTCCATCAGCATCGCCGGTGTTGTGCGCTACTTAGGGATTCCCATGTCTGGAGGTACTCACACTCACATAAGCCGCAGGCTCAAGCGACTCGGCGTCGATACATCCCATTTCCTGGGTCAGGCTCATATGCGGAAGCAGCCTTCTGCGAGCAGGCTATCTCCGGAACAGGTCCTGGTGGTGCGCCCACAGGGCTCACCACGGCCGCACGCGCACGTGCTGCGACGTGCACTGCGCGAGATCGGCGTGCCCTACGTCTGCGAAACATGTGGAATCGTAGCCGAGTGGTACGGCGAGCTAATAATATTGCATGTAGATCACATCAATGGGAACTGGCTGGACAACAGGAGGGAGAATCTTCGATTTCTCTGTCCGAACTGTCACTCGCAAACCCCGGGATTCGCTGGTAGATCTAAAAATGAAAAGGGGGCCGTAGCCCAACGGCAGGAGGCGAGGGCTTTAGGTGCCCTACAGTCCGGGTTCGAATCCCGGCGGCCCCACCAGTATAATTTCTCAGGAAATGTGAATGGCCCGTCCCAAGATATAGGAATACCTGGGCCGTCACGGGTCCGCTCTGGCGATGCCCACGTGCGCATCCGGAAGGACCGCATCAACGCCAACGGCACGGTCACCTTGCGTTACGGTGGCCGGCTTTACCACATTGGCGTCGGCTGCGCCCATGCCGGGACCCGCGTCGTGCTGCTCGTCAATGACCTGCATATCCGAATCATCGGCGTCGCCACCGGTGCGCTCCTCCGCGAGCTCATCCTCGACCCGGACCGCAACTACCAGCCCACCGGCGCACCCTGGAGGCGCCCCGCCGACCGGACCCGATAGGCCAGGGCGGGCCCTCATCGATGCGGCGCCCAGCTGGCTGGACCTGGCACCCCACTACGCTGAGGCGGGTGAAGCACGCGATCGATGTGCCGCCGTTTGGCGAACTGGCCGACCCACGAGTCCTGGCCGAGCTCGCGGGCGCTGCGGAGGAGCGGGGCTGGGACGGCTTCTTCGTCTGGGACCACATCGTGTACCGCGCGCCGGTGCGGGCCGTAGCCGATCCGTGGGTGGCGCTCGCCGCGGTGGCATGCGCCACGAGCAGGCTTCGGATCGGGCCGCTCATCACCCCGTTGTCGCGCAGGCGCGTGCACAAGGTGGCAAGGGAGACGGTCACCCTGGACCTGCTGAGCTCGGGCCGCCTCACCCTCGGGGTTGGGCTCGGCAGCGCGCGAAACGGCGAATTGGAGCCGTTCGGCGAGGTCGCCGACCCACGCGAGCGGGCCCGCCTGCTCGACCAGGGTCTCGACCAGCTCACCAGGTACTGGGCGGGGGAGTTCCAGCCGGTCCCCGTGCAGCGGCCGCGGATCCCTGTGTGGGTGGCGGCGGAGTGGCCGCACCGGCGGCCGGTGCGGCGGGCGCTGCGGTGGGATGGCCTCTTTCCCACCGGCCTGCCAGGCCCCGAGGCGCTTGCCGAGCTGGTTAGCGAGGTCCACGAATCGCGCCCGCCCGGTAGCCCGTTCGATGTGGTCGTCGGCGTCCCGCCCGGCGAGGACCCGAAGCCGTGGGAGCGGGCCGGGGCGACCTGGACGGTCACCGATCTCGGCATGCACCCTTCAGAGGCCGGGGTGCGCGAGGTAATCGGAGCAGGCCCAGCCTGATCACCAGGCCCGGCTTCCTGATACCCGGGGCATGGCCCTAACCTGGTGAAATGCCAGCCTGCCCGGCATGCGCCCAGGACAATCCCGACATCGCAAGATTCTGCCTGGCCTGTGGCGTCCGGCTGGGGCCGACCGAGGCTCGCGAGGAACGCCGGGTCATCACGGTAATCTTCGCCGACCTGGTCGGCTTCACCAGCCGGGCGGAGAGCCTCGATCCGGAGGACATCCGGGCCATCCTCTCCCTGTACTACGAGCGTGTGCGGGCAGCCATCGAGTCGTTCGGCGGCGTGGTCGAGAAGTTCATCGGCGATGCGGTGATGGGCTTGTTCGGCGCGCCGACCTCGTTCGGTGATGACCCGGAGCGTGCGGTGCGCTCGGCCCTGGCGGTGCTGGAAACGGTCGGAGAGCTTAACTCGCATCACGAGGACCTCAACCTCGAGGTGCGGATCGCGGTCAACACCGGACCTGCGCTCGTCACACTCGCCCCTGAGCCCGGGCAGGCCATCGCGGCTGGCGACGTCGTTAACACAGCCAGCCGATTGCAGCAGCACGCGCCCGTGAACGGCATCTTGGTCGGCGAGGACACGTACGCCTGCACACGCGACATCATCGCCTACGAAGAGATCCCGCCGATTGCCGCGAAGGGCAAATCAGTACCCGTGCGCGCCTGGCGGGCGGTACGAGCCTCCTATCGCCCTGGCGAAGTAGAGCCAAGCCGGATACCACTCGTCGCTAGGATGCGAGAACTCCGAAGCCTGCAACAGGCGTGGGATCGGGTGGTGGGTGACGGCGCACTCCAGCTCGTCACAGTGCTCGGCCCGCCCGGAATCGGAAAGACCCGTCTGGGGCTCGAGCTCATGCGCCATGTCACCGACGCCGGTGGCCTTGCGGTGAGGGGCCGCTCGCTGCCGTACCGGGACAGCGGTGCGTACGGCGCGTTCGCGGCCCAGCTGAAACAGCTCGTTGGCATCTTCGAGAGCGACCCGGCCGAGGTAGCAGCCGGCAAGCTGAGCGTGGCGGTCGAGCGTGTGGTCGCTGCCGGCCAGGCGAAGGCGGTAGCGGAACACCTCGGCGTCATCCTCGGCCTGGATCTTTCCCAGGAGGTCGCGGACCGGGAGAGCCTCTTCTTCTCGGTGCGATGTTTCATCGAGGCGGTTGCCGCCGAGCGGCCACTGCTTCTTGTGTTCGAGGACCTCCACTGGGCGGACAGCGCTCTGCTTGACCTCGTCGAGTTGCTCGCCGCGCGACTGCGCAACGTCCCTGTGTTCTTGCTGGTCTTGACGCGGCCCGAGTTGCTCGACGCGCGGCCGGGCTGGGGAAGTGGGCTTCCGTCGTATCTCGCGCTGACGCTAGAGCCGCTCGGCGAGCACGATGCCCGCACGCTGGTCGGATATGTCCTGACGGCGCTTGCCGGCGCTGAACGAGAGCGGCAGACCGCACTTGTCGTCGCGACGGCCGAGGGCAACCCGCTGTTCCTCGAACAGCTGGCAACCACGCTGAGCGAGCGGTCGGCGGCCCTGCTGCCAACGCTTCCTACCACGATCCGCGGGATCGTCACCGCCCGGCTCGACGCTCTGCCCCGGGACGAGCGGGCCCTGCTGGTGGACGCTGCCGCCGTCGGGCGAGTGTTCTGGCGCGGCGCGCTGGCCAGGAGCTGGGACGCCGCGTCACTCACACGGCTGCTGGCGGCGCTGGAATCCCGCGATCTGGTGCATCGCGACATCGTCTCGATGATCGAGGGCGAGCCACAGTACACGTTCAAGCACGGGATGATCCGCGACGTCGCGTAC
>Ga0070706_100002255_pt1 | contig 19529 bp, 14 predicted proteins | sample KBSK5501metaG_FD_65476 | JGI IMG/M metagenome (GOLD analysis project Ga0070706, IMG submission 65476) | Corn, switchgrass and miscanthus rhizosphere microbial communities from Kellogg Biological Station, Michigan, USA - KBS K5-50-1 metaG | ecosystem: Host-associated > Plants > Roots >... | reverse complement strand
CCACGACGGATCTGCGCCTCAACGAAATCATCTTCTTCAACTACATGCCCGGCGGGCTCCAGACCCAGTACATCTGGGTGGATGACGTCACCGTCTGGCGCCCCTGAAGTCTCTCACCAGCTGAATGGCCTTGGCGCCGGGGGTGGCCTTTACGCCCCCGGCGCTGTTGTCTTTAGTGACGCTCCGTTGGTCCGAAAGTTGCTGACTCGGGAGGGACGATGCCTCCACTCGACGGTTGGACGCTGTCAGCAACCGAGCTGGCGTTGCTGCCCGTCGCACTCGCCGCTCTGGTGCTCAAGGGCCAGACCCCCTCAGGCCCGCACCCGGGGCCGAGCGACACGATCATCCTGCAGGATAACTTCGAGAGCGGGAGCCTCAGCCAGTGGGCGCAGATTCCCGATAGCGCCCGCTACAGCATCTCGACCGACCCGAGTCGGGTCCATTCCGGCACGCATTCCCTGCAGGCGCTCTACACCCCCACCAATGGCTACGGCACGATCACCCGCTGGTTCATGCCGGGATACGACGAGGTGTACGTCAAGTTCTTCGTGATGTTCGAAGAAGGCTTTAAGAACATGCGCAGTGACGGAAATGGGATGCACTTCTTTGCGTTAGCGGGCAACCGGATCGATGACGATCGCTCCTCCTTCGGCAAACCCGGGATCGTCCCCAACGGCACCGACTTCTTCTACGCGAGCCTCGACCCCGAGTACGTCCAGCGCGATCCAACGTTGCTCCCGTTCTCGTTCTACACCTACTGGCCGGACATGCGCTGCTGCTATGGAAACGTTTTCACCCAGAGCCCGGCCAAGATCCCGCTGATTGGCGGGGAATGGCAGGAGGTCGTGTTTCACCTCAAGCTGAACACCCCAGGGCAATACGATGGCAGTCAGACCGTCTGGATCAACGGGATGAAGACGCTCGACAGGCAGAACATGCGCTGGCGCACCACGACGGACCTGCGCCTCAACGAAATCCGCTTCGACAACTATATGCCGGGCGGCCTCCGGACTCAGCACGTCTGGGTAGACGACGTCACTGTGTGGCGCCCATTCAGGAGCTCTCGATAGACCCGCACATGCTGTTCGATCCACTGTTCCGTACCATGGCGTTCCAACAGACGTGCTCTTGCGGCGGCTACCCGCTCCCGTGTGCGCAGCCGTCCCGCATGGATGTCCCGCAGGCACGCCGCCAGGGCTTCCGGGTCTTCCGGGGGCACCAGGCATGCCTCGGCCTGAGAGACGGCGTCGCCCACGCCCCCGACTGCGGTCGCCACGATCGGCACCCCGGCGGCCATGGCCTCGAACAACACCATGGGCGTACCCTCCGAGCGGGAACTGAGTACCCACACGTCGAAGGCGGGAAACAGGTTCGCGGCCCCTTCCCTGCAGCCATGGAAATGGACGCGGCCTGCCAATCCATTTTGCGCGGCCAGCGCGTCGAGTCGCTCCCGCTCCGGACCACTTCCGATGATGGATGCGTGGACTGTGGGATCGCACAGCCTGCTGACGGCGCGCAGAAACACGTCGCATCCTTTGACAGGAATCAGCCGCCCCACCCAGCCGACGACGAACGCATCGCCGGGAAGACCGAGCACGCTGCGGGCCTCGGCGCGCGACAAGAGCTGGGAACGACCATCCCACGCGTTGGGCACCAGACGAATCCGGTCCGGGGGAACCCGAACTCGTCTGAGTTCGGCGATCAGCGGACGTGACACAGCCAACACGGCGTCAAATCTGCGGGCCAAGCGATATTCAATTGCCTCGTACACCGCCGTTCGCCAGCTCATCCGGCTCGATCCGTGTATCGTCGTCACGGTAGGAATGCCCATCCTGCGGGCGATGCCGGAATCAAGCAGGTCCGGCCGATACCCATGGGTGTGGACGATGTCCGGTCGCTCTGCCTCGAGGAGACGCCGCACTGCCCGTCGCTCCCGGAGGTACGCCCGATGGGGCACCACGATGGGATACACCGACACCCCGCCATCTCTCAGCGCGCGAACGACGGGGTTGCGGTCGGGGGCGGACTCCACCACCGTGGCCACGCTCACGCCGGCACCCCTGCGGCGAAGCCCGAGGGCCAGCCCCACGAGCACGCTTTCCAGCCCCCCCACCCCATACGGCCCCGGAGCGGCGATATGGATGACGTTCAGAGCGGGTCCGCTCCGTTCCTCGACGCTACCATTGGGGTTCTGGCAGGCCGAGGAACCCATGGTGTCGCAGCCAGCTGGCGCTGAGCGCCAGCCCCTGCGACACGGGGACCTGCGACCGGTATCCGAGCAGTGCCCGCGCCCTGTCGACCGGCAGAAACACCTTCCTTCTGAAAAGGCGGTATTCCGCGGGAGAGGGAGTGCGCCGGATGGCGCCCTCCGCCTGTCGCATGAGCCGCTGCGCCACCGGGCTCCGCTGATACAGGGCCATGATGGGCTCCCGGAAGCGGGCGAGCATCCCGCGCGCCGTGGCGCGAACCGGAGCCAGGGCCGCGGCGCGCACACGCCGCAGCAACGGCCGTCCACCGTTCAACGGCGCCAGGCCGATCGCCCGGCTCAGGTCGTTCAGGTATTGCCACCACGTCAGCCGCTCCTCTCCATTCACGTTGAACGCCTCCCCCGCCGCTTCCTTCCGCTCCAGCGCCAGCACGATCGCCGCGACGAGGTCGTCCACGTAGAGGAGGTTGCAGGTCCCTTGACAGTCGGTCCGACCGGGAAAGGTCCCGCGAGCGACCAGCCGCTCGGCGAAGCCGGCGGTCCAGTCGCGACTGAAGGGTCCGTAGACGATGGTGGGTCTGAGGATCGACACCGCAAGCCCACGGTCCATGTAGCGCCGGCACAGGAGCTCCGCGTCGACCTTAGAGTCCCGGTACGGCCACCCGGTTTTCTGGAGCGGCGCCTCTTCGCGCAGGTCTCCCTCCACGTCTCCGTAGACTTCCATGGTGCTGAGATGCACGACTCGGTCCACGCCCGCCTCGAGGGCTGCCTGGAGCACGGCGCGCGTACCCTCGACGGTCGTGCGCGGATCCCCGGAGGCGCAGTGGACGACCCCACCGATTCCTGCCATGGCCTTCTGGACCTGCCCGGGGTCCGTGATGTCGCACAGCACGATGTCCACCGGGAGCCGCCCGATGCGGACCGCGCTGCCCCAGCGCCGGACCGACGCTCTCACCGACATCCCCTGGAGTCCGTGCAGCACCTCGACGACCCTCCCGCCGATGAACCCTCCCGCGCCCGTGACGAGGATCGGGCGGTCAGAGGGCCACATTGGAGACCTCTGGTGCGGTGTGGAACCACGGCATGGGGAAGCCCTCGCGCCGGCGATAGCACTCCTCGATCATGGCGATGGACGGGAGCACGTCCCTGCCTGCGACCGCCGGCTGGCATTCGCCGCGCACCGCCCCGAGGAAGTTCGCGATCACGTGGTCTCTCACGCGGGGGAACGACCGAACGTCGGGCCGCAACCTCACCGTCCGAGAACGCCCGCCGGGTGCGGTGAGCCGGATCGCGTCCCAGGCCAGGATGCTGCCTTCGAGGGTCGCCTGCTCTCCCGCGACTCGGAACGCATTGGGCAGCCGACTCAACCAGCTCAGGTGGACCACCCCGGCATAGCCGTCGCCTGCGAACTCGACCCGCGCGACGGCTTCGCTCCCCCCCATCGCGTCGTCCAAGTAGCGGGTGATGCGGGGCCGCTCGCCGAGCCACGAGCAGATCATGTCGAGCGCGTGGGCGCCCACGTCCTGGAGCACTCCCTTGCCGGTTCCCCCTTTTCCGAACGTGCTCCCGCTCGCGAGCGGCCAATTGAAGGACGCACCCTCATGGATCTCGACCCGTCGTATCGGGCCCAGGCGCCCGGAGCGGATCCACTCGCGCGCCGCGCGAACCGCCGGGTAGAAGCGCCGCGTGTTGTTGACCGCGAGCACGACGCCGGCGGCGTCGGCCGCAGCGACCAGCCCCTTGGCCTCGTCCAGCGTCGTCGCGAGCGGCTTCTCGCACAGCACAGGGACGCCGGCCCGCAGAAACGCCATGGCGACTTCCACGTGAAACTCCTGGGGGACGGCGACGATCGCCGCGTCCGCCTCGCGAAGCACCTGCCGGTGGTCCGTAGCGGCCCGGCTCGCCCGGAACTCCTGTTGTGCGGCGGCGACCCGGCCGGGATCGGGGTCCACCACGATCAGACGGTCCGCCACGCCCGGGATGGCGGCGAGCGCCGGAAGGTGAAACGACCGGGCGATGGCTCCACATCCCACGACGGCGATGCGGAGCGGGCCCGGCCGGGTGCATGGCTCGGTAGTCTGCGTGGTGGGTGCGACCTCGATCGATCCCGAATGCGTCACCTTGCGATCGCTCTCTCCTCAATCCGTGGGACTGCGGTCAAAGGCGTGTTCGCATCGAGGATCCGCGCCTCGCGCAGCCAGGCCTCCGTCAGACTCAGCCCTTCGTCGTACGACACGGGCGCCGTGTAGCCGAGCAGCCGGCGGGCTTTGTCGCTTGAGTGGGCAACCGAGCGCCGCTGAGCAGCGATGAAGGGGTGATCCGCATGGAATACGCGCTCCGACGATCCGTTACGCCGCACAGACGCCCGGCCCCGGAGCCACCCGCGGACCGCCTGCTCGGCTGGTCCAGGAAGCATCGGCAACCACCCGGAGAGGAGGCTCATGGTCCGCTTGGCAAGTGGGATGCGTGTGACGGCGCGCCGGAACTCGGCATCTGCAATCACCCCGGGGAGCGCCCGCAGCGAATCGCGCCACAGGCGCTCGCGCGCCGGCGGCGCCAACTCCGCCGAGGCCACGTGCGGGACATCGACCCCGACGAGTGTCGCGTGGTCGGTGATGCAACGGATCCACGAGACCGGTTCTCGGTCCGTCACGAAGAACACCTGGCCAGGCGCTTCCGGCCTCCATAGCGCCAGCAAGATCGCCTCGACCAGGTTGTCGACGTAGACGAGGTTGCACGGGTTGCGGCCGCCGTCGAGGATCGCGATCCCGTGCGTGCGAATCGCGTTGACCAGCTCCACCGAGAACACGCCGAAGGGTCCCCAGACGTTGGGCGGCCGGAGGATCACGACCTCAAGGCCGTGGCGCCGGCCGTATCGGAGGACGCGGTGCTCCTGCTCCAGCTTCGCATTGCCGTACGCGAGATCGGATCGTGAGGCGGGGGCGGCCTCCGATACGCTGGCGGCGGGCGGCTGACTGCCGTAGACGGCGACGCTGCTGATGTGCACGAAGCGCGACACCCGGTGCGCGACCGCGGCCCGGAGGACATTCTCGAGTCCGCGCTGCATCACGGCGTCGTTGCCGCGCGCCAGGTGGACCACGGCGTCGCATCCGTCGATCGCCCGATCTACGGACCTAGGGTCGCACAGGTCGCCGAGGGCAAAGTTCAGGGAGAACCGGGCGATCCGCCAGGCGGATCCCGTGGAGTGCACGAACGGACGGGGCTCGAACGCGTGGCTCAGGGCCATCACCTCGCACAGGCGCCCACCGATGAATCCGGTCGCGCCGGTCACAAGGACTCGAGGGGGACGCGGCGGATTCACGTTGCACTCGCGTGGGCGGGGGGCCGCGCGGCGGCCGCGCGCGGCTGCACTCCCGCGCGTGCTAAGCGCTCGAGCGTTGCCTCGCACCACGGCTCGTCGAGCGGCGTGGCGATCGCGTAGCAACGCTCGGTCAGCGCGACGGATCTAGTGGCCTGCTCGCCGTCGACGCTTGGCGCCGTACCGGTCCGAATGGCGTGGACGAAGTCGTGCAACTGGAGCTGGAAGTAGTCGGGCTCCGCGCCCGGCGAGGGCAGTGCCGCCGCGGTGAGCTCGTGCCGCCAGGCGGAATCCGACGGCAAGTACGTCACGGAGCGGGCCTGGCTGTCCCGGACTTCCAGCGTCCCGCGCTCTCCGACGATCCGGAAGCGATTGGAGAGGCGGTGGGTCTTCGAGAGTACTACGCGGCCTTGCAGCGGGCGACCGTCGACGGTCGCCGCGAATTCGGTCCGGGAATTCGCCTCGACGCCGCCGCGGGAGTCGTCGACGTGGCGGACGACGTCGACGTCCCCAAAGAGGTAGATCATCCGGTCGAGCACGTGACTGCCGCTTACGACCAAGACTCCGCCGCCGCACGTCGACCGTGCCAGGTTGTAGCCGGACAGCGGCGACCACCCCCCTGGCGTGCCGAACTCGGCCTCAAACGACTGTAGATCCCCGAGAAACCGCGACTCGATGAGCTGTTTCGTGAGCCCGGTGCTGGGAAAGAAGCGCGTGACGAAGCCCACGGCCAGGACGGAAGATGTAGTACGGGCCGCCTGGCAAAGCTGCTCGCATTCGTGGCGCGTGAGGGTCAGCGGCTTCTCACACAAGACGTGGACCCCTTGGGAGAGCAACTCTACCCCGACCGGGGCGTGCAGGTCGTTGGGGAGGGCCAGGATCACAGCGTCAACGCGCCCTATCACGTCGCGATAGTCGCCAAGGGCGATCGGGCCGAGGCCAAAGCGACGACGCAGGTACTGCAGCCGCGACGCGTTCACATCACTCAGGGCCGTCAGTTCCACCTCAGGAGAAGCCAGCACCGCCGGAAGATGGGCCCCCTCCGCAATGGCGCCGCAGCCGATGATGCCGATGCGCAGAGCCCCAGACCGCAGTGCGGTCCGGCGAGCGCCGCCGGAAGCGGCCAGGTCGGGGTGAAGCCGTGCGGTGATTGTCAGGCGCCGATCTCGGTCCGGGTCCTGCCGTCCAGGGGCATGGGCGGTGCCAGGGGGCGTGTGCTGCGAGGCCACCGCGCACGCCGGGTGGGCCGTGGGTGCTGCGCCACACCTGCTGCACCCTCGCCCCACGCCCTTCCCGCGCTCAGGGGTCCCGTCATGTTTTTGACATGCGGGGGCAATGCCGGTCCCGACGCTCGGTGGTATTCTCCTTGCGATCGATGCCGCCGCGAGAAACTCAAGGTGCCCGAAGATGTGCGGACTTGTTGTCATGCTCGGTCTCAACGGCCGACAGGCGGATCCGGTGGTGCTGCACCGCATGGCGACGAGCATCGCTCACCGGGGCCCGGACGATGACGGCCTGTACCTCCACCGCCAGGTAGGGTTCGGTTTTCGCCGGCTGTCCATCCTTGACCTGAGCCCCGCCGGTCACCAGCCGATGGCCTCGGATGACGGTCAGCTAGTCATCGTCTTCAACGGCGAGATCTACAACTACATCGAGTTGCGGGATGAGCTGTCCGCCGCCGGGTATCGTTTCCGATCCAGCAGCGACACCGAAGTCCTGCTCGCCGCCTACCGGCACTGGGGCCCGGCATGCCTGAGCCGGCTGAACGGGATGTGGGCGTTCGTCATTCACGACCGCCGCCGCGGCGTGCTGTTCGGAGCGCGGGACCGGTTCGGCGTGAAGCCCCTCTTCGTGCATCGCGGTAGGGACTACTGGCTGCTCGCCTCAGAGGTCAAGGCGGTCTTGGCTTCGGGCCTCTATGTACGAGAAACGAACTGGCAGGTCGCGGCCGACTTCCTCATCCACGGCAAGGTGGATGAGACCGCAGCGACCTTCTACGCCGGTGTCGAGCAGGTCCCGGCCGGATGCGCGTTCGAGCTCCGGCTGGATGGCACGTGGCGGCAGTGGTCCTACTGGTCTCTCTCGGCGATCGAGCCGGAGCCGACCCCGCACGTCGAAGAGACCTTAGCAGAGCTGCTCGAGGATGCCGTCCGGATTCGTCTGCGCAGCGACGTTCCGGTTGGCGTTTGCTTATCGGGGGGGCTCGATTCCACGGCGATCATTTGTGCGATGGCGCGCAATCGTTCGGGTGGTGCCGCGGGTCAGGCTGCCCCCCTCCTGGCCTTCTGCTATCACGAGGCCGCGTACGATGAACGCGCCTTTATCGCTGACACCCTCTCGCAGACAGGTGCGCAGCTGCGACGGATCTCGCTAACCCCAGCGGAATGCTGGCAGAGCCTTGTGGAGGTGCTGCACTTCCAGGACGAGCCGACCGATCGTACCGCGACAATTGCCCAGTTCCACCTGATGAAACTGGCATCCAGGAACGGCGTCAAGGTTGTGTTGAACGGCCAGGGTTCGGATGAAATATTGGCGGGCTATCCAAGCTACTTCCACGATCACTGGTACACGCTGCTCCGCAGTGCCCGCGTTGCCAGAGCATGGCACGAGATCCACGAGTACGCCGCCTGGGACGGCACGAGTGCCGGGCGACTCTTCTGGCACTCCCTCGGCCGCCTGGTCCACCGTCAGCTCAAGCGTGTCAAGCCCTATCGCAGCCTTGCGCGCAAGACGGATTGGCAGAGCGTACGAGAGAGGCGGTGGTTTGCACCTTGCCTGGTCGAGCGTCTCGTTCCCAGCGACGCGAGCTACGAGGACCCCGACTTGAACGTCGTGCTGAGGCGCTCCGTAGAGCGGACGCCCTTACCCCACCTGCTCCGCCTGGAGGATCGCAACTCGATGGCCCACGGTGTCGAGGTAAGATTGCCCTACATGGACTACCGCTTGGCGTCCCTCGCCTTCCGCGCGCCCGCCGATCGCAAGATGCAAGGTGTCTGGAACAAAGTGCTGCTCCGCCGGAGCCAGCGCGGCCGCATACCGGACTCGGTGAGAACACGAGTTGAGAAGATGGGCTTTCCAACATCCTTGCATACCTGGTTGACCGGCATCCTCGCGGAACCCCTGCGTGACATCCTGGCGAGTCGGGCCGCCCGTGAACGCGGGATTTACAACGTGGAGGAAATGTTGCGCGCGTTGCAGAACAATCATCACATCGAGCCCCGGGCCGCACTGCGGCTGTTCCACGTGGCCCAATTCGAGCTGTGGCACGATATCCACCGCGACTCAGCGACTGCGCCTCAACACGCTGCCCGCTCGCGACACTCTGTTGCGGTCGGAGGATAGGCCGAGACGGCCCTGGCGTGCGGCTGCAACGCCCGGGAAGGTTGGTAAGTCGCGGCTTAACGGACGGTTGCCAGTCGCGCATCTGCGCATCGGGAGCGATGCACCGACAGGTGCGAAACTTGCTCTAGGCCGCGGCGTTATGCCCTCCCGTGGAGCCTCGACGCCGCCTCGCATCGAGCCGGGCTCGGTGCGTGTCGTGCTTACGTTTCTCCTCTTAGGTGCCGCCTGCACGCCGCGAGATGCGGTTGGGCCCGGTGGCGGCGGCGGTACGCCTGCACTCGGCGCTCAGCTCCTCTTCGTTCCGGCCCCCGAGTTCTACGCATCGCCGACCGGCTCCCCCTCCGGTGACGGATCGTTCGCGAATCCCTGGGACCTGGCGACGGCTCTCAGCGGCCCGGCTGCGGTGACGCCCGGCAGCACGATCTGGTTGCGCGGCGGGACCTACGTCAACCCGGCGGACCCGAGAGGCTTCGAGAGCACGCTGACGGGCACGGCTGACGCTCCTATCGTGGTGCGCCAATATCCTGGCGAGCGTGCGACAGTTACTAATATCATCCTGGTGACCGGTCCGTATGCCTGGTTTTGGGGCTTCGAGGTGACGAACCCCGCCCAGGCCGGGCCTCTGCACGGTGTCAACGTCCATGGGTCTGGAACGAAGCTCATCAACTTGGTCGTCCATGACGCCACGGACGACGGCATCTTCATCTGGCCGCAGGCCGCCGGGTCCGAGGTCACCGGCTCCATTGTCTACAACAACGGACGCGTGGACCATTACACGCATGGGATCTACTGCAAGAGCGAGACTGCCACGTTGCTGTTGAAGGACAACATGGTGTTCGACAATTGGGCGTATGGGATCAAATGCTACGCCAACGACGGACCGTATATCCAGAACATCGATCTCGAAGGCAACGTGGCGTTCAACAACTACGTCTGGGGTTTACCGTGGGATGCCGATATTCTCGTTGGCGGCATATTTCCCGCGTCCGGCATTACCGTCAATGAGAATTACACGTACCGGACCGACAACGCCAACACGATGACCGCCGACATCGGCGAATACAACGCTACGAACCAGGATGTCGTGTGCACCAACAACTATTTCGCCGGCGGGTTCTGGCGGATGGGCGCTTGGACCACGGCCACGGTGACGGGGAACACGCTTTACAACTTCACCACCGGCGGCATGGTGTGGGCCCTGGGGGCGCTGAGCGGCCAGAGGTGGAGCGACAACACGTTCTTTGGCGACCCCACGGCCGTGGCCTGGAAGCACGATAGCAACGACGTCACCACGTACGCGGACTGGCTGACGCAGACCGGACTCGTCGATCCCGGGAGGTTTGCCGGGGACGCCCCCACCGGGGTCAAGATCGCCGTGCGCCCGAACGACTATGAGCCGGGTCGAGCCAACATCATCGTCTACAATTGGGCGCAGCAGAGTGCCGTTGGCGTGGACGTCTCTGGCGTCCTCCATATGGGTGACCGCTACATGGTACAGAATGCCCAGGACTTTTACGGCCCACCGGTCGCCAGTGGCGTTTACACGGGTGGACCGCTCCAGCTGCCCATGGTCCGGTTCACACCGCCGAGCCCGATCGGCGTCGACACGGCGGGGCCAGCGCCCGTCACGGGGCCGACCTTCAACGTGTTCGTGCTAATGAGGACGAAGCCGGGCGTCTGCACGCCGGATCAGAATGGGAGTGTTCAGCGTTGCCTTGTTCGGCATGAAGACGGCGACCCACCGTCCCGTGCTCGTGCTCCACGAGCTAGGCGCTAGCATGGGTCAGCTGGCGGCGCCCGTGGCCGCTACTTCCAGAGCACCAGCATCGTCAGCCAAGCGAGCCTCCGCGACCGGGGGAAGAGGCGGAAGAGACCGTCGTCAATGGCCTTGAGCCGCCGCGTCGTCCACCGGGCGGTCCCGGAGCCCAGGAGGCTCAGCGGCGCCGCCATTGGGGAGACGAGATGGATCTCCGTGTGCTCGACGGAGCGGAAATGCCTCCGGATTCGGTCGATGTCGCCCCACGTCAGCGGCCGCTCGTCCGCAGACCTGGCGCGGGGCGTGAGACGCCGCACCAAGCGGACCCACGGGTGCCCCGCCAGGGGCTCCTGGAAGAACGCCGATCCACCCGGTCGGAGGACCCGCGCGATCTCGGAAAGCGCCACGTCCAAGTCCAAGTGGTGGAGGATGCCGTTGCCGAAGACGTGGTCGAAGAAGCCGTCGGGGAAGGAGGTCGCGTGGGCGTCCATCACCTGGAAGACGGGTGCCGGCCGGGCGTCCTGCGGAAAGCTCGCCCCCGCCTGCGTCACCAGCCCCTCGCAGATGTCGATCCCGTGCACGCGTGCGCCGCGCTTCCAGAGCGCCTCGGAGAACTCGCCGACGCCGCAGCCGTAGTCCAGGACGCGCTTGCCGTGGAGGTCGCCGATGGAGCGCCACACCGGTTCCCACAGGATGTCCTTGTCGTAGAGGCCGGCGCTGAGCCTGTTGAGGAGACGGCGTCCCCGGAAGCCCGACTCGGCGAGCCCGTCGTGGAACGCCAGCTCCCGCTCGGTTCTGCCGTCCGGTTCAAAGGTACGCGATTGCACGGTCAATTCACCTTGACGGACTGGAGGTCGGACAGCGCAGCCAGGTCATGCACACCCTACGGCGGGAAGCAAGAGCGAGACCAGCCTGAGGGGCCGCCCTTCGCCGCACGAAGCACCGGTGCCGGGAGGTGGTGTGTTGCGCGGGCGCTGCATCTTGGCCCTGCTCGCCCTCACCGAGCGTACCGATAAGCCGCGTCGTCCTGGGCACCGGTCTTCCGGAGGAGGTCGTCGACGAGGGGCGCGATGGCTTCGTACGTGATCGGCACGGGAGACGGGGACCGCCTTCCCGACCCGTCACACCACAGCTGCTCGAGCCCGCCGGCGATGCCCTCGACATCGTCCGCGTCGCGAACGATGGCCCCGATGCGGTTTCCCTCCACCCCGGCGGCACTGTCGGCCGCCGCCACGACCAGCGTGGCCACACCCATCGCGACCGACTCGTAGAGCTTGGCGGGGACCTGCAGCTCCTGTTCCTGCGCCAGGACCACGGCCAGGCGCGAGCGGCATACCAGCTCGAGCGCCTGGACTCGCGGTAGCGGACCGAGCAGCTCCACGTACTGTTCCATCCCCGCTGCGGCAACCGCGTCGCTCAGGGCCCGCGCGTGGCGCAGCTCGGCCGTGCCGGCGATTCGCAGCTTGGAGCCGGCGCGCGCGGCTTCCGGGTGACGCTCCAGAAAGAGCCGGAGGGCGCGCACCACGGGGCCCAGATCGCGGCCGGCGTACAGCGTGCCGGCGTACGCGATCCCTAGTCCCGGGTATGGATGTCGCGGGGGTGCCGGCAGGTTCTCGGGGTCCACACCGTTGGGAACACACAAAACGCGCACGTCGGGATACCGCTCCGTGAGGACCGCGGCCAGTTGGTGCGTGTTCGTAATGACGCCATCGGCCGCGCCGAACGTGAGGCGCTCGAGCGGCGTGGAGAGCGTGCGGAAGACGCGGGTACCGACTCGAGCGTGCGACGCCCACGCCTGCGTGAGCGGCCCTCCCCACGGATCGCGCAGATCGATGAACCAACGCACGGCCCGGCCGATCGTGGCTAGCGCCGCGACGAGATGGGCGGAGTGGGGCGGGCCGCTACTGATCACCACCTGCGGCTCGAATCGCCGGATCACCGCGCGGGCGCGCAGCGCGGCCCGCACCAGCCAGCCGCGGCTTTCGTCGGGAAAGGCGATCAACGCCGCCACCTCCCGACGCAGCAGCCCGGCAAGACCCCGGAGCTCCGCTCCAGGCGTCCCGATTGACTCATGCTTTGGGGCCAACGCGGGCCCTCGCCCCAAGGCAAGCCGGCGCAGCAGCCGGCAACCGTCGAGGAACGTCGGGAGGCGCGGACACCACTCGACGTGCGCCCCGCTCGATGCACCCTTCCTGACAGCTGGCGTAGCGGTGATCACGGAGGCCTGCCAGCCGAGCCGGGCCAGGTATTTCGTGATGCCCGCCCAGCGCAGGCCCCCGACAGACCCGTCGGGTCCGAAGTAGTAGCTGACCACCAGCAACCGTCGGCTGTCGCTCATACGCGCCCCTCGGCTCCCTGGCGTGCAGCCCGGACGAGCTCGCGGAATGCTTTGAGCCGCTCCCGGTGCAGCCCCAGACAAGCGAGTCCATAGGTGATCGCCCCGGCAGCGACTTGGGCGGCCAGCCGCAGGCCCGGGGCGCGGTCGAGCCCGCTGAGCATCCCGATCGCGAGCACGACCGCGGCCATCAGCGCGGTCGCGCTCACCGCCGGCCACAGCGCGACGAGATAAGCCCGCAGCGACAGCTCGATCTTGGAGAACACGCGCCGGTACAGCGGGACGGCGAGCACCGGATCCACCAGTATCCACGCCATCGCCAAGCCGACCGTCCCCCAGCGCTGCCCGCCGAGGTAGAAGCTGGTGGGCATGACGATGGCGGCGGCGACCATGCGCCACATCTCGAACTTCGCATCCCCCATGATCTGGAGCACCTGAGGCAAGAGCGGCGTGATCGAGCGGACCGCCGCATAGGCGGCGAGGAGCCGCAACGGCGCGACCGTCGGCTCCCACTTGGAGCCGAGGACGGCGAGCACGAAATCGCGAGCCACCAGCCCCAGCCCGACGCTGATGGGGAACGTGATCAATGCGATGCCTTCCGTAATCCTCAGGACGTAGCGCCGCATGGCCGCGCGGTCCGACTGGACGGCGGCGAAGACGGCGGGCGTCACCTGCCCGACCAGGGTCGCGATCCTGTCGACCGGAACGCTGGCGAGGGTCCAGCCGACGTTGTAGAAGCCGAGGGCGGCCTTCCCCAGAATCCGCCCGGCGACGAGGAAGTCCGCGTTCGCCGAGGCGTACCAGCACAGCCGGGAGATGAGGACGTGCGAGCTCAGGGTGATCGCGGGCATCAAGGCCTTGGGCCGCGGCCATGCGAGCGGCAGGTGCCGTAGCCTCAGGATCGCGGCCGTCGAGACGACCGCGCTCAACACCCCGCCACAGACCAGCGTCCAGTAGCGAAACCCCGCCAGGGCGAGTCCGATCATACTGATGGCGAGGATCAGCGCCTGGCTCATGTCGATGAGCGCGAGCGCCCTGAAGCGCAGGTCCCGCTGCAGCAGCGCGAGCGGTATCGTCTTGAACGACGTGATGACGAAGGTCGTGCTCATGGCCACGACGACGAGCGGCAGCTGGGGAGCGCGGAAGAAGCGCCCCAGCGGGATGGCGACGACGCACGATGCGAGCAGGCTGGCCAGCCCCAACAGCACGGCGAGGCCATTGAGTTGGTTTATCTGCTCGCTGCTGAGCTCGCGGACGGCCAGCACCGAGATGCCCAGGCCGAATTCGGAAAGGAGCGTGATGAGCCCGAGATAGATCGCGGCCATCCCGACGAGGCCGTAGTCCTCGGGGGTAAGCAACCGGGCGACGATGAGCCAGGACGCCCAGGTGAGCGCCTGGTTGCCCCATTTTGCCGCGGCCGTCCAGGCGACGCCGCGCAGGAGCGAGCGGTCCAGCGCCCGAGCCACGGCGTGTGTCCGGGCCTCTGCCGGGTCGGAAAGCGCGGCGAGATCAAGCACAGCTTAGGAGGGGAAGCAAGAGCGAGACCAGCCCCGACCGGCACGTTCCCGGCCCCCTCGAGCGTGCGCCTGTTGCGAGTGCGCAACGCTGCCGGCAATCAATCGCATCAGTGCCGACCGGCACCAGGTTTGCGGAGTTGCGTTCCCGCTATGGTGCTCAGACGCCGCGACGATGTCCGAGAGGATGGATGAAACTGCGAGTCGGTCTCCTGATGGATTCGTTCACCCTCCCGGCGTGGGCTTACGAGATGTTGGCGACGGTGCAACAGTCCACGTATGCGGCGGTTGAGCTGATCGTGTTGAATGATTCGTTCACGCCGAGCAAGCGGAGTTTGTTCTCGAAGGTCGTGCGCCATTGGGACACCGTTCTCTACGCCGCCTACAGCAAGCTCGACGACAAGATGTTTGCGTGCCTCCCGGACGCCTTCGAGCGCCGGGACGCGGCGGACATGCTCCGCGATGCAACCGTCATGCACGTCACGCCAAGACGTTCGAAGCATTGTGACTGGCTTCGGGACGACGACGTAGAGCGGATCCGCCACTGTCACATCGACGTGCTGGTCAGACTCGGTTTCAGGATTCTGAGGGGCCGAATTCTCCGGGCCGCCAGATATGGCGTTTGGTCGTATCATCATGGCGACAATGCCGTGAACCGGGGTGGCCCGCCGGGCTTTTGGGAGGTCTTCGAGGGTCACCCGGTCACCGGCTCGATCCTGCAGATGGTGAGCGAGGACCTCGATAACGGAACGGTGCTGTGCAGGTCGTTCTCCGCAACTGACCAGGTCTCGGTTCGCCGGAGCCAAAACAATTACTACTGGAAGAGCACGTCCTTCCTGCCGAGAAAGCTGCAGGAGCTCCACGAGCTCGGCGGTGCGGGGTTCTTGCAACGTCTGGAGTCGCACAATCATCTCACGCTCTATTCACACCGGCTGTACATCGCCCCGAAGAACAGGGCGTTTGTCCCGTTGTTGGGCAAGCATCTGGTGCGGTACGGGAGACAGAAGGTGAAGGATGCTCTCTTCGGTGATCAATGGATCCTGCTATTCGACATTCGCGACGGACTGTCCAGCTCGCTGTGGAGATTCCGGAGGATCGTTCCGTCCAGGGACAGGTTCTGGGCGGATCCCCACGTCGTCTACAGGGACGGGAAGTATTACATCTTCATCGAGGAGTTCTTGCACGACCGCGGTAAAGGACATATCGCGGTGATCGAGATGGATGAGGCGGGAACGTACTCCGAACCGAAGCCAGTCCTCGAGCGCCCCTATCACCTGTCATATCCGTTTGTGTTCGAATGGGATGGGGACTACTACATGATTCCCGAGACCTCCGCCAACCATACGGTGGAGGTGTATCGGTGCGTAGAGTTTCCCACGCGATGGGTGTTCTGTACCACGCTGATGAACAACGTCAGCGCCGTCGATGCCACGCTGCATTGTGACGGGCAGAAGTGGTGGCTCTTTACGAACATTCGCGAACGACAGGAAGCCTCACTCTGTGACGAGCTCTTCCTGTTCTCCGCCGACACGCCGCTGAGCGCGCGCTGGACGGCCCATCCGGGGAATCCCATCGTCTCGGACGTGAGACGCTCCAGACCCGCCGGGAGGATCCTTGAACATCGCGGTCAACTCTACCGGCCGTCACAAGACAGTTCCCGGGGATACGGCTACGCCGTCAAGGTCAATCGCCTGGTCACACTGAGCGAGACGGAGTACCGGGAAGAGGAGGCCAGTTGTCTTGAGCCGAATTGGGCGAACGATATTCGCGGCGTCCATTCACTGAGCCATGCACATCGGTTGACGGTGGTGGACGCCCGATTGCGACGGTTTGCCTATCGCTGTCCTGTTGCACCTTTCTGACGGCGAGGGGACGCCTCACTTTGGTGCAGCGGCGGCCCCCCTGGCTGCGTCTTCGAGCACAGTCGATGGCATCTCAAGTGATGACATCTCGCGCAACCACTTGGCACCGCGCGCATTGCCGGACTGCTATCCCGATCCGGGCCTAGTTCTTGCGGCACCAGCGAACACTAACGATGGCATTCGACGCGCTGGTGCTCAACGCATCCCTGCGGCAGACCCTGGTCACGGTGCGATCCCTGGGCCGGCGGGGCTTCCGAGTCGCCGCCGTGGGGACACGCCCCAAGACACCCGCGTTCGCATCCCGCTGGTGTCAGCAGGTCTTCGTGTTCCCACCTGAGGAAGCGATGGGCGCATACCTTGCCCTCCTGGAGGAATGGCTGGAGCGCACGGGTGCGCGGGTGCTCATTGCCTCAAACGACGCCACGATCGCCTTGCTTCGTCGGCATCGCACGCGGCTCGAGTCCCGCGTCCGCCTGGCGCTTGCTGACGAACGGGCGCTGGCCATCGCCGTGAACAAGGAGCGGACGCTGGAGGCGGCGAGACGTCTTGGCCTGCATGTTCCGCGCGAGGTTGTCGTTCGCGAGCTCGGGAACGTGGCCGTGGCGCTGCGCGAAATCGGGCTGCCGGCGGTGGTCAAACCGTGCGAGTCCTGGTTGTGGAACGGACGGGAGGGCGCACGGCTTGGGGCCCAGCTCGTTGTCACTCCCGCCGAGGCATCTCAGGCCGTGGCGGCGGTGACGCGCTTCGGGGGGGACGCCCTGTTCCAGCAGTTCCTGACGGGGCGCCGCGAGGCGGTGAGCTTCCTGTATGCCGATGGCGAGGTGCACGCGCGCTTCGCGCAATGGGCCAGGCGAACCAGCCCGCCGTTGGGTGGGGACTCGGTCCTGCGCCAGAGCATCGCCATTCCGTCTGACATCGGCACTCAAGCCGAAGCCCTGATACGCGAAATCGATCTCGAGGGCTACTCGGAAGTCGAGTTCCGCCGTGATGCGGCCGGCGTGCCCTACCTGATGGAAATCAACCCACGGCTCTCGGCGTCGGTCGAAGTCGCCGTGCGCGCCGGCGTGGACTTTCCGTATCTCCTGTATCAGTGGGCGAGCGGCGGGCCCATTGAGCGGGTCGCGGGCTATCGGATCGGCGGCTGGATGCGCCATCTGGGCGGAGACATCACCACGACTGTCGCCGCCTTCCGGGAGCGCGGCCGGCCCGGAGTCGCACGTCCGGTGCAGGCGCTCGTGGAGTTTGGCCTCACGTTTCTCAGGCCAATGGCCTACGACTACCTCAACTGGCGGGATCCGCTTCCCGCGGTCCGGGCCGCAACGGACTTCGTGCACCACGCGGTGCGCAGACTCGTGTCCCGCGTGACGAAGGTCCCGGCATGACGCCTGCGTACGACGTTGTGGTAGTTGGCGCCGGGCCCTATGGGCTCTCGACAGCGGCACATCTGCTCGGTCGCGGACTGCGCGTCGCGGTCTTCGGGCGGACGCTGGAGATGTGGCGCGAGCACATGCCGAACGGCATGCTGCTCCGATCCCACTGGTGGGCCACCAACCTCTCCGATCCCCAGGAGGCGCATGGGATCGCACGGTTCTGCAGCGAGTCGCAATACGACAAGAGCTATCCGCTCCCGATCAAGACGTTCGTCGACTATGGCCTCTGGTTCCAGCGACGGGCGGTCCCGCAGGTCGACGAGACATACGTTGCGTCAATCGAGCGCCGGGACGACCAGTTTCTCGTCACGCTGGAAGACGGCCGCGAGATAGCAAGCCAGGTCGTCGTGATGGCGATCGGACTGTGTCACTATGCCAATCGACCGGAACAGTTCAACGGGCTCCCCGCGGGGCTGATGTCTCATTCCTTCGACCACCGGGACTTCAGCCGTTTCGCGGGGCGGGACGTCGTCGTGATCGGCGGCGGCCAGAGCGCGATCGAGTTTGCGGCGCTGCTGCAGCAGGTCGGAGCGGCGGTCGAAGTGGTGGCACGGCGGCCCATCGTGTGGTTGCCGCCCGATCGCATGCACGTGCGCACGCCGCTCGAACGGATTCTGGCTCCGAACGCGAGCATCGCGCCCGGTTGGGACAACTGGGTATTGGACCAGATGCCCTACCTGTTCTATCGCGTTCCCCAGGAACGGAAGGACTCTTATAACGCGGGCTATCACTCCGGGGCGACCGACTGGTTGAGGAGTAGAGTCATCGGCAAGGTGAAGCTGCGCGAAAGCCGGACGGTGACCGCGTTGCGAGTCGGGGACGGGAAGGTCGCCGCGACCCTCTCGGATGGCGCGCGGCTCAGCGCCGATCACATCCTCCTGGCGACGGGGTACCGGGTGGACATCGAGAAGTTGACGATGATCCATCCGTCCCTACGGGCTGAGATCGCCACCGACCGGGCGTCTCCAGTCCTCAGCCACTGGTTCGAAAGCAGTGTGCCGGGGCTCTACTTCGTTGGGCTCACGTCGTTGCGCGCCTTCGGGCCGCTGTACCGGTTTGTCGCCGGATGCGGCGCCGCGGCCCGGCGTGTGGCGACTGCGGTCGCTCGGCAACACAAGACACGCTCCCGGGCGGTATCGCGGCGCGCCGCCTTCGCAAGTGCAGCGGGCTGAGGTGGCGTCGGCGATCACAGCAGTTCTCACTACCGCCGCCGCCGCGGCGCTGCCGCCTGCGGTCAAGCGCCGCCTCAAGCAGCTCGTGCGCGCCTATCATCGAATGTTCTTCGCATTCACGCCGACGGATCTCAAGACCGCCCTGCGGGACCTTGGTGTCGTCCCGGGCGACGTGCTGATGGTGCACAGCGCGTTCGACCGGTTTTTTGGGTTCCGCGGAGGCCCGGTTAACGTCGTCCGGGCATTACAGGAGGTCGTCGGGCCCAGCGGGACGCTGCTGATGCCGACTATTCCTTTTCAGGGCACTGCGGTCGATTACGCCGGTAGCGATCCGGTCTTCGACCCGCGGCACACGGTTTCCCGCATGGGACTCATCACCGAGCTGTTCCGCCGATCGCCGGGAGTCGTGCGCAGCCTCCACCCCACGCACTCCGTCGCCGCTTGGGGCTGCTGGGCGGAGGCGATCATCGCCGGCCACGAACACGCCGAGACCCCGTGCGGTCGGTTCACGCCCTACGGCAGGCTGCTCGAGTACGACGGCAAGATTCTCCTCGCGGGCGTGCCCGCGAATACGATGACGTTCTGCTACGCCG
>Ga0070706_100002252_pt1 | contig 19539 bp, 10 predicted proteins | sample KBSK5501metaG_FD_65476 | JGI IMG/M metagenome (GOLD analysis project Ga0070706, IMG submission 65476) | Corn, switchgrass and miscanthus rhizosphere microbial communities from Kellogg Biological Station, Michigan, USA - KBS K5-50-1 metaG | ecosystem: Host-associated > Plants > Roots >... | reverse complement strand
CCCCGCGGCGACCACGCGGCGGGCCTTGCGTGGAGCGAGGGAAATTATCCGTGCCCGCCGCTCACGAAATCGGTGCGAGGGGAAGTCTGACGACCGTTCGCTTTCGGCCGGTGCACACCAACGCGATTTCGAGGGTCGCCGCGGAGAACGCCTCCGGGCCGGGCTCACCGAGAGGCTTCAGTCACACTGGGAGCCCCGGCGGCGGGTTCGCCTCCCGCGAGCGGCGATGAGCGAGGAGCAAGGACTGGAGGAGCTTCCGCCTCGCCAAGCCTGCGACGAGCGCTACAGCGACGGCCCGGTTCCAACTTTTGCGGCCGGGCCGGAGCGTGCCGACGAGGGAGGCGGACCCGACGCCGGGGCGGCTTCGACAGGAATAACGTGTTGAGAAACGAGAGCTAGCGGCGTCGCAGAGTCGGAATGGTGCCTGCCGCGACCAAGAGGATCAAGCCGAAGACGGCCGCCTGCAGGGTCACGCCCCGCACAAACGGGCGGCGGTCGTACTCGAAGTCGATGCGGTGCTTCCCCGCCGGCACGGCGACGGCGAGGTCGCGCCCGTTGGCGACGAGAATCGGCACAGGGCTCCCGTCCAGGCGTCCCCTCCAGGCGGGAAAGTAGGTTCGCGACAGAACCACGTGGCCGTTGCCGGCCGCGTTCACCTCGACAGAGGCCGCATCGGGGCCGAGCCGCAGGTTCGTCAGCGCCGCTGCCGTGGCGTCGCCAACCGGGTCCCGGTTCGTTCTGCCGGGCAGGACGATCTCGGTCTCCGCGCGAAAGGTCTCCGATCGCACCCGCTCGAGCGCCCCCGACAGCGAGGAGCGGCGGGAGACCAGTCCGGCCCAACGCAGATCGGCAAGAGGATCCGAGATCTCCGAAAGGACGAGCCGGCGCCCGGCGATGGCAAAGCCCGTCACCGGCCGGAAGAACGGGAGCCGTTCCGATTCCTCCTCCAGGGCCCACCGGCCGCAAAACGCGCGCAGGAGCCGCGTGGTCTGGCCGGGATCCGAAGCGGACACCACCTCGCTTGCGAGCCGGTTGTAGTAGCCGTAGGAGCCGTCCGGGTCCGCGTCGAAGACGTAGCGGACACCGAAAGGCGACGCCGTCGCCGGGATCAGTTCCTCGATCTGGACGCGTGCGAACGGCGCAATCCGAAGGGGCATACGGGGATGACGCGTGCCGGAAGCGAGCACGTTCAATTCGGGGAGCCTGGGAGAGACGTAGAGTCGGCCGGCGCCGGAGAGCGAAGAGAGCAGCGCCGGAGGTCGCTCGAGGGACTTCTCGTCTGCGGAGACGAAGAGCGGAAGACCCCACGGCATCGCCAAGAGCAGCGCCAGGAGTCCGAGTGTGTGCCCCTCACCCGGCGCGCGAAGACGGGGCGCTACGGCCAACGCGATGACGGCGGTCGCCGCGAGACCCCAGACCGCGTCCCCCCGGAAGCTGGCTCGAATGCTCGGAAGAAGGACCGCGGGGGAGGCGTAAAGGCCCGAGAGAAGCGGGGCGACCGCGCTGTCGAGCTCTCCTCCGGGGCGCGCAGCGAAGAACGCCGCTGCATAGAGAATCGCCACTCCGGAGAGAAGCGCCCCCTCTCGCCGCCCGGCCCGCCGCCGCTTCCAGCTCTCGGCCGCCAGGCCCGCGAGCAGCGCCATGCAGATCGTTGTCAGCAGATAAAACTTGATCGGATAGCGCAGGCGGCGCAGCGCTTCGACCGTCGAGAGGAGACGGAAGAGGGGGAGCGCGGTGCCGAAAGCGAAGAGCAAAGAAATCGCGCCCGCCAGCGCGAGCGCGCGGGCTCGGCGGTCCCAAAACTGTCGGGAGAGTGCCGCCGACGCGACGAGCAAGAGCGGGGCGACGCCAAACGTGACGGACCAGATGTAGACGAGGTCCCCTGGGTGAAGGGCGTATTGCCAATGAGCGCCCGGGCCGAGCGCCCCCGGGTCACCGGAGAAACGAGGGAAGAACCACTCGACGGCGCGCCAGATTTGAAACGGGGAAGCGCCGAAAGCGCGCTCCGAATAGAGATGTTGTCCGCGATATGTGAAAGGGAGCACCGCCGCCAGCGGAAGAAGAAGCGGAGCGGCGATCGCCGCGGCCGCGACTCCCGCCCCGAGACTGCCCGTGGCGAGCCATGCCGTTGCGCGCCAGCGGGACTCTCCGCGCGTCAGCGTGGAGGCGAACCCGAGACCCGCGGCAAAAAGTAGAGTCAAGAGGGAGATCGCGGGCTCTCCCGCAAGAAGCTGGAGCCCGAGGGCAATCCCGAGAGCCATGGCGGCGCGCACGCGTTGCGACAACGATCGGGCGCGCGCGAGCTCCAGCGCTGCCGCCCCGCACCAGGGAAGCCACGCGGCCGCGGCCGCCGAGTTCGCGAAGGCGGAGCCGTAGGAAAGCATCATTCCCGAGAAAGCGAAAACGACTCCGGCGAAGAACGCGGGGCCGGAAGAGAGACCAAGCCGCCGGGCCAGCAGCCGCGCTCCGAAGAGTGCCCAGAGCACATGCAACAGATTGTGGAGATTGAATGCGGAAGCCCCCGGCAGAATCGTCTCGAGAAGCAATGTCGGGTAGAGAAGGACGGCGTTCGGATTGGCGAGCAGCGGCTGTCCGCCGGAGGCCGACACGTTGATGAAAGGCACCCGGTGTTCCTCCCAAGCCGCCATCGCGACGCGGCGCCATGGCCAGTGCGTGATCTGCGCGTCGCGGAAGACGAGCCGGCGAGTTCCCAGGATCTCCGGAAGAAGGGGGAGAGCGAAGAGCAGGACCGCGGCGATCGAAAACAGAATGGCGCGCGCGCGGGCCGTCATGCGAAGAGTCTAAGGGGTACGAAGAGTCGGTAGTCAGTAGTCGGTAGTCAGTAGTGAATTCGCGGACCCCCTATCGACTACCGACTATCGACTATCGACTATCGACTACCGACTCCCCTTACACTCTAGACCTTGAACACGAAACCGCGCCTCGTGATCGTCGGTGCCTTCGGCCTGCTGACCGTCTTCTTCACCGGCCAGTTCCCTCCGTTTTCGAACCCCAACGAGCTTTCGCGCCTCGAGATGATCTACGCCGTTGTGGAAGACGGCACGTTCGCGATCGATCACGCGATCTCGGTCCTGGGCGACCAGGAGGACAAGGCCGCCTCCGGAGGCCACTTCTATTCCAACAAGGCCCCGGGCCTGGCATTGGCCGCGATTCCCGTTTACCGGCTCCTGCGAATCTTTATTCCCCGGCCCGGCTCCCCGTCCGATCTGATCTTCGTCTTGTTGCGGATCCTGGTGGTCTCTTCTGTTTGTACGATCGCCCTGGCGCGCTTCCAGGCTCGGCTCGAATCTTTACCCGGCGCCCCGTTGGTCACTTTCGCGGCGGCCTTCGGGACCCCCTTTCTGTTTTATTCACGGACCTTCTTCTCGCACGCCTGGACGGCGTCTCTGCTGTTTCTTGCCTGGGACCTCACTGCCCGCGCAGAAGACGAAGAACACGTCCGCCGCGTGGCTTCCTTCCCGCTCGCGGCCGGATTTCTGGCCATGTGGGCGACGATCTCGGAATATCCCGTTGCGGTCGTCGGATTGCTCTTGGCCGTGCGCGCTTCTTCGCGGCGGTCCTGGGGGCGGCTTGCGTTGTTCGCCGCGGGTGCCGCTTTCCCGCTTCTTCTCCTGGGTGCCTACAACGCCGTTTGCTTCGGCTCTCCGCTGGTCGTCTCGTCAGCGCGCGAGGCGAGCGCGCATTATGCGGGACTGGGTTGGCGAGAGCATTTCGGATTCGGTCTGCCGAGCGCCGCAGTGGCCTGGCGTTATCTCGTCGACCCGAGCCGAGGACTGCTCTTGTACTCTCCCTTCCTTCTTTGGCTCGTGCCGGGCTTCTGGCGGTGGTGGCGGTCGGGCATCCGGCGCCCCGACGCCGCCTTTGCCCTTTCGGCGGTGGCGGTCTATTTCGTCTTCCTGACCGGGTACACGAACTGGCACGCGGGATGGGCCCTTGGCAACCGGTATCTCCTGCCGGTGCTGCTTCTCGCAGCGCTGGCATTGCCCAACGCCCTGGAAGGAGCCGTCTCTCGATCCCTCTTCCTGGCTGCCAGCATCTATTCGGCTGCCGTCCACTTCGTTCTGACGGTCTCCTGGCCTCACTTTCCGCCGGACCTTGCGTGGCCGGTCGGCGCCGGAGCCCTGTGGTTTCTATCGCATGGATGGGCGGCGCCGAGCCTCCTTTCTGCTGCGGGAGTCCTGGCGCTTCTCTTGCCCGCCCTCGTCACGCTGGCCGCCGTCGCCGTCGCGGCACGCTCGCTGCGCCTGAGCGCTTCGCGACAGGTTCTTGGAGCGCTGGTCGGGTTGGTGCTGGCGGGAGGAGCCGCGCTCTATCGGCCGGATCTGACTTTCGGAGCTCGTCTCTGGCGAGCGGCGATTTTCGGAGCGTACTCCGGTCGGGATCCCTCGCGTCACGAGCTTCGGGAGGTCGCCTTGTCAGCGCAGACGCCCGCGGAGCGTCGCCAGGCCCTGGGCGCCTGGCGCGCCTACGGCCCGCGACGCTAATCAGGGAATCATTTCGAATACCTTCCACCGAGCGAGCAATTTTCCGCCGCGGCGGATGGCGGTGGCCGAGTGAAAACGCAGGCGGAAGTGGTCGAGCGGACGGACGGAGAATGCTGGCGTTGCGAGACCGGCTCCGTCGAAGTCGTAGAGCCGGGACTGAATTGTGCGGAAATAGCGCTCCGTGGGAGTCACTCCTCCCGCCGTGACTTGCAGCGACGGAGGGCGTCCCAGGTAGCTCGCGTAATCGTTCATCCGCGGAGCGAGGTCCGTCACCACGACCCAGCGTGCCCGGCGGCGGCTCGCGATGGCAATCGCATCCTCCTCGGTCTCGGCGAGAAAAAACTGGAGTGAGTCGACAAAGCCGTAACCGAAGTTGTTGGCGACGACCGGAAGGCCCGATTCGTACAGGATGAAATGTCCGAGCGACCAGGGCGCGAGAACCGATTCGGCGCGCGAGAGCTCCGGAGGGGGATTGCCGGGAGAGAGCAGGCGCGAGTCGTAGGGATCGACTGCGTGCGGGATCTGCCGGCGCATCCAATCAAGGGTCGTATAGAGATCGGAACCCGCGCCGTGGGCGGCGCGGACTTCCTCGCGGGTCGAGACGGCAAAGGGCGCCGCGAGCAGGAGACCGATCGCGAACGCGGCCAGCCGACGTGTCATGGGAGCCAGCGGGAGTCGCGTGGTCAGGCGTGCGGCCTCGAACAGCGTCACTGCGGCCAGCGGGGCCGCGTAGTAGACGTCCATCCGTTGCGAGATCGCCAGGAGCAGGGTCACGCAGCCCCAGACCGCGAGCGCTGTGTGGACCCCGGGGCGCTCACGGCGCCATGCTCGAACGAGCCACAGAAGAATCGCGAACGGGGAGAGAAAAAACGCGAAGGAGAGCTGCCGCATCGGCAGCCCCGGCCCATCGGCAAAGAGCGGCCGCGCCTCGAAGATTCCTTTCAACCAGTTCTTCGGGTAGGAGATGTATCCCGCCGGTGCGCTGATCTCCCCGGACGTCTCACCGACGACGTAGCCAACTCCTCGGGCGAGCCCTTCTGAGAGGGCCGGAGCCGAGCGGAGAACCACGAGAGCCCCGACAGCCGCCGCCGCGGCGCGCAGCGCGATCTCGCGGCGAGGGAGAGGACCGGTGCGCAGGGCGAGAACCGTGTCGAGAACGATCACCCCTCCGGCCAGCGCCGTGAGAAAGAGCGGCTGAAAGAAACCGAACGAGATGTACGTCAGCGGCGGACGGAAACCCTGGAGCCAGAGCGTGGTCGCGATTGCGACGAGGAGAGCGGAAAGGCCGAGGATGGCGACGGCCTCCCGAAAAACGCTCCGCCTGGTCCAGGCGGCTTCGAGCGTCAGGGCGAGAGCGAAGATCGCTCCCCAATAGATCGCTCCCTGCCAGGCCAGGGTCGCCGCGGCCAGCGCGGTCCCGGCGGCGATCTCGGAAGCCAACGTTGCCCGCTCGCGGCTCCGCACGAAGAGCCACAGAACGAGCAGCCCAAAGAAGGATTCCGCCACGTGCTGATCGGTGTGGCCATATTGAGTCCACAGGATGTGACCCGGGCAGACGGCGAGAAAGAGCGCAGCGACGACGCCTCCCGCTTCTCCAAAGATCGCTCGCCCGAGAAGGCCGGCGAGAACAATCGCGCCGACCGCCAGACCCAGAGGCACCCACGCCGCGCCCCGCTCAACGGCCTCGGGTGACGCGGAGGTTCCGTGCAACACGTATGCGGGCGTGGCCAGAAGGAGATCGAAGAGAGGCGGCCAGATCGGAACGCCTCCCGCCGGGAAGTTCATCAGAGGGTCGAACAGGATCGTGTGGGGATAGTGAGCTACGGCGAACCGGGCTCGGCGCAAATGGTAGTTGTCGTCCACCGTCAGGGGGTGCACCCGGGACCCGGAGACCAGCTGCGCTCGCGTGCTGAAGCGCAACGCTCCGCCGATGACAACCGCCACGGCGAGCCCGAGGAAGAACCCGGCGCGCCGCGGCGTCATAAAGGGATTATCGGCTATCAGCTGTAAGCTATCAGCCGTCAGCTGCGGGAATGCGATACGTATTGCTGAAAGCTGAGAGCTGAAAGCTGACAGCTTCTGTATCATCTTCTCCAAACGTGAAGCTCTCTGTCCTGATGCCCGTGTACAACGAGGCTCCCACGATCGCCGAGGTCCTTCGGCAGGTTGCCGGGGTTCCGGTCGAGAAGGAGATCGTCGTGGTCGACGACGGGTCGACCGACGCAACCGCAGAAATTCTCCGCGGGCTGGAGGGGAAAGACGGCATTCGCGTCATTCGGCATGGGCGAAATCTGGGCAAAGGAAGGGCGCTCGCAACGGCGCTGGCGGAGGCCCGCGGAGAGATCTTGATCATCCAGGACGCGGACCTGGAATACGACCCCGCCGATTACCCGGCGCTCCTCCGGCCGATCGAAACGGGACGCGCGGATGTCGTTTATGGATCGCGATTTCGGGGCGGCGCCGAGAACCGGGTTCAGAACTTCTGGCACACCGTCGGCAATCGCGCGTTGACACTGATCTCCAACGTCGTCACGGACCTGAACCTGACCGACATGGCCACCTGTTACAAGGCCTTCCACCGGCGCGCCCTGCCGGCGCTCGATCTTCACGAGAACGGATTCGGCGTGGACGCCGAGATCACGGTCAAGGTCGCGCGCGGGGGATTTCGGATCTTCGAGGTGCCCGTCTCCTATTTCGCGCGATCCCGCTCGGAAGGCAAGAAGATCCGGTTGCGCGATGGATTCTCGGCCGTCGCGGCCCTGCTGAAGTATCGCTTCGCGCGGAGGCCGGCCGGCCTTTGAGGGCGCGACGCGGGATCGCGCTCGCCGCGGCGGCGGCCATCATCGTCCTTTCCCTGCTGCTCGTCCGCGACCACACGCGGGAGGATTCCTTTTCCGCGGACGAGCCGGTGCACATCCTGGCCGGATACCTTCAGGTCTTCGGCCGCACGGCTCTGGTCAACATCGAGCATCCGCCGCTGGCCAAGGAGCTCGCGGGGCTCGCGCTGACGCGTCTGCCTCTTCCGCCTCCCCCCGCCTCGATTCCGTTGGGCAACAACTTCACCGATTACGGCCATGCCTTTCTTTTCGCGGGCCCCGTCTCTCCCGACGCGATCGCCGCCACCGCGCGCGCCCCTTTCCTGATCGTCTTCAGTTTGCTGCTTCTCCTTCTGTTTTTCGCTGCACGCGCGCGTTACGGAGTCGCCGCGGCCCTCTTTGCCCTCTCGCTCGTCGCCTTCGATCCGAACTTCGTGGCGCACGCAGGAGTGGTGCACACGGATCTGGGCGCCGCGCTGACTTTTCTCGCGACAGTTCTCGCGTGGGAGCGGGCCCGCAGAGGCGGGTGGGCGAGCATCGTGATCGCGGCGGCCGCGCTGGGAACAGCGCTCGTGACGAAGTTCTCTTCGGTCTACCTCCTGCCCATCCTGCTCCTGCAAGCGCTCCTGGCGGTCCGCCGAGAGGCTCGGCCGGCGCGGGCCGCGGGACGCGCGATCGGAAGGCTGTGTCTGGTGAGCGCCGGCGCGGCCCTCCTCGTTCTCGCGACGTACGCGGTGGTCTGCGCGCGCATGGACTCGCGGTTGCAGCGCCAGATCATTCACGAGATGGTCGCCGAGCGCGGTGCGCCGCGGCTCTCCGCCGCGATCGAACGCGTGGCACTCCTCTCGCCGCCGATCGGCCACTATCTCGGAGGCCTGGCTTCGGTCATGCGTCAGAATGCGGAGGGGGGAGGCGTCAACTACCTCTTCGGCCGGGTCTCGGTTCACGGCTTTCCCGCTTACTTCTTTGTCGCGTTCCTTTTCAAGAGCACGCTTGCGTTCCTTCTCGTCACGGTTGCTTGCCTCGCCGCGCCTCTGGCGGATCCCGAGGCCCGCAGCGACGCGCGCCTCTGGCTGCTGCCCGTTGGCGTGCTGTTCCTCGCCTCCATAGGCACGAGCTACAACATCGGCATCCGCCACATGCTGCCCGTCTATCCCTTCCTGGCACTGGCGGGAGCCGGCGTCCTCTCGCGGCTCTCCCGGCGGCGCCCGATGCTTTCCGCGATCCTCCTCGCCGCGCTGCCGGCGCTCTCTGTCGCCGAGCTCGCGCGCGTCCATCCGCACGAGCTCTCCTATTTCAATCCTGTGGCGGGAGGGCCAGTTGCCGGGCGGCGGATCCTCTCCGATTCCAACGTCGATTGGGGTCTGGACTTGAGAAGACTTGCCGCCGAGCTCCAGAGGCGGCGCGTGTCCGATCCGACCGTCGTCTATTTCGGCGGCGACGACGTCTTTCATCGAGTCGGAGTTGCGGACTTCTCCGCCGAGCCGCGGGTGCGCGGCCGACTCGTCGCCATATCCGCGTTTCATCTGACGGAGGGTCCGGAATTTTACGCGTATCATGGCGCTCGAGGCGTCAGCGGCGCGCTCGAGCGGCTTCGCCGGGACCTCGCGGCTCGGGGAAGGCTTCTCGGCCGCGTCGGATACTCCATCGACCTTTACGAATTGCCTCCGGAAGGAATAACCGGACGATGAAGCTGTCGGTCGTGATACCCGTCTTCAACGAGTCCCGCACGATCCGCGAGATCGTGCGGCAGGTTGCCGCAGTGCCGATCGAGAAGGAGATCCTGATCGTGGACGACGGCTCGACCGACGGCACGCGCGAGATCCTGCGCGAGATGGATGGGAAGGACAGCGTTCAGGTGTTTCTCCAGCCGCAAAACCAGGGGAAGGGGGCTGCGGTCTCGGTGGGGTTCCGCCACGCGGCGGGGGACGTCGTCGTCGTTCAAGACGCGGACCTCGAGTACGACCCGCGGGAGTATCCCAAGCTCCTAAAACCGATCGAGGAAGGGCACGCCGACGTCGTGTACGGATCGCGCTTCCTCGGTGGGGGCGAGCGGCGCGTCCTCTACTTCTGGCACACGGTCGGCAACCGCATCCTGACGTTGGTCTCCAACATGTTCACCAACTTGAACCTGACGGACATGGAGACCTGCTACAAGATGTTCCGGCGCGAAGTCGTGCAGTCCATGACGGTCGAGTCGCGCCGCTTCGGCATCGAGCCGGAGATCACGGCCAAGGTGGCGCGGCGCGGATACCGCGTCTATGAAGTTCCGATCTCCTACTACGGCCGCACGTACGACGAGGGGAAGAAAATCGGCTGGAGGGACGCCTTTTCCGCGCTCTGGACGATCGTTCGGCACGGCCTGCGGGAGGCGGAAGATCCCGGCAACGTCGGGCACGTCACGCTCGCGCGACTCTCGAAGCTCGAGCCTTACAATCGATGGCTTGTGGGGCGCTTCGAGGGCGCGCTCGGACGCCGCGTGCTCGAGATCGGAGCCGGTTTCGGCAACGTGACACGCCACCTTGTCGAGACGGAAACCGGAGAGCGCCGCGAGCTCGTCGTGGCGTCCGACCTCGATCCGGTCGCGATCGAATACTTGAAGGGGACGTTCCGGGACGCGCCCGGGGTGCGCGTGTCTTCGTACCACTTCCCGCTCGATCCCGCGGCGGCGCAGGAGCTCCGAAGCCTGGCGATCGACACCATCGTCTGCTGCAACGTGCTCGAGCACATCGAGGACGATCGGGCGACGCTCTCCGATTTTTACGGTCTCCTGCCGACAGGGGGTTCGCTCGTGCTGCTCGTGCCCGCGTTGGCGCGGCTATACGGAACCCTCGACGAGCGGCTTCACCATTTCCGTCGCTATGAGAAGGCCGAGCTCGAAGAGAAGCTCACCGGGGCGGGATTTGCGATTCAGGACTGCCGGTTTCTCAACCGCCCGGGGGTCTTTGGCTGGTATATCAATGGGAAGATCTTGAGGCGACGCGTTCTCCCGCGCGGTCAGCTTCGGGTCTTCACGCTCTTGCTTCCTCTTTTGAGGCGCGAGGAGAACTCGCCCCCTTCCTACGGAATGTCGCTGCTGGCGCTGGCGCGAAAAGAATCGTAAGCCCGGGGGAGAGACGGCGCGAGAGCCTTCAGCGTCGAAGCCAGACGATCAGCAGGCCATCCGGGCGCCGGATGAGCTCGGCAACGGTCCCGCCGGAGGCGAGGAAACTGCGGAGCCCCGGCCCGTATTCGTGAGGGTAAAGAAGCAAGAAGAACCTGCCGCCCGGAGGAGTCCGGCGGATGCTCTCTTCCAGGCGGATCTCGTCGGACGGCTCGGGCACGCGCAAGCGGAACCATCCCGGATGGAGCGCTTCTTCGAGTGGGTAGGCGATGACCTTCGCTCGCAAATCCCCGCGGTCGGCAGCCAGCCGGGCGGGCAGATAGAAGGCGCCGGAAGCGGCGACCCGGTCTTGACTAACCGCGGTGCGCGTGAGGAGAGCGACCGCGCGCGACGGCAGCGGCTCCGGCTTGGCCGCGGCCAGGAGGCAGACGCTCGATGTCAGAGACACTGCGAGCAAGGCGCAGGAGGCCCACAGCGCGGGACCCTTCGTTGCCGCCGATTTCGAGACACTCCACAGCCAGATCGGCAGGACCGCCATTTCGCTGCGCCCGGGAAATGCGATCGGCCGTGCGAGCGAGGAAGCAAGCACCAGAACCATCGCCAGAAGCGTGACGGCCGCAGCATCCTGACCTTCGTGGTCGGCTCTTCCGGCGCGTGCCACCACGACGAGAAGGAGAACTCCGACGACGACACCGGTCGTCTCCAACAGGACCGGGAGCGGTCCCCCTTGCGGGCTGGGAATGCGGCCCGCGCCGCCTAAGGCCGAGACGAACGCGAGCAGGGACTGGCCGAGCGGTTCGCGCATCCAGGATGTCGCCTCCTCGGGCTGGGAGAGGAGCACCGGGACCCACGGGAGAAAGATCAGGGCTCCCGCGCTGACGGCGGCCAGCGAGGAAAAGCGCCGGCGCGCCGCGAGCAGGAGCGCGCAGGCGGCGACAAAGAGAATCGCGAGATAGTGAGTCCAGAGCGCCACCGCCGTGAGCGCCGCTACGCCGACGAGGCGGGGAGCGGAAGGCTCGCCCCGGAAGAGCAGGAGAAAGAGAACGAAGTCAAAGAGGGCGAGCAGCCCGTAGGCTCTTGCCTCGGCCGAATAGAGGAGCAGTAGCGGGCTTGGTGCCGCAAGCGCCAGGAACCAGATGCTCGCCCGATCCCGTGCAAGCCGCATCGCGGGAGCGAGCAGACAGGCAAGCGCCGCGAACGGCAAAATGCGCGCGAGCGCGTCGCTTCGCGCGATCTCCGCGAGGGAGACGAACGGCTTTTCCAGGACATAGAAGAGCGGTGGTCCCGAATCCTGCCGAAGGACTTCGAGAAGACGAGAGGGTGTCAGACGCGAGGCCCAGAGTGTAAACAGCTCATCGTGCCACGGCGGCCGAGCGATCAGAAGTGCGAGGCGTGCAACGAAGGCGGCGGCGAGGAGGATCCAGAGCACGCGCCGACTTGGAGCTTCGGGAAGGATGCTCTATTCTAGCCCGGCATTCGCACGCAAACGCCCGACGTGCCGCCTGCCGGTGGCCTCCAACAGCAGAGGGGTCTCGTCGGACCGTCGCCCGGCGGCACGGAATCATCCGGAGGGGCGCTGCCCGCCTTCCGACGGCTTCTGCCGGGCCTCCTCTGGCTTCTCCTGGTCGCGCTCGTCTATGCCGATCCTCTGTTCGTTGCCCGCAACTTCGCCGGACGCGATTTGCTCGGCTATCACCTTCCGGTCGAGAAGGCGGTCCACGATGCTTACGCGCGAAGAAGCTGGCCGGTTTGGTTTGCCGAAATTTCGGGAGGTCGGCCACTGCTGCCCAACATCAACGTCGGAGCGCTCTATCCGATCCGGCCGCTGCTCGCGCCGTTCCGATTCCCCGTGGCCATGCGCATTTATCCCGTCTTGCACTGGGCGGTCGCCGGCCTTGGCGTTATGGCCCTGTTGCGCGTCCTCGGTGTGTCGCGCTCGGCCGCCGCCGTCGGAGCGGTGACTTACGTCTTCTCGGGCGTCGGCGTTTCCGAAAGCTTCTACACAAATACCCATCCGGGGGTTGCGCTGCTTCCGTGGATCGTCTGGTCGGTGGCCCGCCCTGCGGTTTCCTGGGCGGGCCGCGTTCTGACCGCCTCGGTGCTGATCGGCCTCGAGCTTCTCGCGGGCGACGTCTTCACGACGAGCCTCTCTCTGGTGGCAGCGGTTATCTGGATTCTCGTCGAGAAAACGCGTGCCTCCCGGGCCGCCGAGCTGTCGGCGTTGGGCGCCGCGGCTCTTTTTTCGGCGCTGCTGGCTCTGCCTCAGCTCGTCGCGACTTTGCTCTGGATTCCCGAGACCCACCGCGCCGTCAGCGGGATGACGGTCGGTGAAGCTCTGCGCTTTTCGGTGCAGCCGTGGAGGCTCCTCGAGTTCATCGTGCCATATCCCTTCGGTCCAACGTGGTCCGATACCCCCCGGGCAACATGGGCGCCGCGAGCGTTTGGGGGGCTCGCAACCGGGTTTTTCGTCACGCTCTACGCCGGTTCCTTCGCCTTGGTTGCCGCGATCGTCCAGTGGCGTCGGAAGGAGGGGGGAGTCCGTTTCGCGCGCGCTCTGGCGATTCTGGCGCTGGGCGCTTGCGTCCTTCCGAGCTTCGTCCCTCGAAATTGGCATACCTGGGCTGCGCCCCTGCCGTTGCGCTATCCCGAAAAGATGGCGGTGGGAGCGGCGCTCTCGGCAGCCGTGTTCGCGGGGATCGCGCTGGACGGCCTGCGCCGGGAGAACCGCCGGCGACACTGGTTGACGGTCGTCGGCGTGAGTCTCACGGTTCTTGCAGCGCTCGCCGCCCTTTTTCCCCAAGCCGCCGCGAGGCTGGCAGTCCAGCTTCTCGGATCCGACCGCACACTGATTCCTGCAGCGGCGGTCCATCTGCCCGCAGCCCTCGCGGAGGGAGGTCTGCTCTGGATGGCCAGCGCGGTCGCGCTCGGCCTGCTCGGGCGAGGAGGTCACCTTTCGCACGCCGTGGCGGTTTTTCTGATCGCGCTCTGTCCGATCGCGGCCGACCGGCGCATCGCCCGGAGCTTTCGAGAAGAAGAGATCTTCGCGCCGACCGCCTTTGCGCGCGCGATGACACGGCGCGACGCGGCTGGGTCCTTCCGCGCTCTTGGCGAGTCCCGATACATTCCCTCCTCTCCTTCGGAGGGAGCACAGCTCTCCTCGGACGTCGGGTTTCTCGACTATCGCCGGCGCAGCTGGCTGGTCTATACACCCGCGCTCTGGGGCCGCGGCACGGTCTTCAACGACGACTTCGATGCCGGCGACCTCTCCCGAGCCGAGAGCCTGCGCCGGCTTTCCTTTCGTTCGACGGCATTCCACGATCCGGGTGCATTCTTCGCGAGCGTGTCCCTGCGATTCGGGATCCGATTTCCGGACCAACAGCCTCCGCCCGGTTTCCGTCCCTTCGGCGGGACGGGCTTCGAGGCCTGGGACGAGAACGCTCGCGCTCTGCCCGACGTCCGCCTTCTCGGTCGGTGGCGGGAAGCGACCGACGCGGTGGACGCGCTCCGGCAGATCCCGATCGGATCCGAAGTCACCCTGGAGACCGGACGGACCTCTCTCGGTTCGGCACGCGAGGGGAGCTTGCGGGTCCTGGAGAAGACCCCGGAGGTCCTCCGGGCGGAAGTGGATGTCACCGAGCCAACCTACTTATTTGTTCTTCGCGGCTATTGGAGCTATCACTCCGTGTCCGTCGACGGCCATCCGGTCTCCGTGATTCCGGCGCAACTCGCCTTCTCGGCCGTTGCGGTTCCTATCGGGAGGCACCGAATCGAATGGAGGGAAACGATTCCCGGCATCGAAGGCTCCCGTTGGGGACCGGCGCTCTATGGGATCGTCGCGATCGCGCTCCTGCTCAAGCCACGCCGCCCAAAAGAGGCTCGATGAAGTCCTGGGTGCCGCGCCTCCCTCTTCAGCTCCTGTTCCTGGTTCTCGTCGGCGGAGTGTGGGCGGATCCTCTTTGGACGGGCCGGAACTTCGGAGGGCGTGACCTGGTGGCCTACAACCTCCCGATGGAAAAAGCGGTCCACGAGGCCTATGCCGCGGGTCGCTTTCCGATCTGGATCGCGGAAATCTCGGGCGGCCGTCCGCTCTTGCCCAATCCGAATGTAGGAGCCCTCTACCCGGTCCGATGGCTTTCCGCATGGTTCTCCTTTCCTCTCGCTGTTCGCTTGTTTCCGATCCTGCATTGGGCTCTCGCCGCGATCGGGACGGCAGCTCTTCTCGCGGCGATCCCGGTTTCCCGCGCGGGCCAGTGGATCGGGGGCGTGACTTATGCGCTCTCGGGGGTTGCCGTCTCGGAGCTCTATTTCCCGCACGTCGGGCCGGGTATGGCGCTGTTGCCCTGGATCATCTGGGCGGTCGACCGCGTCGAGCGGCCCGTCTCGCGCCAAACGCTGGTTCTGGCGCTGCTCTTAACCCTCACCTTTCTGGCCGGGGACCCGTTCGGAGCGGCTCTGGCTCTTTTGGCCGGCCTGTGCTGGATTGCGCTCGAGACTTCCCCCGCGGCTCGCCGGCCGCGGTTGTTTGGCCTGTTGTCGGCGGTCGCGCTCGCGGCGCTCGCGTCGGCCCCGCAGCTCATCGCGACGGCATTGTGGGTTCCCGAAACGTCCCGGGGCGTGATCGGGATCCGTTTGCGCGAGGCGCTCCTGCTATGTCTCTCCCCCTGGCGACTGCTCGAATTGATCGTCCCGTATCCTTTCGGCGCGATCTGGTCGCTTGAAGACGCGCGCGTCTGGGGACGGTCCGTGTTTCGGGGGCGTCCCGCGGGACTTCACATCACTCTGTACGCCGGCGCGTTCGCGCTGTTTGCCGTGGCCTCGATGTGGCGGAAGGGGATGCGGGGGCTCCGCTTCGCGAAGTTCTTTCTGGTCATCGCCACCGCCCTCTCCATCCTGCCCGGTCTCTTGCCGGAGGCGTGGGCCAATCGCGCTTCTCCCATCGCTCTGCGCAATCCGGAAAAATTCGCGGTGGGACTGACGCTCGCGCTGGCTCTTTTTGCCGGCATCGCGATCGACGGATTTCGCCGCTGTCGCTTTTCCTCGGCGGTCCCGCTCGGGGTCGCCTGTGCCTTCCCAGCCCTGGCGGTTCTCGCGAGGACCTTTCCCGGTTTGGCGGGTCACGCTGCCGTCGCAACGGTAGGAGGTTCTCCGACCGCGGAGGCCATCGCCGCACGGGAGCTGCCGGGGGCGATCGCCGAAGCCGGGCTCTTCTGGCTCGCCACCTTCATCGCGGTGCGCTTGCTGGCGCATCCCGCGGCTCGACGACAGGCTCTCGCCCTTTGTATTCTCACGGCCGTTCCGGTCGCCGCCAATCGCCGGATCGGCCAGACCTTCCTCCCGGACGAGCTCTTTGCGCCGCCGGCCCTGGCGCGCAAGCTCCAGCGAATCGATCCGGTCGGCTCCTACCGGACCCTGGGGGAGTCGACCTATCAGCCCCCGTCCCGACTGGAAAACGCCGTAGTCGAATCGGACCCTTTTTATGTCGTCGGGCCGCGTCAACACTGGCTCGAGAATGCTCCGGTTCTCTGGGGACGAGGAACCGTCTTCAACGACGACTTCGACCGCGGCGATCTCGCCCGACTGGAAAGATTGCGCGTCGTGTCGCGCCTGGCCGCGCGGAGCCCGGGAGCGAGCGTCTTTTTCGGCAATCTCTCGCTCCGTTTTGGAATCCGCTACCGCGATCAGAGGCCCTTGGCCGGCTACCATCCTTTCGGGGGGAACCTCCTCGAAGCCTGGGACGAACATTCGGCCGCGTTCCCCGACGTCCGTTTGTTGGAGCGCTGGCGGGAAGAGGGCGCACCTCTCGATGCTTTGAACCGAATTCCGTTCCAGCAGCCCGGTGAGATCGTGGTCGAGTCGGGCCGCCCCGCGGTCAGCGCCGCGCGTCCGGGATCGGTCCAGATTCGTTTTCAGAACCCCAACGAGCTGCGTCTGGCGATGACGGCTCCCGACCCGACATGGCTCTTCGTGCTGCGAGGTTACTGGCGGTACCGGCAGGTGACATTGGATGGAGTCGATGCGCGGGTCGTGCCGGCCCAGCTCGCGTTCTCCGCGGTACGGGTCCCGGCCGGCTCACACGAGCTGCTCTGGAAGGAACAGATTCCCGCTGGCAACTTCTCCTTCCTGGGACCTCCGATTGCGCTCGTGCTCGCCCTGGTGATCCTGCGGAGAGAGCCCCGCCGGGTTGAGCCCGCGGAGATCCCGTGAAGAGGATGTCCCGCAGGGGAGATCTGCTCCTTTTTGCTCTCCTGGTGACCGCCGTCTACGCCGATCCTCTTTTCGTGCGGAGGAACTTCGGCGGCCGAGATCTACTCGGTTACCACCTTCCGATCGAGAAGGCGGTTCACGACGCCTATCAACGCGGCCGACTTCCCGTCTGGATTTCCGAGATCTCCGGAGGGCGCCCGCTCGCGGCCAATCCCAACGTTGGCGCGTTCTATCCGGTTCGTCCGCTCCTGTCGCTTTTTCCCTTCCCGCTGGCGATGAGGATCTATCCGGTGGTGCATTGGGTCTTCTCGGGCGTGGGGATGATTCTCTTGCTGCGGCTCCTCGGAGTCTCGGCTTCCGGCGCGTGGCTCGGAGCGGTGACATACGTCTTCTCCGGGATCAGCCTCTCGGAGATCTTCTATACAAACAATCATCCGGGCGTAACGCTGTTGCCGTGGATCGTCTGGTCGGTTGCGCGTCCCGCGGCGCTGACTCGTCGCCTCCTGGTCTGCTCGATTTTCTTGGGTCTGGATTTTCTCGCGGGAGATCTCTTTACGATCGGGATCGCGTTGGCGGCGGCGGCTCTGTGGATCGGGTTGGAGACCGAGCCGCAACGTCGCTTTGTCGGCTGGTGCGCGCTCGCGGCGTCCGCCGTGCTCGGTGCCCTCCTGGCCTTGCCGCAGATCGCCGCCGCGGCCCTCTGGGCGCCGCACACCGAGCGCGCGGTCTCCGGGCTGCGTCTGGGAGACGCTCTCGAGTTGTCGATTTCCCCATTGAGGCTGATCGAGTTCCTGATTCCTTTTCCCTTCGGAGCGACCTGGGCTCTCGGCCCACGCGATGTCTGGGGCACGGCGGCGGTGTCTGGCCGCACCAGCGGCTTCTTCGGCTCGCTCTACGCCGGCGCTCTCCCCGTGATTGCCCTGATCGCCACGAGGCGGTCCTCCGCCCGAGGCATGCGGATGTCACAGGCCTTGATCGCGCTCGGGCTTGCCGTGGCGGTGCCAGGCAGCTTTCTTCCGGAAGCGTGGAAGGGCTGGAGCGTCCCTTTGCCGCTGCGGCATCCGGAGAAATGCGCCGTCGCGATCCTTTTGGGTCTGGCAGTCATCGCGGCCTTAGGCTGGGATTGTCTTCGCGAGCGCGGCCGAGTCCCGACCTGGACCCTGCTCGTCGGTGGCGGGCTCGCGGCTCTCGCGGCTGCGTCCCGGCTCTTTCCTCTCGCGTTGGGCCGTGCCGCGGCCGGGATTGCCGGACGGGGTGAGCCGGATGCGGCGACGGCCGCGACCCTGCTTGCCGGCAGCATCGCCGAAGGAGGACTCCTCTGGATGAGCTCCGTGGTCGCGCTCGCGCTGCTTCCGACGCGCCGAACCGGCCTGGCGTGCGGCCTGACTCTTCTGACGGCTGTTCCCATCGCCGCGAATCGAAAGATCGCGCAGACGTTTCGAGAGGAGGAGGTCTTTGCGCCGACCGCTTTCGCACGCGCTCTCGCGCGAGCCGATCCGAGCGGCTCCTATCGGACTCTTGCAATCCCGGCATCCCTGGCGCCCGACTCGGCCTGGGCCGGAAGTGATCCCGGCCGCCTGGAGTATTGGCGCCGCGGCTGGCTGTATTTCACGCCGGGCCTCTGGGGCCGGGGCACCGTGTTCAATCAGGACGCGGACCTCGGTGACCTCTCCCGCGCGACCAGCCTGCGCCGCATTGCCACGCTCGCCGCCGGCTTTACAGACTCGAGCGCCTTCTTCGGCGACCTTGCCCTGCGCTGGGAGGTCCGGTTTCGAGGAGAGCCCGCGCGAGCGGGCTACCACCGGATCGGCGGAGACTTGCTGCAGGATTGGGACGAGCATGAGAGAGCCTTTCCGGACCTGCGCCTGCTGACTCGCTGGCGCGAGGAGCGCGACGCGGTCAGCGCGTTGCGGACGGTGCCCCGGCTGGCCACCGGGGAGATCGTGATTGAAACCGGACGCGCGGGCGCCGGCGCTTCCGTCGAGGGAAGAATTCGGGTGCTCGAGAAGACACCGGAGCGGGTGCGCCTCGAGACGGACGCGCCCGCCCCGACCTGGCTCTTTCTGCTGCGCGGCTACTTTCCGTTTCGCGAAGCGCTTCTGGATGGCCGTGCAGTGGAAGTGGCGCCGGCGCAGCTCGCGTACTCGGCGATCCCGGTCCCGGCAGGCCGGCACCTGCTCGACTGGCGCGAACGCTTGCCGGGAGCGAAAGCGTCGGTGTGGGGCCCCATCCTTTTCTTTCTGGCCGCGGCGGCACTTCTTGCCCGGGGCGCTTTGGGCAGGGGCGGGGCTTGATGCCTCCCCGCAGCGGAGTCGGGCTCGCGGTCGGAGGACTCGCTCTTCTTTTGGCGGTGGTGTACGCGGATCCGCTTCTCTCGCGTCGCAATTTCGTGGGGCGCGATCTTCTCGCCTACAACCTCCCGATGGAAAAGACGATTCACGACGCGTACGCGCGAGGACGGCTTCCGGTTTGGTCAGCGGAGATCTCCGGGGGGCGTCCGCTTCTTCCCAATCCGAACGCCGGCGCGCTCTATCCCATGCGATGGCTTCTGGCAGTTCTTCCGTTCCCCCTCGGGGCGCGCCTCTTTCCTGTGCTCCACTGGCTGGCGGCAGGAGCAGGGACCCTCCTCTTCCTGCGCCGCATCGGCTGCTCGCTTTCCGCCGCCTGGGTGGGGGCGACCAGCTACGTCTTCTCGGGAGTCGCCGTGTCCGAAGTCTTTTTCCCGCACTACCTGCCGGGGATGGCCTGCCTTCCCTGGATTCTCTGGGCGATTCGGAGAGAGGGGAGCAGCGGCGGTCGGAGAGTCCTCTGGCTCTCGCTCTTTTTCGCGCTCGCACTGCTCGCGGCCGAAGTCTTCACGATCCTGGCCACGGTCATTTGCGGGCTGCTCTGGATTCTGTTGGAGTCCGAT
>Ga0070706_100002251_pt1 | contig 19550 bp, 19 predicted proteins | sample KBSK5501metaG_FD_65476 | JGI IMG/M metagenome (GOLD analysis project Ga0070706, IMG submission 65476) | Corn, switchgrass and miscanthus rhizosphere microbial communities from Kellogg Biological Station, Michigan, USA - KBS K5-50-1 metaG | ecosystem: Host-associated > Plants > Roots >... | reverse complement strand
TAACGCGCATGCCCGGGTCCTCCTTTTTGGTTACTATCGGCCGCGCCACCCAAAAGGGGCACCTGGACCTGTGGGGCAACGCCTGGTTCGTGGCCGGGCTCGGCGCAGGCGCGCTTGGCCTGATCCTGCTGCTGGCGGCGTCCGTCCTTTATTTCGGCAGGCGGCGCGCGGCCCGTTAGGACGCCGGTTAGGCGTCGCGGCGCTGCACGAGGTAGCTGGCCGCGGCGAGCAGCAGCGCGGTCCAGGCACAGAAGACGCCGAACCCCTGCCACGGCGAGAGCAACTGCCCGGGCTGATGCTTCGCGCCGGAGGAGTACTCGCTGGTGATCACCAGCGCCCCGAGCACGAGGATGGCGAGCTGGCCCAGCCCGAGCCCGGTGCCGAGGATGAAGTTGACCGGGTCGGTGACAATGCCGGACCCGCGCGCGTCGCTCCTGCCGTTGTTCAGCGCGTTCAGGGTCAGCCAGGTGAACAGGCCGGTCAGCCCCAGGCTGACCACAACGAAGGCAGCCAGCGTCCACACTGTGGCGCGGACCGACCGGATCTTCGTCCACTCGGCCTCCATCAGGCCGGCGAAGCGGGCCCGGTGGGCGGCGGGCGCGGGCGGCGGCGCAGCGGCAGAGGATGCTGAACGCGCTCTCTGCGGTCGGCCCGCCCCGGCCGCCGGCGTCGCGTACGCTGCTGCCGACCATGTCTGTGCCGATCCCCCTGCCCGACCCCGCTCGCAGTGATGAGGCCGTGTCTGCACGGCACCTGCGCGCGGGCGCGGCCGCGCTCGGCGCGTCGCTGGCGGTTGCGGCCGGGACCGCGCTGCTCGGCGTGGCCGCCGGGTTCTGCTGGGGCGCGGTGGCCCCCCGTGCCTGGCTGGTGATGAACGGCCCCGGGGCCGCGGGCCTGATCAACCCGGAGACAACCGCGTTCATCGCCGCCGACGCGGCGTTCTGCCTGGTCTGTCTGGCAGGCGGCGTGGTGTCCGGGGTACTTGGTTACCTGTTCGCGGTGCGCAGGCACGGGCCGCTGGGGATGGCCGGGCTGCTCGCAGGGGCGCTCGCCGCCGCGCTCGTCGCGCGCTGGGTCGGGGAACAGTCGGGGCTGGCCACGTTCCGGCACCTGCTGGCCACCCTCCCGGCCGGGGCGCGGCTTCGCGATTCGCTGACGCTCGGCGCGGCGGGGGCGCTCGCGTTCTGGCCGCTGGCCGCCAGCCTGGTGGCCGGCGGCCTTGAGGCGCTGGCCAGCCCCGGACGGCACCAGGCCGGGCGAGGCCCGGGCCGGCCGGGGCGGCTGGCTCCCTAGACTGGGCGCGTGCTGTCCAGGATCGATCTGCGCGGGCGGCCAGTTGCCGCCTTGAACAGGGAAAAGCTGGCTGGGGTGCTGCCACGCGCCACCCTTGACGTGGCTGCGGTGATGCCGCAGGTAGGGCCGATCTGCGAGGACGTGCGCCGCCGGGGTGCGGAAGCCGTACGGGAATACACGGCCCGGTTCGACGGGGTTGACCTGACCACCACCCGGGTCGCGCCGGATGTGCTGGCGCGGGCCCTGGCGGCCCTGGACCCCGGGTTGCGGGCCGCGCTGGAGGAGGCCGCCCGGCGGGTCCGCGCGGTCCACGAGGCACAGCGTCCCGCCGACCACGTCACCACGGTCGCGGCGGGCGCACGGGTCACCGAGCGCTACGTCCCGGTGGGCAGGGCGGGGGTGTACGTGCCGGGCGGCCTGGTCCCGCTGCCCTCCTCCGTGCTCATGAACGTGATCCCGGCGCGGGTGGCCGGGGTTCGCCAGATCGCCGTCGCCTCGCCGCCGCGCCCGGAGCACGGCGGATGGCCGGCCCCGGCCATCCTCGCCGCCTGCGCCCTGCTCGGCGTCGAGGAGGTCCACGCGGCGGGCGGCGCCCAGGCGATCGCCATGTTCGCCTACGGCACCGCGGACTGCGCCGCCGCCGAGGTCGTCACCGGGCCAGGCAACGTATACGTGGCCGCCGCCAAGCGGCTGCTGCTCGGCGTCATCGGCACCGACGCCGAGGCTGGCCCGACCGAGATCGCGATCATCGCCGACCGCACCGCCGACCCGGCCTTCGTGGCCGCCGACCTGATCGCCCAGGCGGAGCACGATCCGCTGGCGGCCTGCCTGCTGATCACCACCGACCCGGACCTGGCCGACCGCACAGAGCAAGCGCTCGCCGCGCGCGTGCCAGCAGCCCGGCACGCCGACCGGGTCAGCGCCGCGCTGACCGGGCAGTCGGCGTGCGTGCTCGTCGACAACACCGGTGCGGCGCTGGCGGTGTCCGACGCGTGGGCACCCGAGCACCTGGAGATCCAGACGAGGGACGCGGCGGGCCTCGCCGCGCGGGTCCGTAACGCCGGCGCGGTCTTCGTCGGCCCCTACGCGCCCGTCTCACTGGGCGACTACCTGGCGGGCTCGAATCACGTGCTGCCCACCGGGGGCACGGCCCGGCACACCGGCGGGCTGTCGGTCCTGTCGTTCCTGCGCGGCATCCACGTGGTCGACTGCTCGGCCGCGGCGCTCGCCGAGGCCGCGCCGCACATCGACGCGCTCGGCGAAGCCGAGGATCTCGCGGCGCACGTGGCCGCGGTGCGGGCCCGGGTGCCGCGGGGCGCGGCCATCCCCGTCTTGGACAGGCCCGCCGCGCCTGGCCCCGCGCAGCTGGAGCCCGACGGCCAGGTTGCCACGGCGCGCCCGGATGACCGGCCGGCACCACCGGCGGGGCTGCCCGTCCGGCCCGATCTGGCCGGCGGCACCCCCTATGGGGCTCCGCAGGTGGCCGTGCCGGTCCGGCTCAACACCAACGAGAACCCCTACCCGCCGTCCCGCTGGCTGGCCGGCAAGCTCGGCGACGCCGCGGCCGCGCAGATGGGCTCGCTCAACCGCTACCCCGACCGGGACGCGATGGCGCTGCGCGACGACCTGGCCGCCTACCTCGGGCACGGGCTCACCGGACGGCAGGTCTGGGCGGCCAACGGCTCGAACGAGATCATCCAGCAGTTGCTGCAGGCGTTCGGCGGCCCCGGGCGCACCGCGCTCGGCTTCGAGCCCTCCTACGCCATGCACCCCCTGATCGCGCGCGCCACGGCCACCACGTGGATCGCTGGGACACGGGAATCCGGCTTCGGCCTGGACGGCGCCCACGCGGCCGCGGCTGTCCGTGAACACCGGCCGGACCTGGTGTTCCTCACCTCGCCCAACAACCCCACCGGCGCGGCGCTGCCGCTCGCCGTGGTGGAGGCGGTGTGCGAAGCCGCCCCCGGCATGGTTGTGGTGGACGAGGCCTACGCCGAGTTCGCCCGGGACGCCGCGGGCACGGCGCTGGCCCTGCTGCCGCGTTTTCCGCGGCTGGTCGTCACCCGCACCATGTCCAAGGCGTTCGCGCTGGCCGGTGCCCGGATCGGGTACCTGGCCGCCAGCCCCGACGTGATCGACGTGCTGCAGCTGGTCCGGCTGCCCTACCACCTCTCCACCCTCACCCAGGCGGTGGCCAGGACGGCGCTGGTGTACAAGCGGGACCTGCTGACAACCGTGGACTCCCTGCGCGCGCAGCGGGACAGGCTCGTGGAATGGCTGCGCGACCGAGGGCTGTCGGCCGCGGACTCCGACGCGAACTTCGTCCTGTTCGGGAAGTTCCGCGACCCGCATGCCGTCTGGCAGGGGCTCCTGGATCGCGGCGTGCTCGTCCGCGAGACCGGTCCGGCCGGCTGGCTGCGGGTGAGCGTCGGCCAGCCAACCGAGATGAAGGCGTTCAGGGACGCCCTGACGGCCGTCCTTGACGCGCAGGCCACGGCGGCGGGGGAGGCATCGTGAACCGCGCCAGCAGCGTGCGGCGGGCCACCAGGGAGACCACGGTCGAAGTGGAACTCGGCCTCGACGGCACGGGGGCCGCCAACGTGGCCACCGGCGTGCCGTTCTTCGATCATATGCTCGCCCAGCTGGCCAAGCACGGCCTGCTCGACCTGACCGTCCGGGCCCAGGGGGACACCGAGATCGACGCGCATCACACGGTCGAGGACACCGCGCTCGCGCTCGGCCAGGCCTTGCGCGAGGCGCTCGGGGACAAGGCTGGCATCACCAGGTTCGGGGACGCGGTGGTCCCGCTGGACGAGACGCTGGCCCGGGCGGCCGTGGACCTGTCCGGCCGGCCGTACTGCGTGCACCGCGAGCCGGCCGGCATGGCGCCGCTCATTGGGACCTACGACACGACGCTCACCAGGCACTTCTTCGAGTCGTTCACCGCGGCGGCGGGCATCTGCCTGCACCTGAGCGTCACCGGGCGTAATCCCCATCACCTGGTCGAGGCCCAGTTCAAGGCGGTGGCGCGCGCGCTGCGGGCCGCCGCGGCGCCCGATCCGCGCTCGCCCGGGGTGCCCAGCACGAAGGGCGTTTTGTGACAGCACGCCGTCCCAGGGTTGCCGTGCTGGACTACGGTTCGGGGAACCTCCGTTCGGCCCAAAGAGCGCTGGACCGGGCCGGGGCGGACGCCGCGGTGACCGCGGATGCGGAGGCCGCGCTGGCCGCCGACGGCCTGGTGGTGCCCGGCGTTGGCGCGTTCGCCGCGTGCATGGAAGGCCTGCGGGCGGTCGGCGGCGAGCGGATCATCGACCGGCGGCTTGCGGGCGGCCGCCCGGTCCTTGGGATCTGCGTGGGCATGCAGGTGCTGTTCGCCGAGGGCGTCGAGCACGGGGCGCGGACGCCCGGGTGCGGCCAGTGGCCGGGTACCGTACAGCGGCTGACCGCGCCGGTGCTGCCGCACATGGGCTGGAACACGGTGCGGGCACCGGAGGGCTCCCTGCTGTTCGCGGGGATCGGCCCGGCCCAGCGGTTCTACTTCGTCCACTCCTACGCCGCGACGGCGCTGCCGCTGCCGGCCGGCCCGCGGATGGCCGTCCCGCTGGTGGCCTGGGCCACGCACGGGGTGCCCTTCATCGCGGCCGTCGAGAACGGGCCGCTCACGGCGACCCAGTTCCACCCCGAGAAGTCCGGCGACGCCGGCGCGGCGCTGCTGGCGAACTGGCTGGAGACGTTGCGATGAAGTTCACCCTGCTGCCGGCCGTGGATGTGGCGGGCGGCCAGGCGGTGCGGCTGGTCCAGGGCGCGGCGGGCACCGAGACCAGCTACGGCGACCCGCTGGCGGCAGCGCTGGCCTGGCAGGCGGCCGGGGCGGAATGGATCCACCTCGTCGACCTCGACGCCGCGTTCGGCCGCGGCTCCAACGCCGCGCTGCTCAGCGGGGTGGTGAGCCGGCTCGACATCGCCGTCGAGCTGTCCGGCGGGATCCGGGACGACGCGTCGCTGGCCGCGGCGCTCAGCACCGGGTGCGCCCGGGTGAACGTAGGCACCGCCGCGCTGGAGCGCCCGGAGTGGGTGCGCGCCATCATCGCCGAGCACGGCGAACGGGTCGCGGTCGGGCTCGACGTGCGCGGCAGCAGGCTCGCCGCCCGCGGCTGGACCGCGGAGGGCGGCGACCTGAACGAGGCGCTGGCGCGGCTTGACGCCGACGGCTGCCGGCGGTTCGTGGTCACCGACGTCACCAGGGACGGCACGCTGGCCGGGCCCAACCTCGATCTGCTCCGGGCAGTGTGCGCGCGGACAACGCGACCGGTGATCGCCAGCGGCGGCATTTCCGGTCTTAACGACCTTCGGGCGGTGGCCGCGCTGCGCCCGCTGGGGGTGGAAGGTGCCATCGTGGGCAAGGCTTTGTACGCGGGGGTGTTCACCCTGGAACAGGCGCTGGAGGCGGTGGCGTGACTAGGAAGATCTCAACGAGGACGCCGTGGGAGCCGGTCGTCGGGTACAGCAGGGCGGTGGCGGCGGGCGACTTCGTGTTCGTGTCCGGCTGCACGTCCGTCGCGGACGGGGTGTTCGTGCACCCGGGCGACGCGGGAGCGCAGACCGCCCAGGCGATCGCGAACGTGGCGCAGGCGCTGGAGGGCCTCGGCGCGGGGCTCGCCGACGTGGTGCGGACCCGCATGTACGTCACCGACATCTCCCGCTGGGAGGAGTACGGCCTGGCGCACGGCGCCGCGTTCGGCGAGGTGATGCCGGCCACCTCCATGGTCGGGGTGGCCGCGCTGGTGGACCCCCGGATGCTCGTCGAGGTCGAGGCGGTCGCGTACAAGCCCGGCGTGGGCTCCTGATGCCCGATTTCATGATCCGGAAGAGTTTTTGCCCCGCTGAGGGCAAAAAGGCTACCGGATCACGGACGCCTTATGGCTGGTGTGGCCGGTGAGCCTTGCGATACGGGTGATTCCTTGCCTGGACGTCGACGGGGGGCGGGTGGTCAAGGGGGTCAACTTCGCCGGGCTGCGCGACGCGGGAGACCCGGCGGAGCTCGCCGCGGCGTACGACGCCGAGGGCGCCGACGAACTGGTGTTCCTGGACATCACCGCGTCGAGCGGCGGCCGGGATACCACGTATGAGGCGGTGAGCCGCACGGCCGAGCAGGTCTTCATCCCGCTCACCGTCGGCGGCGGGGTGCGCAGCACGCAGGACATGGACCGGCTGCTGCGGGCCGGGGCCGACAAGGTCTCGCTGAGCACCGCCGCGGTGGCGCGCCCTGAGCTGCTGGCCGAGGCGGCGCGGCGGTTCGGCTCGCAGTGCGTGGTGCTGTCCGTGGACGCCCGCCGCGCGGCAGGCGGGCGTGCCGGGGAGCCCGCCAGCGGGTTCCAGGTGACCACGCACGGAGGTCGCCGCGGCACCGGCCTGGACGCGGTCGCGTGGGCGGCCCGTGCCGTCGAACTCGGCGTCGGAGAGATACTGCTCAACTCCATGGACGCGGACGGCACCAAGGCCGGGTTCGACCTGGAGCTGATCCGCGCGGTACGGGCCGCGGTGACCGTTCCCGTCATCGCCAGCGGGGGGGCCGGGGACCTCGCCCACTTCCCGGCCGCGATCGAGGCGGGCGCCGACGCGGTGCTGGCCGCGAGCGTGTTCCACTTCGGGCAGCTGCGGATCGCCGAGGTGAAGGACGCGCTGCGCGCCGCCGGACACCCGGTCCGCTGACGGTGCCCGGCGCTCTAGGGGTCACGCAGCCGCGAGGGCGGCACCGACGATGCCCGCGTCGTTGTGCATCGCGGCGGCGACCACCCGGGCGTGCAGGCCGGCGAGCAGCGGAAGGAATTTGTCCGCCTTCCGGCTCACCCCGCCGCCCACGATGAAGAGGTCGGGCCACAGCAGCCGCTCGAGGTGGGTCATGTACTCGTCCACGTGGCCCGCCCAGTGTGCCCAGTCGAGGTCGTGGATCTCCCTGGCCCGCTCGGAGGCTCGCGTCTCGGCGTCCTTGCCGCGGATCTCGATGTGGCCGAACTCGGTGTTCGGCACGAGCACGCCGCCGGTGAACAGCGCGCTGCCGATCCCTGTGCCGAACGTGAGCATCACCACGGTGCCCTGCTCGCCCACGCCGGCGCCGAACCGCAGCTCGGCCTGGCCGGCCGCGTCGGCGTCGTTGAGCACCACGACGTCCAGCCCGGTCGCCTGGCCGAACAGGGCGCGGGCGTCCACCCCGATCCAGGCCGGGTCGAGGTTGGCGGCGGTGCGGACGACGCCGCCGGTCACGACCCCGGGAAAGGTGATCCCGGCGCGCCCGGACCGGCTGAATCCGGCCGCCACCGTGCTCACCGCCTCGGCGATGGCGTCCGGCAGGGCCGGGCGCGGGGTGGCCACCTTGACCCGCTCCCGGGACAGGGTCCCGGTGCTCACGTCGACCGGCGCGGCCTTGATCCCGGAGCCCCCGATGTCGATGCCAAGAACGTCCACCCCGCACCCTCCGTCCGGTCCTGCTTCCCTGCCGCGAGGCCGTGGGCCGGTCTGCTACAGCCCGATGCGCGCCTCGCTGAGCCGGCGCACGGCGTCCGCGCTGCCGTCCAGCCGCACCCGTGCCGCCGTCATCCGCCCGAGTGACCACATGATCAGCTCCGCCGGGTGGCCGGTCACGGTGACCACCGGCGTCTTCGCCTTGGCCGTCATCCGCACCGGCCGGCCGGGGCCGGCCGTCAGGTCGTCCCGGACGAGTTCCACCCCGACGGGGGCCCGCCGGAACAGGGCGTGGCTCATCCTGAGCCGCAACCATAGCGCGTCGCCCAAGCCGTCCCGCACGTCACGAGGCTGCCACCCGTCCACCGCGCGCCTGACGTCCTCGTGGTGGACGAAGTACTCGAGCAGGTTGAGCCGTTCGTCCATGCCGGGAAGCCGGAAGACCGATAGTGCCGGCGGCCCGTTGCGGATTCGCTGCACCAGTTGCGGGAACGGGGTGCCGGCCGCCAGCTCCTCGGTCACCCGCTGCGCGTGACCAGCCAGCAGCCCGCCCAGGACTCCCGCCGCCGCGTCCGGCCGGTTCTCCCGGATGACGAGGTGGGCGGCCAGGTGCCGGGTGCGCCAGCCTTCGCACAGCGTCGGCGCCTCCGGGCCCGTCTCGTCGAGCAGGGCGCACAGGGCCGTGCGTTCGTCGCGGGCGTAGCTCATCCCGCGATGGTACGCCCTGGTTTGGGGGGCGATCCGGCGCTGGCTCGTAGGATCTGTTGAATGACGAGCAGCGAGGGCGCGGTGACCGGGCCGGGCCGGCCGTCGGCGCTGGACCCCGTGATCGCCGCCCGGCTGAAGCGCGACCCGAACGGGCTGGTCGCGGCCATCGCCCAGCAGTACGACACCGGTGAAGTGCTGATGCTGGCCTGGATGGACGATGAGGCGCTGCACCGCACGCTGACGACCGGCCGGTGTACCTACTGGTCGCGCAGCCGCCGCGAGTACTGGGCCAAGGGCGAGACCTCCGGTCATGTCCAGCGGGTCATCTCGGTAGCGCTCGACTGTGACGGCGATGCCGTTCTGGTCAAGGTGGACCAGGCCGAGGGCGCCTGCCATACCGGCGACAGGACCTGTTTCGACGCCGGGTCGCTGGAGCTGACCGGGCCGTGACCACGGTGGGGGGAGAGGTACCCGGCCGCGCCGCGGCGGGCGGGCACGCGCGGTCCCGGCGTGAGTACGCGTTCGGCCTGGCCCTCGGCGCCGCCGGAGCGGGCGTCGTGCTGCTGTCGGCCCGGCAGGGCTGGGCGAGGGTGCTGACGCCCGCACCGCCGCCGTTGCCCGCCGGGTCGGTGACGGTCACCGGCCAGGACCTGGTTCCGCTGGCCGGGGCGCTCGGCCTGGCCTCGCTGGCCACGCTGGCGGCGGTCATCGCCACCCGTGGTCTCGCCCGCCGCCTCGCCGGTGTCATGCTCGCGGCCTTCGGCGCGGTGGTCGCCGTGGTGGTGAGCCTGCCGGTGACGGCGGCCGAGGTGCTCGCCGCGGCGCAGGTCACCACGGCCTCGCAGGCGGGATCCGCGACCGCCGGGGGCTCGGCGGGCGTCTCGCCGGGCGCCGTCCCCGGCGGCACGGCGCCCGGGGTGACCGCCGCGGGGCATGTCACGATGCTGGCCGCGGCCTGGCGGCCGGCCGCCCTGGTGGCCGCGTTGGTCATCGTCGCGGCCGGGCTCCTCGTGACCTGGCGGGGCCCCGGGTGGCCGGTCATGTCCAGCAGGTACGCGCGGACGCCCGCGCGGGAGCGCCAGCCCGCGGCGGACGGTGCCGCGCTGTGGGAGGCGCTCAGCCGGGGAGCCGATCCCACCGACCGCGCCGGGGAAGAAACCGGACCGGGTGGCCCGGACTGACGGTTTCCGGCGGCCGGGGTTAGGCTCGTAAGTGACACATGGCTGGCGCTCAGCCCGTGCGTCGAGGCCGCGGGGGGCGCCGGCCCGGAGGTGAGTGGTGCGCACATCCGGATCTGGCGGGCGGCTGGGACGCTACACGCGCGGCGGGCGCCGGCGCGTCGCGGTGCCTCAGGTCCGCCTGATGATCCGGCTCGTCCTGGCGCAGGCCGTCGCGGCTGCCGCCGTCGGCCTGCCGTTCAGCCGCCGCCACCTGCCCTCGGTCCTCATCACGCTGGGGCTGGTGGCTTCGTTCTGCCTGCTCGCGCTGCTGGTCAGGTCCGGCACGCGAACGGCCTGGCTGATGGCGCTGGGCTTCGAGATCGCGTTCTTCTTCTATGGCGTGTCGAGGTTCGTTGTTGCCCGCTACGTCGGCGGCACGCTGTTCGCGGTCGTCGTCGTCGGCGCCTTGCTACATCCCGCGGTGGCGCGGGCTTACTCGGCCGTGCCGGGGCATGTGCCCGGCCATGAGCGTGGTGAGGTGGGCTTTGGTGATGCCGCAGGGGAGACGTTCGGCGAACACGCCGCTGGGTGACCGCCGGGAGGGTGCGTGCCGACGGGCTCTGGTGGCCTCGCTAACATCACCGGAAGCGAGGCATCCGACCCGAGGGGACTGCAGAACCGCGTGAGCCTGCTCAACGAGATCCTGGACAGCGTGCGGGCCGACCTCGCCGCCCGCCAGATGCACACGCCGCTGGAGCGGCTCAAGGAGATGGCCAGGAGTGCTTCTTCGTCATCCCGGGACGTTCTCGCCGCGCTCAGGGGCCACGATGTGGCGGTGATCGCCGAAGTCAAGCGGGCCAGCCCGTCCAAGGGCAAGATGGCGGCGATCCCGGACCCGGCCGCGCTCGCCCGCGACTACGAGGCCGGCGGGGCCAGCGTTATCAGCGTGCTCACCGAGCGGCGGTATTTCGGCGGCAGCCTGGAGGACCTGGCCGCTGTCCGGCAGTCGGTGACCGTGCCGGTGCTGCGGAAGGACTTCGTCATCAGCGCCTACCAGCTCTGGGAGGCCAGGGCGCACGGGGCGGACATGGTGCTGCTCATCGTGGCGGCCCTGGAGCAGAACGCCCTGGTCTCGCTGGTGGAGCGGGCCTCCTCGATCGGCCTGGTGCCGCTGGTCGAGGTGCACACCGACGCCGAGGTCGTCCGCGCCGCCGACGCAGGTGCCAAGGTCATCGGCGTCAACGCGCGCAACCTGGCCACGATGAAGGTGGACCGGGGGGCGTTCGCGCGCCTTGCCCCGCTCATCCCCGACGACGTCATCAAGATCGCCGAGTCGGGCATCCGCGGGCCGCGCGACCTGTTCGCCTGCGCCGCCGCCGGGGCGGACGCCGTGCTGGTCGGGGAGAGCCTGGTCACCGGCAAAGATCCCAGGTCGGCCGTGGCCGACCTGGTGACCGCGGGTTCTCATCCAGCACTTCGCGGCGACCGGCCGTGAACGCCGTCGCCCCGCCCGCGCCGGGCGCGGCCACGACGGGCGCAGTGCCCGACGCCAGCGGGCACTTCGGCCCCTACGGTGGGCGGTTCGCGCCTGAGGCCCTGATATCGCCGCTGGACGAGCTGGCCCGCGCCTACCAGGCCGCCCGGGCCGATCCCGGGTTCGGCGCGGAGCTTGACGCGCTCCTGGGCGGGTACGCCGGCCGGCCCACGCTGCTCACACAGGCGCGGCGGTTCTCGGCCAAGGCCGGCTGCACGGTCCTGCTCAAGCGCGAGGACCTGGCGCATACCGGCTCCCACAAGATCAACAATGTGCTCGGCCAGGCGCTGCTCACCACGAGGATGGGCAAGCCGCGGATGATCGCGGAGACCGGGGCGGGCCAGCACGGCGTGGCCACGGCCACCGCGTGCGCGCTGCTCGGCCTGGACTGCGTGGTCTACATGGGTGAGGAGGACACCCGCCGCCAGGCGCTGAACGTGGCGCGGATGCGGATGCTCGGCGCCGAGGTGGTCCCGGTGACCACCGGCAGCCGCACCCTCAAGGACGCCATCAACGAGGCCTTCCGTGACTGGGTGAGCACCGTCGAGACCACCCACTACTGCATCGGCTCCGTCATGGGCCCGCACCCCTTCCCGGTCATGGTCCGCGACTTCCAGCGCGTGATCGGCGTGGAGGCGCGCCGCCAGGTGCTGGAGCTGACCGGCAAGCTGCCGGACGCCGTGATCGCGTGCGTGGGCGGCGGATCGAACTCCATGGGCGCCTTCCACGCGTTCATCCCCGACCAGTCCGTGCGACTGATCGGCTGCGAGGCGGGCGGGGAGGGGCTCGCCAGCGGCCGCCACTCGGCCACCCTGGTGGCGGGGTCCGCCGGGGTGATCCACGGCATGCGCACCTACCTGCTGCAGGACCCCGAGGGCCAGACCCTGCCCACGCACTCGATATCCGCGGGCCTGGACTACCCCGGGGTGGGCCCGGAGCACGCGTGGCTGAAGGCAACCGGGCGAGCCAGCTACCGGGCCATCACCGACGCCCAGGCGATGGAGGCGTTCTCGCTGCTGTGCCGCACCGAGGGGATCATCCCGGCGATCGAATCCGCGCACGCGCTGGCCGGCGCCCTCCAGATCGCCGGCGAACTGGGCCCGGACGCGACGATCCTGGTGAACCTGTCCGGGCGGGGGGACAAGGACGTTGGCATCGCGGGTGAGTGGTTCGGACACCTGGACGGCCCGCCCGGGAACGGGGCCCTGTGAGCACGGTCTCAGCGGCGTTCGCGGCCGCGGCGGAGCAGCACCGGGCCGCCCTCATCGGCTACCTGCCGGCCGGGTTCCCCTCCGTCGACGGGGCGATCACGGCCGCGCGGGCGATGGCGGAGTCCGGCACTGACGTCATCGAGGTCGGGCTGCCCTACTCGGATCCGCTGATGGACGGCCCGGTCATCCAGGCGGCAGTGCATCAGGCCCTGACCAGCGGCTTTCATGTGGCAGACGTGCTGCGGACGGTCGAGGCCGTCGCCGGCACGGGCGTGCCCGTGCTGGTCATGACCTACTGGAACCCGGTGGACCACTATGGCGTGAGCGGGTTCGCGCGCGACCTTGCCGCGGCCGGCGGCAGCGGGCTGATCACCCCCGATCTGACGCCCGAGGAGGCCGGCGACTGGCTGGACGCCGCCGCCGTGTATCACCTCGACCCGGTGTTCCTGGTGGCGCCGAGTTCCACCGACGAGCGCCTCGCCACCATCACTAAGGCCTGCGGCGGGTTCGTGTACGCGGCGTCGCTCATGGGCATCACCGGCGCACGTAACGCGGTCAGCGGCCAGGCGGCCGAGCTGGTACGCCGGGTGCGCACCCGCACGGACCTGCCGGTGGCCGTGGGTATCGGGGTACGGGACGGCAACCAGGCGGCGGAGGTCGCCGGTTTCGCCGACGGCGTCATCGTTGGCTCGGCGTTCGTCCAGCGCCTGCTGGAGGCGCCCGACCTGGCGGCCGGCGTCCAGGGAGTGCGAGAGCTGGCCTCCGATCTCGCCGCTGGCGTCCGCCGCCCGGCCGTGGCGCCCCGCTGACCTCACAAGCGGGATCTCGTCCCTCTCCGCTAGGTTTCGCCACCCGGCCTCCGGGCACGAACGCACGGGTGGCTTAATCTGGCCGTGGTCGTGGTGCGCCAGGCCACGCAGCCAGTGCCCCCGCGGCAGGGCCAGTGTCGTCCCGATCCGCACGCGAAACGCGAATACGGACGAGACGACAGGAGACCTGATGCCCCCTGCCGTGGCAGCTAACGCTGCTCGCCGCTCTTCGAGCGGCTTCGTCGCGGCCCGCAGTGCTAGCCCGGGGGAGCGCCCCCCCGGAACCCCCCGGTGCGCGGCTGACGCCGCGCGCGGGCCCAGCCAGGGACTGTACGACAGCGCGTATGAGCATGACGCGTGTGGCGTCGGGTTCGTTGCCGATCTGTCCGGCCGGCGCACCCACGACACCGTGGCCAAGGCGCTCACCGTGCTGCGGAACCTGGATCACCGGGGTGCCAAGGGCAGCGACCCGGACACCGGCGACGGGGCCGGCATCCTGACCCAGATCCCGGATGCTCTGTTCCGGAGCGCCTGTGAGTTCGCCCTGCCCGCGCCCGGCGGCTACGCCGCCGGGCTTGCCTTCCTGCCCCCGGAGCCGGCCCGGGCCAGGCGGGCCCGGGCCGCGGTCGCGCGCCTCGCCGCCCAGGAGGGGCTGTCCGTCCTCGGCTGGCGTGACGTCCCCCACGACGACGGGTGCTGCGGGAAGGCCGCCCGGGCCACCATGCCGCGGCTGGCGCAGCTGTTCGTCGCGGCCGAATGCGGCGACGAGGGGCTCGCCCTGGACCGGCGCGCGTTCTGCCTGCGCAAGCGGATGGAACACGAGGCCGGCCTCTACCTGGCCAGCCTGTCCTCGGCGACGGTCGTCTACAAAGGGATGCTCACAGCGCTGCAGCTGACGCCGTTCTACCCGGACCTGTCCGACCCGGCCTACACCTCCGCCCTGGCGCTGGTGCACTCCCGGTTCTCGACCAACACCTTGCCGTCCTGGCCGCTGGCCCACCCGTACCGGTTCATCGCGCACAACGGCGAGATCAACACGGTGCGCGGCAACCGCAACTGGATGCGGGCGCGGGAGGCGGAGCTGGCCACCGACCTGTTCCCCGCCTCGGCGGGCGGCCTGGGGATTGAGCGGCTGCTGCCGATCCTGACCGAGTCGGCGAGCGACTCGGCGAGCTTCGACGAGTGCCTGGAACTGCTGTACCTCGGCGGCAGGTCGCTGCCGCACGCGGTGCTCATGATGATCCCCGAGCCGTGGCAGAACCACGAGGAGATGGACCAGGTCAGGCGGGCCTTCTACCGGTTCCACGCCGCCCTCATGGAGCCCTGGGACGGGCCCGCCTGCGTCGCGTTCACCGACGGCACCGTCGTGGGTGCTGTACTCGACCGCAACGGCCTGCGCCCGGGCCGCTACTGGGTCACCCAGGATGGCCTGGTCATCCTGGCCAGCGAGGTGGGGGTCCTCGATCTCGACCCAGCCACCGTGGTCCGCAAGGGACGCCTGCAGCCGGGGCGGATCTTCCTGGCCGACACCGGCAGCCACCGCCTGCTTGAGGACCAGGACGTGAAGGCGGCGCTGGCCGCCGAGCACCCGTACACCGAGTGGCTGCACGCCGGCCAGATGCACCTCGACGACCTGCCGGACCGCGAGCGTGAGCTGCCCAGTAGCGAGGAGCTCATCACCAGACAGCGAGCCAGCGGCTACACCGAGGAGGAACTCAGGCTACTGCTCGGCCCGATGGCTGCCACAGGCACCGAGCCCATCGGCTCCATGGGCACCGACACCCCCATAGCCGTCCTGTCCGACCGTCCCAGGCTCCTGTTCGACTACTTCACCCAGCTGTTCGCCCAGGTCACCAACCCGCCGCTGGACGCGATCAGGGAAGAGCTCGTGACGTCCCTGGAGATGTCCACCGGCGGCGAGCAGAACCTGCTGGATCCCGGCCCGGCCTCCTGCCGCCAGATCGTGCTGCCCTACCCGGTGATCAGCGACAACGACCTGGCCAAGATCATCCACATCAACGACGACGGCAACCTGCCCGGGTTCGCCGCCCACGCGGTCGACGGCCGCTATCGCGCCGGGGGCGGGGGCCCCGGCCTGCGCGAGCGGCTCACCGAGATCTGCGCCGAGGCCTCGGCCGCGATCGCCGGCGGCGCCCGGATCCTCGTGCTGTCCGACCGCGGCGCCGCCGACCCGGCGGGCACCCCGGATCCCGGCCTGGCCCCGATCCCATCGTTGCTGCTCACTGGCGCGGTGCACCATCACCTGCTCCGCGAGCAGACCCGCACCCGGGTCGGCCTGGTGGTGGAGAGCGCGGACGCCCGCGAGGCCCACCACATCGCCCTGCTCATCGGCTACGGCGCTACCCTGGTCAACCCGTACCTGGCGCTGGAGTCCGTGCAGGACATGGTGCGCCGTGGCGTGCTGCCGGACATCTCCGCGCGCAAGGCCGCGGGCAACGTCATCAAGGCCCTGGGCAAAGGCCTGCTCAAGATCATGTCGAAGATGGGCGTGTCCACCGTCGCCTCCTACCACGGTGCCCAGACCTTCGAGGCGATCGGCCTCGGTGGAGAGGTCATCGACACCTGCTTCACCGGCACAACGTCCCGGCTCGGCGGTGCCGGGTTCGACGTGCTCGCCGCGGAGGTGGCCCGCCGTCACGCGCGTGCGTTCGGCGGGGCCGCCGCCGGCCTGGCCCACCAACGGCTGGAGGGCGGCGGTGAATACCAGTGGCGCCGCGACGGCGAGGCACACCTGTTCAGCCCGGAGACGGTGTTCAAGCTGCAGCACGCCACCCGCACCCGCAGGTACGAGATCTTCAAGGAGTACACCAGTCTGGTAGACGACAGCTCGGCCCGCCTGATGACGCTGCGTGGGCTGCTGCGGCTCCGCGGCGTGGACGTGGCCGCCGCGCAGCCTCCAGTCCCCCTCGACGAGGTCGAGCCGGTGCCGGCGATCGTGCGCCGGTTCGCCACCGGCGCCATGTCCTACGGCTCCATCTCCGCCGAGGCGCACGAGACCCTGGCGATCGCGATGAACCGCCTCGGCGGCAAGTCCAACACCGGGGAGGGCGGTGAGGACCCACGGCGGTTCCTGCCCGACCCGAACGGGGACCTGCGCAGGTCGGCGGTGAAGCAGGTGGCCAGCGGCCGGTTCGGGGTGACCAGCGAGTACCTGGTCAACGCCGACGACCTGCAGATCAAGATGGCGCAGGGCGCCAAGCCGGGGGAGGGCGGGCAGCTTCCGGGGCACAAGGTCTACCCGTGGATAGCAAAGACCCGATTCTCCACCCCAGGCGTCGGGCTCATCTCCCCACCGCCGCACCACGACATCTACTCGATCGAGGATCTCGCCCAGCTCATCCACGACCTGAAGAACGCCAACCCGGCGGCCCGGGTCCACGTCAAGCTCGTCGCCGAGGTAGGGGTGGGCACCGTCGCCGCGGGCGTGGCCAAGGCGCACGCCGACGTGGTGCTCATTTCCGGCCACGACGGCGGCACCGGCGCCGCGCCACTGACGTCCATCAAGCACGCCGGGGCGCCCTGGGAGATCGGCCTCGCCGAGACCCAGCAGACTCTGCTCCGGGGCGGGCTGCGGGACCGGATCGTGGTGCAGGCCGACGGCCAGCTCAAGACCGGCCGCGACGTCATCATCGCCGCCGTGCTCGGCGCCGAGGAGTTCGGCTTCGCCACCGCGCCGCTGGTGGTGTCCGGCTGCGTCATGATGCGGGTCTGCCACCTCGACACCTGTCCGGTTGGGGTGGCCACGCAGAACCCGGAGCTGCGCAAGCGCTTCACCGGGAAGCCGGAGTTCGTGGTCAACTTCTTTGAGTTCATCGCCGAGGAGGTGAGGGAGTACCTGGCCGCGCTCGGCTGCCGCACCCTGGAGGAGGCGGTCGGCCGGGCCGACCTGCTCGACGCCGCCCGCGCGGTGACCCACTGGAAGGCCGCCGGGCTCGATCTCACCCCGGTGCTGCACGTGCCGGACCTGCCCGAGGGCGCCGCGCGGTGCCGTCGGACCGGCCAGGATCACGGGCTGGACCAGGCGCTCGACAACACGCTCATTCAGCTCGCCGAGGGCGCGCTCGCCGAGGGCAGCCCGGTCACCCTGGACCTTCCCGTCCGGAATGTCAACAGGACGGTCGGGACGATGCTCGGTTACGAGGTGACGAAACGGTGGGGCGGTGAGGGCCTGCCCGACGACACGATCAGCGTGAGGTTCTCCGGGTCGGCGGGACAATCGTTCGGCGCCTTCCTGCCCAGGGGCGTCACACTGCGCCTTTCCGGGGACGCCAATGACTACCTGGGCAAGGGCCTGTCCGGCGGGCGGATCATCGTGGCACCCGACCCGGCGGCGCCGTTCGCGGCCGAGGAGCAGATCATCGCCGGCAACGTGATCGGCTACGGCGCGACCGGCGGGGAGATGTTCCTGCGCGGGATCGTCGGCGAGCGGTTCTGCGTCCGCAACTCCGGCGCGGTCGCCGTGGCCGAGGGCACCGGGGACCACGGGTGCGAGTACATGACCGGCGGCACCGTGGTGGTGCTCGGCCGGACCGGGCGCAACTTTGCCGCGGGCATGTCCGGCGGCACCGCCTACCTGCTCGACCCCGACCCGCGCCGCGTGAATACGGGCATGGCAGACCTCGAACCGGTGGACGGCTGGGACGGCGACCTGCTGCGCGGGCTGGTGGAGCGGCATCACGCGGAGACCGGCTCGCCGGTGGCGGCGCGGCTGCTGACCGACTGGGACGCGGCCCTCGGGCGGTTCCGCAAGGTCATGCCGCATGACTACAAACGGGTGCAGGAGGCGGCCCGGCGGGCCGAGCGGGAGGGCCTGGATGTGAATGACGCGGTCATGGCCGCCGCGCACGGGTAAGCCCTTCTGGGTGCCGGTGCCGGGGCACTGGATGGGTTGTACTTAACTAGCTAAGGCAGACGCTCGCCCGTTGCGGCGCGCGGCACGTAAGGGAGAGGAGTTGAGCCCATGCCTGACGAGGCTCGCCACGAGTCCGCTGATCTCGAGGACTACGAGGTGCTGGACACGTCCGACACGCTGGCCGGAGAGCCTGGGGACGACCCTCTCGACCGGGGCGTGGTCGCGCCGGAGCGGTGGTCGGCGGGGATGAGATTCGGCACGACAGCCGGCGAGCAGCAAGAGGGCGAGTCCCTCGACCGGCTGCTGGCCAAAGAGGAGCCGGACATTGCCTTTGACGCCGATGATGAGGACCCCTCGGACGTCGCCGGAGACGAGGACGCGGCGGATGAGGACATCGACGGGCTCCTGCTCGATGATGGCGCAGATCCCCGGGCGGGCCGCCTGGTAGCCGAGGACGAAGGCGCGCATCCAGACAGCGAGGCCGACCTGGTCGCGCGCGACACCGGGATCGATGGCGGCGCGGCGACGGCAGAAGAGGCGGCGATGCACGTGGTGGACGAGGACGACTACGACATCCGCTCCGGATACTGACCGGCCGGTGCCCCGGGTGCCCCGGGTGGGATTCGAACCCACACTGCACGGTGTTTGAGACCGCGGACTCTGCCGGTTGGTCTACCGGGGCGTGACCAGGTGTGGCCGACGTCAATCTACCCGCTTTGGGTACGCTCGTGGCTGTGAGCCAGAGACCGGTCCGCGTCGTGATCGCCGAAGACGAGGCGCTGATCCGGCTCGACTTGAAGGAGATGCTCGAGGAGGAGGGCTACGAGATAGCCGGGGAGGCCTCCGACGGGGAGCAGGCGGTCGAGCTTGCCGTGAGCCTGCGACCCGACCTGCTGATCCTGGACGTCAAGATGCCGGTGCTGGACGGGATCTCCGCGGCCGAGCAGATCGCGGCCAAGCACATCGCCCCCGTCGTCATCCTCACCGCGTTCTCCCAGCGTGAACTCGTCGAGCGGGCGCGCGACGCGGGCGCGATGGCCTACCTTGTGAAACCGTTCACCAAGGCTGACCTGGTGCCTGCCATCGAGATCGCGGTCAGCCGCTTCCGGGAGGTGGCCGCGCTCGGGGCCGAGGTCGACACGCTGCGCGATCGCCTGGAGGTGCGTAAGCTCCTCGACCGGGCCAAGGGCCGCCTTCAGGCCGATTGCGGCCTCACCGAGCCAGAGGCGTTCCGCTGGATCCAGAAGACGTCGATGGACCGCCGCGTCGCTATGCGCCAGGTCGCCGAAGAGGTGCTCGCCGGCGCGCTCCCCGCCCAAGATCCCACCCCCGGCGACCAGCCCTCCGCATAGTCCCGCCCAGACTCAATGGGTCACCGGCGCTGAGCAGAAGCCGGCCAACGGACCGGTACCGGGGGCGTGAGGTTGCGGGAGTTCACCGGCGCTGAGCAGAAGCCGGCCAACGGACAGGTTCCGGGGCCGTGGGGGTTCCGGGGACTCG
>Ga0070706_100002250_pt1 | contig 19582 bp, 23 predicted proteins | sample KBSK5501metaG_FD_65476 | JGI IMG/M metagenome (GOLD analysis project Ga0070706, IMG submission 65476) | Corn, switchgrass and miscanthus rhizosphere microbial communities from Kellogg Biological Station, Michigan, USA - KBS K5-50-1 metaG | ecosystem: Host-associated > Plants > Roots >... | reverse complement strand
CGCTGCCGTTCGGATCAGCGGGGCGGCGATGTGGGCAAACCTGTTCCTCTTGTTCTGGTTGTCGCTGATCCCGGTGCTCACGGAGTGGGTTCGAGACGAGTATCGAAACGCACTTCCGGCAGCGAGTTATGGAGCCGTAGCGCTCGGTGCAGGTCTTGCATATTCGATCCTCGTTCGAGCGCTCATTAAGGCAAACGGCCGTGACTCGCGGCTGGCCAGGGCCATCGGCCGCGACATCAAGGGATACCTTTCGGTCGTGCTCTACGCGGCGGCCGTCGGCCTCGCCTTCGTGAGCCCCTGGATCGCGTACGGCATTTTCGTCGCGGTAGCGCTGATGTGGTTCGTACCCGATCGCCGGTTCACCCGCCGGCCAGACGGATGAGCGTAGACTAGCTGGCGCATGACCTTGGCAAGAGACTACCTGCCCAACGGTCGACCCACGCTCACCCAATTAGCCGAACACACGGGCTAACTCATCGCCCTACTCATTCGCAGCCGCCTTTCGCCGCCACCACGGCCAACCCCCCGGGCGATGGGGCCAATTGAAAACGCGGCCCCGCACCGTCCCGGGAAGAGCACTAACTAACGAAACCCGCGCCGCTCTTAACGTCGGCTGAGGCCCTATGCGGCCGATCGCCGAACGCACCGAGGAGCAAACGTGAGGCGATACCTATTAAATGTTCCTAACGGGCAGACTCGGAACTCCGCCCGGCCCACCCCGCCTCTAGTTTTCAAGGCCACTTTCAACCCGTTCGTCACCGTTCGCGGACGGTCGCCAAGGTCCGCGCCGTATCTCACACCCGCACCTTTCGTCCGCCGACGTTCGCCAACCCTCGCCATAGTTCGCTGAGGTTGCCCTTATTCGCGGCATTACGGCACCATTGTGCTGGCTGAGTTGTTCTGAGTTCCTTCTCTCTGCGGAGTCGTTTCTCAGTTCGTCTCAGCCGATCGGGGCCGGCTCGAGAGCCTAATCGGTCTCGGCTGGAAGATCAACGACTTGGTTTCGTGACGTAGCCAGGCAATGGACGTAGCCGCCGTTCGTGCGGATCCTTCATGGCGGCATCGCTTTCGGATGCACTTGGCATTCCGGGCCGCAAACTAGATTCCCAACTCATCGCGGATCGATTAGTTTCAGGCGCGAGGTCAGTCTGTAAGTGATATCCAATCTCTCTGCCAATGAAGGAGCGCCGAGATGACCACCGATTCAACCTCTAGAGCCACGGAAGCCGCCAACGCCAAGTCCGACCCGAAGCTGCCGATCGCCATGACGGGCAAGGCAAGCCCCGCGAAAGCCGCGGAAGGCGACGGGCCCGTGTTCGCCTACATTGCCAGCTTGCCACAGCCACAGCGCGGCATCGCCGAGCGCATCGATGCTCTGGCGGCCGAGGAGCTAGCGGACCTCCGGCGTGCGGTGAAGTGGGGTATGGCGTACTACGGTGTCGACGGGGGCTGGTGCTTCTCGTCCGGCGCCTTCGTCGGCCATGTGAAACTGATGTTCATACGCGGCACCGAGCTCGAGCCGGAACCGCCGGTGACTCCCGTCGGGATGGGCAAGTCCACTCGGGGCGTCGAACTGGCATCCATGGACGATCTCGACGAGCGCCTGGCGGCCTCGTGGATGAAGCAGGCGGCCACGATGCCCTTCTTTGGGGGGAAGAAGCGGTCACCAGGTAGCGACGTGACGAACGCCCGACCCGCCCGGCAGGGGAGCCGCTGATGGCCACCCTGACCGTTGACTTCTTCACCAGCCTTGACGGCAACGGCTCCGCACATGGCTGGCCCGGATATTGGGGCAAAGAAGGCCCTGAGCTCCGGGACTACTTGGTGAAGAAGTACGCCAGGGACCAGGTGCTGGTCTACGGGGCGACGACGTTCCGCGCATTCCGCGAGTTCGTCGTCGAGTACGACGAGCCCTACTACGAGAGCCTCAATGCGCTGCCCAAGATCGTGTTCTCGAGCACCCTGCAGGAGCCGCTCGGATGGGCGAACTCGACGGTCATCTCGGAGGATGCCGTGGCCGCGATGGCACGGCTCAAGCGCGAGACCGACAAGCCGATGCGCTCCCACGGGAGCATTTCCCTCAATCGCGCCTTTCTCGCGGCGGGACTGGTGGACTTCCTCGAAGTGACGGTCTTTCCCGCGATCACTGGTAGAGCTGGCTACGCGGCCCTGTTCCAGGATGGGCCCGAGTTCGACCTCGATCTCGTCGAGTCGACCGTGTTCGACGGACGCACGCTAAAGCTCGTCTACGTTCCGCACCCGCACGCGGGCATTCCCGAGGGTGTCGGGCCACAACGACGCGAAGCGTAGCCCGGGCCCGGAGACGGGTCGACGTGAGGCTGCGACGCCGAGCGCAAGACTCCCCGATCGCTAGGCCTAGTCGTTACGAATACACCCATATGTTGTGATAGCGTTTGTATCTGGCGACCCCAGCCGGACAAGCTTCGAACGCCAGCTGAATTCAGACATAACGTATTGGTTGGCTAGCGCACGGTCGACGAACGCTCAGCAGACGGTCGACGGACGCTTACCGGGCGGTCCGGGAGGGCCTTGGGTCGCCGGCCGGCCGGGTCCCCACCATTGACCGCCAACCGATGGCGAACTGCTGCCCCATTCCGGTGCGCGCGCCTAGTTGTATTCCCTCTGATGGGCCACGGTCTCCCGAAGCAGTTGTGACTAGAGATCACGACTGTGATAGCCGAGAACGCCCACCGATCCAGGACGATCAAAACATGATTCAACTGGGCCATTACGGCGGTGGCTGTCGACTTGATGATTCACTACCCGTCCGCGTCTCAACTGTCGATATCTGAACCGGTTGTCGAGACGCCCGCCCGACATTAGTTCAGGTGTTCAGATATCCCAGGACGCCTGCCACCAGGAGCCACCCGGCCCCGATGAGAACGGCCGCCCAGCCGGCACCGCCAACGATGCCGTGGGCGAGGCCATGGCGGTGACGCCGAATCTGATGGCGGCGATATGCGAGGGATGACATTCCATTCGCTGGAGCGACGGGTTGTACGTTCTGCCTGAAGCCGGTCAAATGACGCCTCCTAAACCAGCAGCAAGGTCGGTTACCAACAAACCCGCGGCACGCGAAGGGGCGATCGTCGACCGACCCTTCGCGTGGTCGATAGGGCCGCTTACGCTTTCGCCCGGCCCCAGCTGCGGCCGTGGCCAGTTCCGAGGCGGCCAGCCACCAGACTGAACAAGACAACGACGATGATCGCGCCGAGGATGGCCGAGACAATCGGGAGCCCTTCGATTGATAGCGTCGGCAAGATGACGAGATGAAGGACGTCCACCAGCAGCCAGGCCCCCACAAAGCCGGCCACGGCCGCTCCGATCCAACCGAATGGCAGCGACCTGTGAACGACGCGCTCGGCAACCAGGCCACATACCGTGCCGACCACGAGCAGGACGATGAGATGTAGTAGGGTCATGCGTTCCTCCAGGGAGACGCTCCTTAAGCGTCTCCACGTGTTGTATTACTAGCGCGCGGTCAGACGGCTTCGGAACGTGTCCGCGTCACCATGCGAATCAGGGAGGCGAGCCCCCAGCCGATCAGCGAGTAGATCACGATCGCCACTAACGACTCCGGCTCCAGGATCGAACGGCCCTGGACGGCAGTGTTGAAGATCCCATGGAAGGGGGCCACCAGCGGCTGGGTGATGTTGTACATAAACGTCACGAAGCCGGACACGGTCGAGCCTCCGAGCAGCTTCAACAGGAAGCGAATCGCCAGCAGGATGTCAACGAAACCGACGATCCACCAGATGACCGGGGCGATGCCACCGATGTAGTTGCTGTCGTGAACCGATGTCATGGAGGTCCGCGAAACGCGAGTCGCGCCGACCGATGGAGCTGACGCCACTACCGGGGTGGGGGTCTGCTCGGCGGCAGTCTCGGTGTGAACGACTTCCTGGTCAAGTACGGTTGCCATGGCTTCCTCAAACAGGGATGATGCGCAGATTTTGTGCACGGGCGCATCACGAATGCTTGATACCAGCATAGCACGTTTTAGTGGAAATATGGATAGAAAGATTTGTTGAAAAGGTTACCGCCTGTTTCCTCCCATCAGCGCGGCATCAGCGCCCACGGTGACGATCGGCTCTTAGGCGCCAGGCGACGTGCGGCTCGAGGGCTAGGACGCGATCAACGGCTATACCGAAGGCTTGGTGACGCCGGAGGCGAAGCCTAGCGTGACGAACGAGCTCGTGAGCGGCCCGTGTCTGGCCTGAAGCGGAGCCGTGCGGTGGCCATTTGAAGGGGGGCCACCGCACGTCATGGGGGAAGGTTAGGAAGCAAGTCCGGCAGCCGCCTGATCCGCCCAGAAATCTTGGCTGTGCACCCTCTCGGCCCTGACCAGGTAGTCTCTGGAGCCGAGCTGCAAGCCGTTAACGGCGCGGATGCCGTCGCCGCCCCGCAATAGGATGACGACCGGCACTTCGCTGAGGCCGGGGTCCCGCCGCAGCGTTCGAAGGGCATCGAGCCTCCCCTCATCGACATCGAGGTCGAGAAACACAAGGTCCGGAGGTTGATCGTGAATCCGCTGCAACCCCTCCGCCAGGGTCGCCGCCAGAGTAACCCAATAGCCGTCGAGTTCAAGTTTTAGCTTGTAAAGCTCCGCGAGGGGCACATCGCCACTGATGAAGGTCACCTTCAGCGTATCGTCGGAGGATTGATCGGGGTGCCTAGCGTGGGACGCTACGGCAGTCGTGACTATGCGCACACCTCCTCCGCTCGGGTGCTCAAAGCATGCACGACGGCATGGCAAAAGTCATCCTTCGTTCGGATGAAACCCTCGACTCCTCAGTCGGCTGGCGGGCTTGCCTTTACACTCTGACGCCGGGCACGTCTGGCAACCATGCGTAACTGAGTGATGCGGGCTCCGCCAAAGGCCAGAACGACGATCGCCCCGAGAATCACGGCAAACAGCAGCGCGACGGCCAGCGGCAATTGGCCATGGAGGACCAGGAACGACAGCTCCACGCTTTGCAGGTTCTCAAGGATGAAGACGAGGATCAACACCAGCGCAACCATTCCGATGACGAGCGCCGTCCAAGCCCCACTTAGGCGCGTGCGCCGCTCGCCGGGATAGGGCTCCTGTCCAGGCGGCTCCTTCGGCGGCGAGGGACTACCCATCACCTTGCCTCCGAAGGACGCTCCATCCCAGGACGCCGGTGACCTCTTGCAACCGGTCCTTGACCGTGAGGCCATGCTCGTCGATGACATATTCGAACACGCCCTTGTCGTGGTTGCTGGTTCGCATCTTGATGATGTTCAGCGCGCGCCTAAGCTCGGAACCGATTTCGAGGTAGCGGAGCAAGATCACATTGTGGAACAGAAACGACAATCCGCCGATGGGTTCCGTCATGGGTCCGAGGGTGGTCGTCTCGCTGGTTATCACGACCGAGGCGCCAGCCGCCCGGATCCATCCCACCAGGCTGCGGGAGTAGGCGGGGAAGCGATCCGCCTCGCGGGCCGCAAAGACCAGCTCGGCCAGGCTGTCGATGACGACCCTGCGGACCGCGCCCTTGGTGAGCTCCCGGCGTACGGCGGCCGCGATGGTGTCGAGGTCCAGCTCTCCAACCGGGACGTAATGGATGACCAACTGCCCAGATTCCCGCGCTTTCGCCAGGTCCCAGCCGAAGCTCGCTGCATTCTTGACGAGCTGGTCAGCCGTTTCCTGGAAGGAGACGTAGAGGCAGCGCTCTCCGGCTTCCAGACCCTGAGCGGCGAACCGAAGCCCGAAAATAGTCTTTCCCGCGCCCGACGGCCCCAGCACCACGGTGGCCTGCCCTGCTCGCATCCCGTCTCCCATCAAATCGTCGAGCCTTGGGATGCCGCTGGGAACGCGCCCATCGGCTGGGATGATGCCATGTGGCGCCAGTGTCTCCAACCGAGGAAACACCTCGAAGCCCCCCGAGCCGATACGAAAGGAATGCTTGCCGACCAGGTGGTCGCCACCTCGCATCTTCACCACTCGCAGCCAGCGGCGGTCAACCGGCTCATGCGCCTCGTAGGCGAGCTGGACGATGCCGTCCGCCAGCGAAAACTCCACCCCGCCCTCGACTTCCCGCGGCGTGTACTCACCCACCAATAGCAGCACGGCCTCGGTGTGAGCGACCCGGCTCGCCAGGCCGTACAGAGCAGTCCGGAGCTCCTGCTCGCTGACGAACTCGCGAAGCGCCTTGGCACTGTCGATCACCACGACCGCCGGCCTGGTCTCAAAACAGTGCCGGACCACCTCCGACACGACGGGCACAAGTCCCTTTTTGCCCGACTCCTGCACCAGCTCGCCCAGATGGATGAAGTCCACACTCTTGCCCAGCGCCTCCGGCTTGAAGAAATCGAACGGCTCCAGGTGCCGAACGAGTTTGGAGTGCGGCTCGGACAGGGTGGTGTAGTAGAGAGCTTTGTGCTCGGGAGTGGCGTTGGCGAAGCAGATCTGCTGACCGAGGATGGTCTTACCGGTGCCCGGGGCACCGGCGAGGATTACGAGCGAGCCCGGCTCGAGCCCGCCCCCAAGAATGAGGTCGAGGTCCGGAACCCCGGTTCGCAGCCGTTCCATGTCAGCCTCCATCTTCTCGGATGAGGAGGGCCGCGGCGTGCAGGAGTTCCCGTCGCGTAAAGGGCTTGCGTAAACGGGCATTGGCCGCGACGGCAAGTTCAGAGTTGCCGCTCACGACGAGGATTGGGATCGCCGCCGTCTTCGAGTTGGAACGGAGGCGCTCGATGAACTCGAGTCCGTCCATCGTCGGCATCATGACGTCCGTTATCACAAGGTCCGGCTGCCGGGACGTGACCGATTTCAAGCCGATAGCGCCATGCCGCGCCTCCGTCACCTTGTAGCCGGCACCCTCTAAAATCAACCGCATCATGAACCGGATGTCCGGTTCGTCATCGACGATTAGAATGCTTGCCATCGGGCCGTGCCGCGTCTCCTCCCAGCGGCGATTCGCGCCCCAGTTAGCGCGTTGCTCAGCCAGCCACAACACCCTTTTTGGGGCACGAACGCGAATGTCTCACAGGCTCGGGCAAGATGTCTGCAAAATCCAGACCACGCGGAACGCAACAATTGTTGCGATGGATGAGTCCGCTCTAATAGAGCCCGACAATTGTTCGATGTTGCAATCGATCCGCCTCAACCTGGGTGGCTTACCCGGAGACCAGGCGTATTTTTAACCGGCAACCTGAACGCGTCGGACGGTGCAGACCATTTTCTATATACAAGCCGATGGGTGGGGATGAGTAAAGAGACAGAGTCGCGGCGGGCGAGGCCCCCTCGGGCCCTCGTTATCGAAAGCAATTCCGGGTACCGATCCGTCATCAGCCACGTCGTCGAAATCGCCGGCGGACAGTGGGACAGTGTGTCAGAGCTTGAACAAGGAAGGAAGCTACTCGAGGGGACCCGGAAATTTGACTTAGTAATCATTGGAGTCGATACCGAATCCCGGATCGACCCGGATGTACTGAAGGAGATTCGCGCACTTGCTCAGGCGCCCGTGATCATCCTCGACGAAACTTACAACGGAGCTCTGGAGACCTTCGATGCTGGAGCTGAGCAAATCCTCCCCAAGCCGTTCGTGCCGGACGCCTTGATCGGCGCCATAAAGGTGGAACTCCGAGGGCCGAGCCCCAGTTCGCTCGTCCCGCTCGCGACGCGGATCGAGCTTGGCGGGCTGGTATTCGATGCCGAAAGACGTGTAGCTCTGGGGGACCAGACAGAGGTGCGCTTCACGAAACGTGAATGGGAGGTGCTGTCATTCTTTTTGGCCAGTCCAAATCAGTACTTCCCTGCCGAGGAGATCCTCGCCCAAACCTGGGGGACCAACGCTTCGGCCGAGCAACTCCGAACCTATATCACCCGAATGCGACACAAGCTCTCTCCTTTGCAGGCCTGGTGCAAGCTGGTGACCGAAAAGGGCCGAGGGTACTGCCTCGTTCTTGAGGGAGCCCCTCACAAAAGGTAACGTGGGCCGGTTGCCGGAGCGGCAGAACTATACCTATAAAAATGTCGCGACCAGTGCGTCTACGCGGGTCTGGCTACTTGTTCCGGCTCTGTTGATTCTGTTGATACAGATAAACTAATAAGTTGCGATATCTATTCTGTTTGGCGACCCCGAGCGGATTCGAACCGCTGATCCATCCACTCTGACTAATCAGCAGGTCGGATTTCAGCACTCGCCTCGCAAGCTGTTAAGAAGCGATCAAGCCTTCGTCCAGTCGCGCAATCATCTGGATGAGGCGTGATGATCGAGATATCTGGACGAAGTCTTGATTTCGCTTAACGAGGTCCAAAACTCGAATCGCGGGCGACCCCAACCGGACACGTTTCGAACTCAATCTGAGTACAAACGCATGTTGGCGAGCGGGAAACCTGAACAAAGCCGAGCACGAAATCTGAACAGTTCCGGGCAGGGCCGGAACCGTTGGAGTTGTGGTCAGCCGATGGGGCCCCTGTCAGGCTGTGGGTGTCCAAGCCCACGTCCCAACAGGAGACCCCGTATGCAGTCTGGAGAAACGCACATGGAGATGAAAGCCCTGCGTCGCCTCGGATGGTCAATCACCGCGATCGCCAGCGAATACAACGTCAGCCGCACGACGGTCTACAAGGAACTGGCCAGCCCAGATCCTCGGAGCTACGGGCCCCGACCGCGTCGATTCGCGCTGAACGAGTCGCAGCATGTCCACATCGAGCGCCGGCTGGTGGTCTGTCCTGGCATCCGGGGCACCGACCTGCACGCTGAGCTCCGTGGGGACTACGGCTACCAAGGCAGCTATCACACCTTTCAACGGCAACTCCGATTGCTGCGGCCGGCAGTGGTGCGAGATCCGGAGATCCGTTTCGAGACCGGACCGGGGCTGCAGACCCAAGCGGACTGGGCACACCTCGGCCTGTGGCAACTGGGCGACGCGATGGTGCAGCTCTACGCGATGGTGGCGATCCTGGGCTTCAGTCGCGCGCCCGCCATCAGGTTCGCGACGGACACCACCCGAGCGACCAGCCTTCGCGCGTTGGTTCGTTCCCTGGATGACCTGGGCGGCGTCACCCGCGAGATCCTGACCGACCGCGATCCGGCCTTCTGCATCGGCGCCACCGCCGACGGCGCCGCCATCCTGGCACCCGAGTTGGTTGAGCTCTGTGAACTCTTGGGGGTGGTCCCTCGCGCCTGCCGGCCATACCGGGCGAAGACGAAAGGCAAAGTCGAGCGCATGGTGCGCGAGCTCAAAGAAAGCTTTCTGCCCTGGCTCGCCGGCCAGCTCCTGCCCCCGCGACCGAGTCTCGACGTCTACGACCACCTCGCCCGTCGCTGGATCGAGCTGCGAGTCCTGACTCGAGTACATCGCACAACCCAATGCCAGGTCGGCCCAGCGTGGGATGACGAGCGGCCGCGACTGGATCCGATTCCCGCCCGCATCCTGGGCGGACTCATCGGTGGCGGCCGGGCATCCCCGCCGGCGGGAGTCATCGACCTCGAGCAGCACCCCCTGGGGGCTCATGCTGAAGTCCGGGATCTGGCCGAGTACGAGGTCGCACTGTGAGCAGCCGTCGGCGACCGGAGAATACCTGGCGCTGGGATGGTAGCCAGCTGGTCGACCTGGTTGGTGCTGACTCCTCCCCCGCGAATGGGAGCGGGCCCAGTCCCTACCAGCGCTTGCTCAACCATCTCCGCTACCTCGAGCTCAACACCGCAGCTGAGCATCTCAAGCACGTTCTCGACGAGGGCATGCGAAAGAAGCAGTCTCCGTCCCTCGTGCTGGAACGGTTGCTCGCGCACGAGGTCACCGCCACTCAGGAGCGTCGACTTCGGACCCGGGCTCGGACGTCGCACATGCCGCTCGGCCAAAACCCTGGAGAACTTCGACTTCGACTTCCAGCCCAGCATTGACCGGCAGCTTGTCTCCGAACTGTCCACCCTGCGCTTCATCGAGGAGAAGCGCAACGTGATCCTGGTTGGCCCGCCGGGAGTGGGCAAAAGCATCTCGCGACCGCCCTCGGTATCCGGGCGGTGCAGGCCGGTTACCGCGTTCACTTCACCAGTGCCAGTGACCTCGTGGACAACCTCCGGAAAGCCGACGAGCAAGGCCGCCTCGATCGTGCGCAGCGCAACGACTTTGTGGGCCCGCCGCTGCTGATCATCGATGAGCTGGGATATCTGAAGCTGGATCAGGCGTCGGCAACCTGGATCTTCCATGTGATCACCAAACGCTACGAACGCGGCTCGATCATCCTCACCTCAAACCGCGGGTTCGCGGACTGGGCGGACATCTTCAACGAGCCGGTGGTGGCCACCGCAATCGTGGACCGTCTTCTCCACAATGCCGTCGTCCTCAACATCCGTGGCAAGAGCTACCGGATGCGGAGCTATCAGGAGCTCGCCGAAGCCAAGAGAGCGGGGTGAACGCTGGGTCTTCAGAAAAACGAGCCGCTGAGAAGCCCCAGGACGCCCGGAACCGGGGCACTGAGTCTTACGGAGACCTGCCCCCCAGCGCCTCGAAGGAGGTGGTGCTAGAGTCAATCACGCCCTCCCGGACTGTTCACTTTTCATGCTCAGAACTGTCCAGGGTTCGTGCTCCCCAACAAACGCAGAGCTCTGGCTTGTCGGCGGACGGCCAACGAACGTCTGACGGACGCTCAGCGGACGGTCAGCGGACGCTTGGCGGACGGTCAATGTACGAACACCGAGGCGGCTGGCCGGGATCCGTCGGCGCTGATTACCTTCGCCACGTCGGCGAGGTCAATGTTCAGCTGGTGATCGCGCCCAGGCAGCAGGTGCAGCTGCGCCTGTGGGATCGCGCTGGCATACAGGTGAGCATGCGACGGCGGGGCAGTCTCGTCCTCGAGTCCATGAAAGACATGCACCGGCACGCCTTGCGGCAGCCTCGCGGCGAGGTCGCTCGGCAGCTCGAACTCGTCGCTGGGCCAGCCGCCGGCACCCACGAACGGAGCGGCGATCAGTACGATCGCCGCAAGCTTCCGGTCCGGCGCCTGCTCGGCGAGCGCGTTGATGAGGAGCGTCCCACCCACCGAATGGCCAACGACGACCGCGCCATCGTCTAAGCCCGCCATCTCGCGCCGGATCGCCTCGACCCATCTGGCATAGCTCGGATCGTCCTCGTCAGGCATGCGCGGGTAGCGGACCTCCCGCCCGTCCCCGAGCGCCCGCCTCAGGCTGTCCACCAGCTTGTCGTCCCACTCATCATGTGCACCCGCGCCGCCGCCCTGGATGAACAGGATCTGCCGATTCCGAGTCATGCGATCATCGTTCCCGCCAGCGTACAACCCGGTTGGAGATCCGCTGATGGCCGAAACTTGTCGTTGGTGGCTAGCCCCGAGCGGGACTCAGGGGCGCAAATACCGCTCGTGCTGGCAAATTCGTTTAGGACAGGGGCAGGCTACCTAACCCTTAAGTGGTCGTTAACCCGCTCCCAAGCTAACCTGTTCCCGCCATGCCGCGAGTCTCGTCGTTCTATGGCATCTCGATCTCCTTTTCGGGCTCTTTCTGAATACGCGCCGCCCGGGTTCGTCAAGCACCGAAGCGCGATCATGAGTGGCTTGACGTTCGGCTAACAGTCGATGGCCGCTCCCGATCGAGCGGTCATCGAGTTTATTGTCAGGAGGCCATTGCCACGGCTGGGGCGAAGTAGTGGCCTTCGTCGAGGTCGGCGATCAGACCGGGCTGCACAGGATGCCAGCCCAGCAGTTTTTGTGTCAAATCGCTGGAGGCGGGTGCGTCGAGCGAGAAGAACCCGCCAAGGAAGCCGAAATGGGTGCGCGCCTCCTCGGGAGAAATGGACCTGACCGGTACATTCAGATGCCGGCCAATCGCCTGGGCGATCTCCCGTACGGGTATCCCCTCCTCGCCCACGCCGTGGAGTCGCGTCCCTGCCGGTGCCGATTCAACAGCAAGGCGGAAGAGGTGCGCCGCATCGAGTCGATGTACGGCGCTCCAGCGGTTGGACCCGCCTCCCGGATAAGCCGAGACACCGGCGGTGCGCGCGACATTGATAAGGATGGGGACAAAGCCGTGATCACCGCGGCCATGAACCGTGGGTGGAAAGCGGACCAGGACGATACGGACCCCGCGCTCGACGAACGCCAAGGCGGCCTCCTCGGTGGCATAACGACCCGTCGGATCTGATGCTGGCGTGGTGTCTTCCGTGGCAATCCGGCCCGCTGCTCTCGTGCCGGTACCGGAGGTGATCACGAGTGGCCGATTGGATCCTGCCAGCGCCTCGGCCATTGCAGTGATGGCCCGCTGGTCCTCCCGTGCGGCGTCCATCCGGGAGACCGTGAAGTCGTGGTTGTAGGCAGTGTGAATCACGCCGTCCGCTGCGGCGGCGCCGCTCCGCACACTATCGAGGTCGTTCATGTCTCCGCGCAACACCTCCGCGCCCGCGGCTTTGAGCGAGGCGGCGGCTTGATCCGAACGTGCGAGACCGAGCACCTGATGTCCGCTTGAAAGCAACTCGCTCACGACGGCCGAGCCGATGAAGCCGGTTGCGCCGGTTACGAATACGCGCATGGTCAATCCTCCAATCGAGTGATCCCTGTTGACTTGGCGCTTGACCGGGCCCAATGTCAGTCGGTGACATCACTATACCACGTGATGGCAGTCACTGTCATTACCGGTATGATTTGGTCATGAGCCGGTGGGAGCCGAATGCCCGCGGTCGGATCGCCCAGGCGGCCATGGAGCTCTATTCCAAGCGGGGCTTCGAGCAGACTACCGCGGCCGAGATCGCCAAGCGGGCCGGAGTCACCGAGCGCACGTTTTTTCGGCACTTCGCGGACAAGCGCGAGGTGTTGTTTGGCGGCTCGGCCAGGTTGCAGGAGCTGATGATCACCGCCGTGGTTACCGCCCCGAAATCCGCCTCGCCAGTTGACGCCGTGGCCGCGTCCCTGTATGCGTCGACGACCCTGCTCAAGGACCGCGAATTCTCCCGACGGCGTCAGAAGATCATCATGGCCAACCCGGAGCTGCGCGAGCGGGAACTGATCAAGATGGCGATACTCGCGTCGGCGGTGGCTGACGCCTTGCGTCGTCGCGGCGTTACCGAGCCGGCGGCGAGCCTCACTGCCGAAGCCGGGATCGCCGTGTTCAGAGTCGCCTTCGAGCGGTGGGTCAGCGATCCGAACAATAAGGACCTGCCCACGCTGATCCGCGAGTCGTACGACCAACTAGGGGCGCTGCTCTCCGAAGGCCGACGATCAGTGGGCGGGCGCTCACATGGGTAAGGGACGCGCGATCCGTTGGGGCTCTTCGGCGAACGCAAGAGCAATCCCACGCTTCAAGCCCCGGCTAGCGCCCACGACGATAGTGGTCTTGCCCGACAAATCACTCATTTAGGCGTCTCGCACCGGCTGGTAGGTGAGGTACGCGAGATCGCCGGCGACGATCCGGCTGGCGAGCAGCCGCATCGGTCTCTTTTCGCTGGTCTCGCCGAAAAGGCGCTCGCCGGCCCCGAGCACAACTGGGTAAATCATCAGTCGCAGCTCATCGACGAGGTCGTGCTCCATCAGCGTGCGCAGGAGCTGGAAGCTCGCAGCGAGTACGATGTCCCCGTTTAGCTCCTGCTTCAGCTTCGACACCTCCGCTACCACGTCGCCCCTTACTACCGTCGTGTTGTTCCAGCCGGGATCTTCGAGAGTCGAGGACACGACGTACTTAGGCAGGCTGTTCAACCTGTCTGCCAACGGGCCACTTCGGGATGGCCAGCGCGCTGCGAGGAACTCGTAGCTCCGCCGACCCAACAGGAAGGCCTCAGCGCCGAGCGCCTCGTCGAGCGCGACCTTGGCCGCTTCTTCGCGGCCCTGGTCGCCGATACGACCGATCCAGCCGCCGAGCCTGAAGCCCTCGACCCCGGCCGGGTCCTGGATAACTCCGTCGAGCGTTACGTTCTCGCTGATCACCATCTTTCCCATGTCGTTACTTGCTCCCGTACTCATCGTGGCGGCGGAGCCACAACTGCCATCCATCGCCCTCGTCACGGCCTTTCGGAACCCGGTCAAGGATCGCGTAGTAGCTCATCAGGAACTCCACACCACGTGCGCCGGCGGAGTACGTGTGGTAGACGGCCCCATCGTCCAGGGCGAAGACGCTAAAGCCCGGACTCTCGGTGAGGTAACGGACTGCGTCGGTGCCGGTCTCGCGCGCATTGCGCGAGACGATTGGCGGCATCTCGGCCTCGACCGCTGGCGTGAGCCACCCGCCCGTCTGCTCCTCGCTGGTCGAGAAACCGAGGTCGACATTGAATTCCGTGTTGGCCGACGATACCCAGGGGAAGGACCAGCCCATCCGCTGCTTGTACGCCTGCAACTTCTCGATTGGAGCCTGTGAGACGAAGACCATGGTCACGTCGCGCGCGTGAAGATGCGGGAGAATGCCATTGACGGCGTCCGCGATCGATGAGTTCGGCGGATCGCCGGCCCGGTAGGTCGGACCGAACATGAAGTGGTAGACGACCAGCTGGCTGCGGCCGTCAAACAGCTCCGCCAGCGTCCCGGTGCCATCGTCGGTGTCGAACCGGTGTTCCTTCTCAACCCGGACCCAGGGCAGCTCACGCCGCTGCTGGGCGATCTCGTCGCCCAGCCGTGTGTGCTCCTTTTCGCGCGCGAGCAAGATCTCGCGTGCAGCAACCGACTCTTCACGTGTTCCGACCCTGTGATTCGTCATGGTTTTGCTCATTGCTTCTCCTCCTGGCCTGATGTCTCAGCTGCTTGGACAAATGACGCCAACTGGTGCTCCATCGCCTTCGCCGCACTGCCACGCCAGCTCGCAGCCATCGACGCTGACAAAGGGTCGGGGAAGATGTCTTCTTCTTGCTTCTCGACGCCGTCGAGAATGGCTCGTGCTACGGACTCCGGGGAGGCTTTCGGTAGATCGAGGCTTCGGATCATATCGGTGTCTGTGGGCCCGGTCAGCACGGCTTGAACCTTGACACCGTGCGGGGCCAAAAGGGCGCGCAGTGATTGCGTCAGGTTGAACGCGGCCGCCTTGGAGAGCGCATAGGCGGGCGTAAGCGGCAAGGGGGCCAAGGCCTCCGCCGAGATGTTGTTGACGATGACTCCCCGGGAAAGAATCAGAGCTGGCGAGAAGGCTCTGGTCACGGCGTACATACCGAAAAAGTTGACGGCAAGGTGCCAGTCGAGCACGGAACGATCGCTCAAGTCATCAAAAGCGTGCACGCCGGCGTTGTTGATGAGGATGTCGAGAGATTCGACACGCTTGACCGCCATTTGAATGTCCGCCGCGTTCGTCACGTCCAGGGTTAGCGGCGTAACGCGCCGGTCCGGGTGCGACAAGGGCTGCCGCGTACCGGCGTATACCCGCTTCGCCCCTCGCCTCAACGCCTCCTCGACCAGCGCCCGCCCGATACCCCGATTGCCCCCCGTAACAAGAACTGCCTTGTTTGCGACCGTCGCCATGGTAAGCGTCTCCTTTCTTCTAAATTTGTTGTAGGGGTGTCCTTACTCATTTTTGGCAGCTGCGTTCTTTAAGACACCGACGGTGCCAGGAACGGAACGGCCGATTCGTTTCGCCGGCAACCGGTGTCGTTACAAGTGATGCGAGTGAGAAGTCACTGTCCGACCAACAAACGATCGTGAGCGAGACGGCGCTCAGCCGCGCCCGCGGGGGTGACGAGGACGCCTTCCAGGAGCTGATCGACCCGTACCGAGCGGAGCTGCAGCTGCACTGCTACCGAATCCTCGGCTCGCTGCAGGATGCCGAGGACCAGCTGCAAGAGACGCTGCTAGCAGCCTGGCGCGGCCTGGCGAAGTTCGAGGAGCGCACCTCGCTGCGCAGCTGGCTGTATCGGATCGCAACGAATCGCTGTCTGAACGCACTTCGTGACCGCAGACGTCGCCCACAGGAGGTGCCATCGATGGTCGAGCCGCCCGAGCCCACTCGCCGAGTCGAGCCGATCTGGCTCGAGCCGTATCCTGACGTCTTCCTCGAAGGACTCGCGGACACCGCCCCGGGACCGGAGGCACGCTACGAGATGAGAGAGTCGGTCGGACTCGCATTCGTTGCTGCACTGCAACATTTGCCACCACGCCAACGAGCCGCGGTCGTGCTCCACGATGTGCTCGGCTTCCACACGGTCGAGGTCGCCGAGATGCTTGAAAGCAGCGAAGCCTCCGTCAAAGGGGCGTTGCAGCGGGCGCGGGCGACGATCGACGAACGCGTACCCCCTGGCGCGCGGGAGCACGCACTCCTGCCGCGTTCCGCACGGGAGCGTGAGCTCGTCAGCCGCTTTGCCGCCGCGGTCGAGCGCGGCGACACCCAAAGCATCGTCTCGATGCTCACAGAGGACGCCTGGCTCACCATGCCACCGGAACCGTACGAGTACCAAGGCGGGCAGGCGATCGCCAGGTTCCTGTGGGATCGCGCAGCCCGCCGCGGCGCGCATCTCCGGCTCGTGCCGACGCGTGCCAACGGTCAACCCGCCTTCGGCTGCTACCTCCCCGATGCGCATGCGCCGATCGCGCGCGCGTACGGACTGATGGTCCTCACGCTCGGCGACGACTCCATCTCGGCCATCACGTGGTTCGGCGAGCGCAGCCTCGTTCCCCGATTCGGACTCCCGCGAACGCTACCTGACAGGAATAAACGCCCATGACGCTGTCAGCTGGCCGGATCCGGCCATCGCGTCTTGTCTGGGCCGGTTACTTTGGTTGCGGATGGGGCTTGGCGTTTGCCGCCATTAGCGTCTACTGGGGCAGCGGTGGCACCCTTGGCACCGATACCGTTTGGGGCTCGTTGACGATGAATCCCTCGCAAAGAACGATCCTCCTCGTCGCTGTCTGGGTCACTGGGTTCCTCAAAGTGTTTGGTGCACTGCTTGCCCTTGCGCTGGTTGCCCGGTGGGGGAGCCGGCTCCCTAGGCGGCCGATCGCTGTCCTGGGCTGGTCGCGGCTGTGGTGCTCACCCTCTACGGCGGCATCAATGTGGTAGGTGAAGCACTCACGGCCAGCCGCGTGGTGAAGCCGTCCGAGCCCGTCGACTGGCGACCGGTGAAGCGAGCCGACTGCGACGAGCCGTCCCTGGCGGGGACGATCCCGTCTGCGAGGCGGCGTAAAACTAAATTGGGAAAGAAGGAGGGAAACAAATGAGCGATCGAATTGGCAGTGCTGCCAGGGTACCTTGGCGGGTTTCGTTCTTCGGTGCAGTCCTTAAGTTCCTTTTGGTCGCTGGCGTTCCGCTGGGCCCGAATAGGCTCATCACCATTCGAGGCCGGAAAAGCGGCCTGCCTCGCACCACGCCGGTGGCCATCATCGAGGTCTCTGGCAGGCGTTGGGTCTGGGCCCCCTGGGGCGAGGTCCAATGGGTGCGCAATCTGCGTGCTGCCGGTCGCGCGACCATTACCCTGCGCGGCCGCAAAGATGAAGTAAGTGCGACCGAGCTGGACCCGCCACAGCGAGTTGGGTTCTTTCGCGACATCCTTGGTCCTCTCGCGCGAAGCAAGCCGTTCGGTGTCTGGTTCATTCGCATCGCCGATGGGGTCGATCTCGACCATCCGTTGGAAGCGGCGGAGGCTCGACGTGTCTTCGAACTCCACCCACTTCCTACTGGTTTGCCGCAATCCTATTAAGCCGCCTCTTTGAGACAGGTCACATCTAAGCACACCCCTCGCACGGTGTTAAGAAGCGATCAAGCCTTCGTCTAGTCGCGCGATCATCTGGATGATCGCGACACTAGACATGCCGTGTCCTCCTGTATCCCGGTGACACCTCCGGTGTCCTCCTGAACTTGATTCGCGCCTTCGTCGTGTCCTTCCGTGTCCTCTCGGATCGTCCCGGTTCCGGGATTCTGTGACCCGGCTGTGACCCGGCTCGACACCTATGCCTCAGGTTCGTACGGCCACGCCTAGAGATCGCCGAAGACCCGCGTCAGCGCGAGGCGATCATCGAGTAGGAGTTCAGCGAAGAGAAATAGCGGCCCTCCGCCGCGCGCTGACCCAGGTCGTCCAGGAACGCCTCGGCCTCCTCGGGGGAGAAGGCGCCGGTGCGCCGGAAGTGCGATACGGCGGGCTCGATGAACCAGCGGTGCAGAGCGTCGGCTCCGTCGCTGAACCGGACGTCTGCTTCGATGGCGATGGTCGCAAATCCAAGCTTGCGCAGACGCCACGGGAGCTCGCGAACGATGTGCCCATTGCGCAGGCCGTCGGCGGTCAACCGCGTGAACCGCCGACTCAGCTCGCGATCAGTCGACTCGACCATGATGCTTCCCCAGTCCATCTCGGTAATCCACAACTTGCCTTTCGACCCGAGGACACGACACAGCCGCTCGAGCCCGGTCCACGGGTCGGCGAGATGCACCAGCACCTGGCCCGCCATGACGCGATCGAAGGCCCGGTCCTCGAAGCGCAGGTCGAAGATGTCGCCCAGCTCGAAGTGAACGTTGGGCGAATCGGCGGCCGTCCGTGCACGCGCTTCTCCAATCATCGTGGAGCTGATGTCGATCCCCACTGCTCTACCTGGAGCGACAAGAGGGGCTAATAGTCGGAGCATGTCGCCTGTGCCGCACCCAACGTCTAGAACATCGAGGCCGGGCGCAGGAGCAAACCGAGCGAAGAATTCGTCGGGTGAGCGGCGGGCACGTTCGAGGAGACCGGTGCGGGTGGCATCCAGCACGTGGACGAAGAACTGCGGATTCTCCGTCGCATCGACCTGCGTCCACGCATCCGCGAACGCGGTCGAGGGCACGGGGTCTTTCCCAGTAAGCCGGTCAGCCATGGTCAGCTGTGGCCAGTTTAGGGAACCTCAGACGAGCTCTGGGCCTCACGGTCCCGAACCGTGCCTGCTAAGAATCGATGAACCTTTCGTCCACATTCGCATTCATCTGAACGATCGCGCGGGCATAGTCAAATATCGCAACCCGGTTATCCTTACTCTCAAAGCTCCACTCCACGTCGACGTCGGCGCCGCCACAACTTGCGCCCACCAAACTAGCCGTTCACTACCACCGTGTAGCCGCCAACGACTTGACCGCCCTGATTGGCGGTAACTCGATAGACATGAGCTTGGCCCCCAGAGGCGCCGGGTCGGTCGTCGTGAAGCCTACCTGTTGATATCCCCATGGACCTGCTGCTGTCCGCTGGGCTTGGCTTGGGGAGACCCGCCGATTGGGTGCGGCGGCGACAGCAGTGGCGTTCCAGTCGGCGAAGCAGGTGCTGGAAACTGTCCGCGGGCGCCGGTGTGCAACTGCAGCCAGGCCATCGTCGAGGGCTGCGCGCGCTCAACTTTCACCGTCGCGGGAGCGCCGAAGAGCGGCCCAACGTTGAGAAAAACCGGCGGCGCGGTTCTTGATAACCCTGAGTATGCGATCCTTCTCCGGGTACTGACGTCATGGAACGAACACCGGTTCGCGGCTCGCGCGCAGGGCGGCCGAGTATTTCGCAGAAGAGCGGCCGGTCCACGCCACTAGCCGTTGCATGCGACGATCCACGAGCCATTGCCGACTTACGCACGGCCCTGACGAGCGGCAACTACACGGTTCTCGGTATTCGGAGCGCGCTGAGTACAGGGGAAGAGTTCTCGTCCCGGCCAGCAGACATCCCCGTCCACCTG
>Ga0070706_100002249_pt1 | contig 19593 bp, 9 predicted proteins | sample KBSK5501metaG_FD_65476 | JGI IMG/M metagenome (GOLD analysis project Ga0070706, IMG submission 65476) | Corn, switchgrass and miscanthus rhizosphere microbial communities from Kellogg Biological Station, Michigan, USA - KBS K5-50-1 metaG | ecosystem: Host-associated > Plants > Roots >... | reverse complement strand
CGTTGTCGAAGACCGCCATCAACTGCGGGAACGCCTTCGCCGAGGCCGCGGCGCCGAACAAGACCGTCCTCATCGAGTCGGTGAAGCGGGCGTCGTTGGCGCCGACGCCGACGATCACGATATTGGCGTCCCTGACCGCGTTGACGACCGGCGGGAGCCAATTCCTGGTGGCGTCCTTGACCGGGATGAACAGCACGTTGACCTGGATGCCCGGGTTCGCCGCCTGTATCTGGTTGAGTGCCTGAAGCGTGGGCGGCACTGACCCCCGCAGCGCCGGATCGGCGCTGTAGGCGTAGCCGTAGGAGTAGAAGTCGCCGATGACGACGACGTTCAGCGCCGGCTTGGCCTGGGCCTTGGCCCCGCCCGCCTGCGCCATGGCGGCACCGGGCCGGACCAGCAGGATGGCGGCCAGCAGGGCCAGCATCAGCGAACTGAGCAGGCGCCAGTGCGGCGCGGCACCTGGTCCCAAGGCTAACCCTGGGGCAGACCCCCCGGTCTGGCGGTGCGAGCGCTTTACGCTGGTCATGCGCTTGACCTCCTTCGCCACGGATTCGATACCTGGCGGGCTCGGCACTCCCGCGCCACCCGGCGAAACAATGCCACCAGCGAGGAGGATCCCGCTCGCCGAGAGAATGATTCCACTTATACACCGCATTAATGGCTGACGGTAGTAAACTCCAGGCAAAATCAGCCGAACGTGCTCAACGGCCGATGACCGAGCAGCTGACGGTGGATCAGGGAGCTACCCGGAGACTCACCGGCTACCCGGAAATGGTCGGCATAAGCCGAGGACGTGCGGCGTAGCAGGTCTGCGCCTCGCTTTACCCGTACCGGTCCGGTTCGGATGCGGGCCTGCGACCGCAGCCCTTAACCATACGGACAACTACCATTCAGATATCGGCCCTGCTCATGGGCCCGCGCCGCCATGGCATGCGCTCCCGGATCCACGTACAGCTGATGCGCCGGGTGTCACCGCCGCCCGTGCTACGGCGCCAAGCTGCCCAGGGCCGCCTCGTCTGCCTCCACCCTCTGACCGCACCGTTGATAGGTGAAGGGACCTGATCGCGGTTAGATCGGGTCCCAGGGGACGGAATGGTAGATTCCGCTCAGGGTCTTCATGAGCGCGGGGCAGGCTGGGATGGTGGTGGCGTCGATTCGCCCGACCGCTGCGATGCCGTGCGAGTTAGTGACGAACGCTGCGGTGACGGACAGAAGCCGGCTAGTCAGCTGTCTGGCGGGTGGGAATACACGAAGTCGGCGATCACGGTACCGAGTTGTTCGCCCGCGTCCTCCTGCAGGAAGTGACCAGCACCCTCGATGACCGGGTGCTCGATGGACGCGGCACCTGGCACGGCGCGTTTCAGGACCGGCGCCATGCCGCCTGTGATCGGGTCGCGGTCACTGAACGCCACAAGGAATGGCTTGTCCCACGCGGACAACTGACGCCAGGCCGCTCGGTTAGCCTGCGTCGCCGGATCATCCGGGGACGTCGGCACCAGGCCCGGCATGGCCCGGACCCCGGCGGTGAAGATCTCGTCGGGGAACGGCGCGTCATAGGCGCCAAGCACCGCCCCGGACAACGCGGTCTGGCAGCCGGACTGCACCAACCGGGACACGCTCAGCGTCGGTGCGGTGCGCACGACCTCGCGAAACCGCAGCCAGACCTCGGGCATCGGCTGGTCACCGGTGGGCAGCCCGGTGTTGGCCGCCACCACCCGGGCAAACCGGTCCGGATGCTCGGCCACCAGCCGCAGCCCGATCAGTCCTCCCCAGTCCTGTCCGACGAGAGTCAGCCCGCGCAGATCAAGCCGGTCGAACGCGAACGCCCGGATCCACTCCACATGCCGCTTGTAGCTGTGATCGCCGATGTCAGCCGGCTTGTCCGACCGCCCGAAACCGATCAGATCAGCCGCGATCGCTCGCAGCCCGGCGTCGGCGAGCACCGCCATTACCGTGCGGTACAGAAACGACCAGCTCGGCTCGCCATGCAGGAGCAGCACCGGTTCACCGTCCGACGGCCCGGCTTCCACATAGGCGACCCGTAGGCCGCCGACATCGGCGTAGCGCGGCACATAGGCAAAATCCGGCACGTCCGCGAAACGATCCTCGGGGGTGCGCACAACTCGCATCCGGCCATGTTGTCATGAGGGTAGCCAACTACTCAGGAGGTCACAGGATGGTGGCCACCGTCCCTACCACCGCAGGCGAGATCGATGTCGAGGACCTCGGCGTCGTGCTGATGCATGAGCATGTCTTCATCCGCACCGAACCGCTGCACTGGGGCTGGCCTGGTTTCAGCGGCTGGGACGAGGAGACGGAGGTGGCGGCCGCCCGCGAGCGGCTGAGCCTGCTCAAGCGGACCGGCGTCGATACGGTGCTGGACATGACGGTCCCCGGCCTGGGGCGCGATCCGGCCCTTGTCGCCCGCGCGGTCGAAGGCACGGGGCTGAAAGTGATGTTCGCGACTGGTTACTACACCTACGACAACCTGCCGTTCCCCTTCCACTATCGCGGGCCGGGCAAGGTGCTCGACAACGACGACCACGTCCTCGAGTCGTTGTTCGAGCGGGATGTGACCGCCGGAATCGGCGATACGGGCATCAGGGCCGCTGTGCTCAAGGTCGTGACCGACCAGCAGGGGATGACGGAGGATGTCGAGCGGCTGGCCCGCGCGATAGCGAACGTCAGCGTGCGCACGGGCACCGTGATATGCACCCACGCGCACGCGCCGACGCAGCGCGGGCTCGAACAGCAGCGGATCTTCGCTGAGCGCGGTGTCGACCTGGGCCGGGTCATGATCGGGCACTCCAACGAGACAACCGATCTCGGCTACCTCGAGCAGTTGATCGACAACGGCTCCTACGTGGGCTGGGACCGCTGCGGTCTGGACGTCGCCGTGCCGCTCGCCGATCAGCTGGACACACTAGGTGAGCTCTGCAAGCGTGGCTACGCCAGCCGCCTGATGCTCTCTCACGACAAGGCGTCGTTCATCGACTGGTTCACGGCGGCCGAGACCGACGCGTTCCTGCCCAACTGGCACTACACCTACATACACAGCGGGGTCCTGCCGGGCCTGCGCGACCGCGGCGTATCAGATGACCAGATCGAGCAGATCCTGGTGCGCAACCCGCGCGACTTCTTCGCGCGGCAAGAGACGCACGGCTCCAGGAAGGCGGGCCATGACGCTCGCGGCTCCATCTAGGGGCGCGAATCCATTCGAGTCCTCCGGCGTGCAGCCGGACGAGAATGGCATACGGCGCTACGCCGACCTGCACCACTCGATCGTGGGGATGCTTCGCGAAAGCGTCGACACCGACCCGCAGGCCGAAGCTCTGGTCGAGGTCGGCGGCGACCGGATCAGCTACCGAGAGCTGTGGGATCGCGCGGCGCGCGTGTCCGGCGGTCTCCGCGCGGACGGGATCCGGCCCGGTGACCGCGTCGCGATCAGGCTCCCCAACTCCATCGACTGGGTGCTCGCATTCGTCGGCGGCCTGATGGCGGGGGCGGTCGTGGTGCCCGTCAATACGCGCTTCACGGAGCGCGAAGCGGCCTACGTCGTGGGCGACTCCGGCAGCTCGCACGTGTTCGAGCCGGGGAAGGTGCTGCCCGATGGCAGCCCGCATGTCCATGAGGGCGCAGGGAGAACGGACGTTGCGGCGATCTTTTACACCAGCGGCACGACGGGGTTCCCGAAGGGCGCGATGCACACGCACGAGAACGTGCTCGCGAACATCGAGACCGCTTTCCGCGTAGTTGACGTGCCCCGGGACATCGGCCGGGAGTTCCGCACGCTTGTCGTTGTGCCGCTATTTCATGTCACGGGCTGCCACAGCCAGCTTCTGCCGGCGTTGCGCGCCGGCGGCGCGGTGGTGATCGACGCGGCCTTCGACGGCCGGCGCATGATCGAGACCATCGAGCGGGAGAACATCACCGGCTGTACGGCGGTGCCTGCGATCTTCTATCACATCCTCAACCAGCCCGGTTTCGCGCCCGCGAGGGTCGCTTGCGTGCGCTGGGCGTCATACGGTGGCGCGCCGATCGCGCCCGCGCTCGTGCGCAAGATTGCTGAACGGTTCCCGAACGCTCGTGTCGGCAACGGCTTCGGGCTCACCGAATCGACGTCGATCTCGACCTTCCTGCCCCACGAATGGGCGGCTGAGCACGCCGACTCGGTCGGTTTCGCGGCGCCACATACGGAAGTAGCGATCGGTGACGCCGATCCGGAGACCGGCGTGGGCGAGATCCTCATCCGCGGCCAGAGCGTCTGCGCTGGTTACTGGGACAAGCCGGACGCCACCGCCCAGGCGTTCCGCGACCATTGGCTGCACACGGGCGATATCGGCCGCGTGAACACCCAGGGGCTCGTGCACGTGCTGGACCGGATCAAGGACATGATCAACCGTGGTGGTGAGAACGTCTATTGCGTCGAGGTCGAGAACGGCCTGATCGGCGCGCCTGGTGTCGGCGAGGTCGCGGTGGTCGGCGTTCCTGACGCAATGATGGGCGAGAAGGTGGGCGCCGTGATCGTCCCGTTGCCGGGTGCGACCGTGCATCCCCCGGCGGTTGTGGCGTACGCGCGGGAGCACCTCGCGGACTTCAAGGTGCCGCAGTTCGTCGCCGTTCGCGACGATCCCCTGCCCCGGAATCCGAACGGCAAGGTCCTGAAGGCCCAGCTCCGCCAGACCAACTTCGGCGCGCCTCTCTTCCCCTGACGGAGTCTCGCCGAGCAGCCGGCCGACGCAGCCGCGACGCGGCCGGTGGCGAGCGCCTCCCATATTCGGCGTAGGCACGCTCACCCGTTGAGCCGAACCAGTCCAGGCGCTTGCCGGGCAGAGTTACTCCATGATCGTCGTATTCGTAGAAGTTCTGTCGGTTCTGCTGGTCGTGCTGGCGGTGGCGTTGGCTTGCCGTCTCGTCGTCGGTCCCCGGCTCAGCCCGCAGATGGCAGGTCGCCAGACCGACGTGTGGAAGCACAGGCAACCCCCCGTCCTGCCGACTGTAGGCACCAGCCCCTGAACTGGTCGCTGCTGTGCTGGGTACCGGAAGCCAGGGCTCGCCCCGGCAACCTGACAACCTGATCGCTTCACAGCGGAACACCGAAGCCGACCCGGCCAGAATCGAACTGGCAACCCTCTGCTTAGGAAGCAGCCGCACGTCCGTCGTGCTGCGGGCCGATCAGAGACGCGGGTCGGTTCGGGATTCCTTCCTTCCCCGCCGTTACCTGGAAGCCGCAGCCGGGATCGAACCGGCGTGCTCCGCTTTGCAGGCGGACCCCTAGCCACTCGGGCATGCGGCCTTGCTGTTGTACGTGTCTTGCCCATGCGAGCGCTTCCAGCAGGGGTCGAACCTGCGATCTTCAGCTTCGGGGCTAACGCCAGCCGCCGAGCAGGTTCCGCCGCTGCTTAGCTCGCACAAAATGATCGGCCGAGGATAGGTCTTCTGGGGGGTCCGTGATTCCCTCAGCATCCTTCCGGCGACCAGTGAACCACTCAAACCAACGGGGCACTGCTCGTCGTTTCCGGCTGATGCCTGGCGAGCAAGCTCAGCCGCAATGCGCTCGATGGCATGGCCACGACGGAAGCGGAGCCGCAGCCCTGCGGGAATCCCCACCACGGCGATGACCGCTGCGATGATCGGGCCGAGCCAAGTTCCGAGGGTGAGCATGGTCGTGATCGTAGTGGCGTCCCCGACAGGATTCGAACCTGCGTCCGTCCAGCTCCGGAGGCTGGTGCCCATCCTCTAGGCCACGAGGACTCACACAGCAAACGCTGCGTACTTCTCATCCAGGACGAGCTGGCTTCTGCCAGCTACCACGGTAATCGGGATTAGGTACATCAGTACGGGCGTGATCACAAAAAAGTAGTCCACGTCGTCAGCGCTGTACGGCACGCGTTTGCGGCTCCCGTTAGCAATTCGCGGCCTGGTCGAGTCGTGGACATTGCGAGCAACGGCCACTGTATACCGTCCATTCCGTTGGAGTTGCCGGGTGGTCTTTACCTGCACCCGCTTCAATCCTTCGTCAGACTCGGTGACCAGATCGTATGGTGCCGGTTCCAGGGGTACCGACACGGTGTAGCCGCGATCAAGAAACCACCTGGCGGCGATGCTCAGTCCGCTCTGACCGCCGTGTTTGATGCCATTTCCAAAGGGCATCTCAACAGCCGTCACGGGCCTGAAGTTTCTATTGTAAGCAAAGTGAGACGTATCTAGCCCCAGTCGATCAGCGACGGCTCTCCGGCTTGTGTCCCACTGCCGGGAGTCTTGCCCAGGGTGACCATGACACATGACCAATTTGTCGCGCCCGCAACTGCCTGACGCAGTTGGTCGTCAGTGTATGTGCGCCTATTCGCCTGCCAACATGCTACGGCAGGGCCGGGGACCGGAAGCTGACGTCCTGTCCACTGGACCATGGAAGCCTGGTGCGCCGGGATGGATTTGAACCACCGTGGCCCCTAAGGACTCCTGGTCTACAGCCAGGCGCAATCGTCCACTCTGCCACCGACGCATGGGGGGTGCCTTAGGGGAGTCGGACCCCTCTTGCGGGGCCCACCACCCCGCGCCTTCCCACGACGGCAAAAGGCACAAGTGCCCGATCGACGTGCTGACCGCCGGACCTCCTCGGTGTGGACGAGGCGCTCTACCGCTGAGCTAACCGGGCTTGCGTGCTCCCAGGAGGACTCGAACCTCCAACGACGGATTCGTAATCCGTCATGATTTCCATTTCACCATGAGAGCCTGGTAGCCGCACCCCGTAACGATCAGGGGGGCCTCTTGCTTGTCGTGCAAGCGCTCTGCCACTGCCACTGAGCTATGCGGCCACAGCGGTCCTGACGGGATTCGAACCCGCGTTCTCCACCTTGACAGGGTGGCGGCCACTCCAGCTGCCCCGCAAGACCATACGAACGGCGCTCCCCAGACAGGACTCGAACCTATAACCCTCGCCTTAACAGAGCGTCGCGCTGCCAATTGCGCCACTGGGGAATGAGAGATGCCACGCTTTGCCGTCTGTTCCGGTCCTGGCGCGTGGCCAGCCTTCGTAGCGGGCGTGGGAGTCGAACCCACCTGGCTCGGCTTATGAGGCCGTTGAGCACGACCGGTGCTCCTGCCCGCAGTAGCCCCACGGAGACTCGAACTCCGTCCCGGGGAGTGAAAATCCCCGATCCTAACCCATAGACGATGGGGCCGTGAGTAGCTCGTACCGGATTTGAACCGGTGATCTCCGCGTTGAGAACGCGGCGGGATGACCGCTACCCTAACGAGCCGTGCGCCGCCCGGGACTCGGACCCGGAACCGTTCGCTTAGAAGGCGACCGCGCTGTCCAGTTGCGCCAGCGACGCTCTGTCGTGCCCCGCCCAGGATTCGAACCTGGACTCTGACAGATTAAAAGTCTGCGGTTTTGCCATTAAACTAGCGGGGCGTCAGACGGGTATCTGCCGCACCTGTTTGTTGTGCATTGCTACCTCCAGTGTCGTGGGGCGAGCAGGGGTTGAACCTGCACATCTCCCGCTTATAAGACGGGCGCCGTCACCGTTTGGCTACCGCCCCTTCGTAGCGAGAACCCGGATCGAACGGGTGGCCTTCCGAGCATGAATCGGACGCTCTTGCCGACTGAGCTATCTCGCCATGGTCCTGACCCCAGGAGTCGAACCTGGTCCGGCCGCTTATCAGACGGCGATGCACACCACCTACACCAGGTCAGGGCGGAAACTGGAGGTGTCGAGCCCCCGGGATTTGTGATCCCGCACGGGTGTTCAAAGCCCGCTCGCGCGCCGGCGCGTCAGTTTCCCTGGCGGAAGCCGGAGGCCCTGATCCCCTGGCGGTCACCCCGCCTCACCCGATTTCGGATCGGGGCCTGCCCAGGCAGGTTCAGCTTCCATGTGCGGAGGACGGAGGACGTGAGCCCCACCCGGCTACCCGGGCCATTCGCTTTCCAGACGAAGCCCGTACGCCTGCCCGGTTCATCCTCCAAGAGCGGAAGGCGGACTACTCGAAAGCCATGCCTCGCGACACGCATCCGCTAGCAACGGAGCCCGGTGCGCCTGCCCGGTTCACCTTCCTTGAGTACCGCCCGCGGGACTCGAACCCGCACGTCCCTGGGTCTGAGCCAGGTGCCTCCTGCCAATTGGGCTAGAGCGGCTTGGAGTGGATGACCGGCTACGACCCGGTGACCTCTTGCTTGGCAAGCAAGCGCTCTACCTGCTGAGCTACATCCACATGGAGCCCCCGACCGGAATCGGACCGCGTGACCTCACCCGTACCGGGGGTGTGCTCTGCCACTGAGCTACAAGGGCGTGAAAAATGCTGGCTGGGGAAGCGCGATTCGGACGCGCATTGCACGGCTCCAAAGGCCGGCGGGCTGCCAGTTACCCCATTCCCCATCGGAGCCTTCGGCCGGTACCGACCCGGCGCCCTCTCGTTTACAGAACGAGCGCTCTGCCTACTGAGCTACGAAGGCGTGGTGTGCTCGGCGGGACTTGAACCCGCAACATCCGGCATCTCGGGCCGACCTCTCTGCCAGCTTGGAGTACGAGCACGTGGAGCCTCTGACTGGCCTCGAACCAGTTGCCTTCGCTTTACGAGAGCGACGCTCTGCCGGATGAGCTACAGAGGCGTGGCTGCCGGGCAAGGACTCGAACCTCAATAACCAGCTCCAGAGGCTGGCGTATTGCCATTAGACGACCCGGCATCAAGTACGGGCGGCGGGACCCGAACCCGCATGGGCCTTGCGGCCCGGCAGCTTTTGAGGCTGCTGTGTATACCGTTCCACCACGCCCGCTCGTGACCTGGTGCGCCGTGAGAATTACGATATCCCGCCACCCGGGTTAAGAGCCCGGTGCTCTGCCTCTGAGCTAACGGCGCGCAGAGCCCCACCGGGGAATTGAACCCCGCTGACCAGCTTGGAAGGCTGGCGCATCACCACAATGCTTGTGAGGCGTGGTGCCACCTGCTGGAGTCGAACCAGCGACCTCCCGGGCTTCAACCGGGCGCTCTTACCGTCCTGAGCTAAGGAGGCATGGTCGGGATGGCAGGATTCGAACCTGCGGCTTCCTGCTCCCAAAGCAGGCGCGCTAACCAAGCTGCGCTACACCCCGGTCGGGATAGCTGGATTTGAACCAGCGACTTCTGCCTCCCGAAGGCAGCGCCCTGGCCAAGCTGAGCCATATCCCGTTCGTGGACCGCCGGAGACTTGAACTCCGCACCTCCGGTTTGCAGGACCGGCGCTCTGCCAGATGAGCTAGCAGCCCACGGAGTGCCCCCGCGTGCGAGGGCACACCTGTCGTACTGAGCGGGCTTGGCGGCCCGCTCGTTCATGGTGTTCCGCTGTGGATTTGTCAAGTACAGCCAGGCACGTTCACCCCGGAGGGTGGTGCTCCGCAGGGATGGCAGGAGTCGAACCCACAACCAGCGGTTTTGGAGGCCGCCGCGCTACCGTTGCGCCACATCCCTATGCAATTGAAAAACCGCCCGCTGGGGCTTCCCGGGCGGGCGGCTTCTGGTTGAGCGTGTTGTTGCTCTATCCAGAAGCCTCCCGGGCCGCCAGTGTCCCCGGCTGCAGGCGCGCAGACGCGGGCATGCTGGCATGCCTTTCGTCTCGCTCGCACCGGATGGGTGACCAGGGATTCACGGTGATTCCTTCCACATTGCCTATCCACAACTGTACGGAGCAACGTCCGGAGCGGCAACGGTATTTCCCAGCGGCGTGATAGCTGACACGCCGAGCCTGGTTCCACCGGGAGTCGACCACGACAGCGGGGCGAACGTGGACCGCGTCTCCGGCCACCTGCTCATGTGAGTTTCATGCCGCCGTGGCAGGCCAGCCACCGCGAGAACGCTGCCGAGCAGGCGTTTTGCCGGCCGATAGGCAGGCGGCGGGCGGTCGCCGGCGCAGGGCCGTCGACGGACCCTGGCAGGCGGGCTTACGCTCCGGCTCACGCAGCGATCAGCGAAGCGCTTCGACAGCCTGCGGCCTGGCATTTCCGCTGACGGTCGGCGCCCGCAGGGCCAAAGCGTGCCCGGGACCCCAGTCTCGCGCGACAGCCATCCATTCCCCGCGGTCCGCCGCCGAGAGAGGAACCCGCGATGCGAAGAAACCCCCTCAGCGTCGTCCTCACGACGCTCGCCACGGTCGCGGCCACCTCGGTGCCGATCGTGGCCCTGACCGCGGCCGTGACCGCCGCGCCCGCGGCGTCCGCAGCCAACGCCACGCAGCCGTATACCTGGCAGAACGTCAAGATCGGCGGCGGCGGTTTCATCGACGGCATCGAGTTCAGCCCTGCTCAGCAGAACCTGCTCTACGCGCACACCGACATCGGCGGGGCCTACCGCTGGAACCAGTCCACCAGTACCTGGACGCCCTTGCTGGACTGGGTCGGCCAGAGTACCTGGGGCTGGAACGGCGTCGTCAGCCTCGCGCCCGACCCGGGCAACGCGAACAAGGTGTGGGCCGCGGTGGGCATGTACACCAACAGCTTCGACCCGAACAACGGTGCCATCCTGCGCTCCTCGAACCAGGGCGCGACCTGGCAGTCGACCACGCTGCCGTTCAAGCTCGGCGGGAACATGCCCGGCCGGGGCATGGGCGAACGACTGGCCGTCGACCCCAATGACGACAACATCCTCTACCTCGGCGCCCCGAGCGGGAACGGACTGTGGCGCAGCACCGACGGCGGGGTGACCTGGTCGCAGGTGACCAGCTTCCCGAACGTCGGCAACTACGCGCCTGACCCGACCGACACCTCCGGCTACAGCAGCGCCCTGGAGGGCGTCACCTGGGTCGCCTTCGACAAGGCCACCGGCACCACGGGAAGCGCGACCCAGACCATCTTCGCCGGTGTCGCGGACCTGCAGAACACCGTCTATGAGAGCACCAATGGCGGCTCAACATGGACCCGGGTGGCTGGTCAGCCGACTGGTTTCCTGGCCCACCATGGAGTCGTCGACTCGGTCAACGGCATCCTGTACATCGCCACCAGCAACACCGGCGGCCCCTACGACGGCTCGTCTGGCGACGTCTGGAAGTACACCATCGCCACCGGCGCCTGGACCCAGATCAGCCCGGTTGTGTCCTCGGACACCAGCAATGACTACTTCGGCTACAGCGGGCTGGCCATCGACCCTGAGCATCCGAGCACGATCATGGTGACCGCCTACAGCTCGTGGTGGCCGGACACCATCATCTGGCGCAGCACCAACGGTGGTTCCACGTGGAACAAAATCTGGAACTGGACCAGCTATCCAAGCCGGAGCTTCAGCTACACCCAGGACATCTCGTCCGAGCCATGGCTGACCTTCAACCAGCAACCCGTCACGCCGGTGATCACGCCGCTGCTCGGCTGGATGACCGAGGACCTGGCGATCGACCCGTTCAACTCCAACCGGATGATGTACGGCACCGGCGCCACCTTGTACGCCACCAGCAACCTGACGAACTGGGACTCCGGCGGGACCATCACCATCACGCCGATGGTCAACGGCCTCGAGGAGACCGCGGTCAACGCGCTGATCAGCCCGCCCTCCGGGGCGCCACTGCTGTCCGCGCTCGGCGACCTCGACGGCTTCGTGCACACCAGCCTGACCACCGTGCCGACCGCGGCACAGATGTACCAATCACCCAGCCTGACCAGTGGCGACAGCCTCGATTACGCCGAGCTCAACCCGAGCGACATCGTCCGGACCGGTGACGTCAACAAGACGACCAGCCCTAACATCAACCGGATCGGCTTTTCCACCAACGGCGGCACGAACTGGTTCCAGGGCCAGGAACCACCGAACGTCACCGGCGGCGGAGTCGCCGCGGAATCCGCCAACGCGAGTTCCACCGTGTGGAGCCCGGCGGGCACCGGCGTCTATTACTCGACGAGCTTCGGTGGCTCGTGGACGGCATCGGCCGGCATCCCGGCCGGCGCGACCGTAGCCTCTGACCGGGTCACCCCCACAGAGTTCTACGGCTTCTCCGGCGGCACGTTCTACGTGAGCACCAACAGCGGCGCCGCGTTCACCGCCACGGCCGCGACCGGGCTGCCGACATCTGGCACCGTCTTCATCAAGGCCATGCCCGGCCATGCCGGCGACATCTGGCTGGCCGGCGGGTCGAGCACCAACTCAGGCATCTGGCACTCGACCAATGCGGGCGCCACCTTCACCAAGCTCAGCAACGTGACCGCGGCCCAGAACATCGGCTTCGGCAAGGCCGCGCCCGGCCAGACCTACATGGCCCTCTACACGATCGCCACCATCGGCGGCACGCAGGGCATCTTCCGGTCCGACGACGCGGGCGCGGACTGGATCCAGATCAACGACGCCCAGCATCAGTGGGGCAACATCGGCCAGGCGATCACCGGCGACCCCCGGGTCTATGGCCAGGTCTACGTCGGCACCAACGGCCGCGGCATCATCTACGGCAACCCGGCCGGTAACATCACGCCGTCGCCCACCCCGACCGCGACCAGCGCGTCACCCACCCCGACCGCGACCAGCCCCAGCCCCTCCCCGAGCCCGACCGCGACCGCGACCGGGTCGGCCACTGCCTGTCACGTCAGCTATGTGACGCAGAGCCAGTGGGCCGGCGGGTTCACGGCCAACGTCACGGTCAACAACACCGGGACAGCGCCGATCAACGGCTGGACCGTGGTGTTCACGTTCGCCGGTGACCAGAAGATCACCGCAGACTGGAACACCACCATCAGCCAGAGCGGCGAAAAGGTGACCGCGACGAACGTCGGCTACAACGCCGCGATAAGCGCGGGCGGCAACACCGCGTTCGGCTTCCAGGGCACCTGGACCAGCAGCGACAGCCCGCCAGCCAGTTTCACGGTCAACGGCACCACCTGCACCTGAGCTACCGGGCCTGCGGGCGGCGGCGGCTCGCTCATGCCGCCGCCCGCACGCCGGCGGCTCGGCACAGTCAGGGGAACACGGTGACCGGAGAACGGCGGGCTGTAACTTTCAGCAGGCCGCGCGGGAAAGTGCGATGACACGGAGCCGAGGCACGGACACTGGGTGACCGGTGCTTGACAGCCGTCCGAGCGGCTCGGACGATCGCACCGATCGGCGCGCAGCAGCCGCGCCGGCCCGAGGAGCTCCCATGCGCCTATCCCTGATCCCGACGGCAGTGCGTGCCCTGCGACGCGGTCCGGCGGCCCTCGCCATGGCGGTGCTGAGCGCCGGCGCATTGTCGGCCGCACCTGCCGTGGTGCCTGGGCCGGCCGCGGCTGCTGGGCCGGCCACGGTCAATGTGAGCGTCAACGCTGGCGAAGGCCTCGGCACGATCCCGTCCACCGCCTACGGGCTCAACTCCGCCGTCTGGGACAGCCAGATGAACGTCCCGCAGGTGCAGGGACTGCTCCAGCAGGCCGGCGTCCAGATGCTGCGCTACCCCGGCGGCTCCTACGGTGACATCTACCACTGGCAGGACAACACCGCGCCGGGCGGTTACGTGGCCCCCGGGACCGGCTTCGACGCGTTCATGGGCACCGTCAAGAAGATCGGCGCCCAGCCCATGCTCATCGCCAACTACGGCACCGGGACCCCGCAAGAGGCTGCGGCCTGGGTGCAGTACGCCAACATCACCAAGGGATACGGCGCCAAGTACTGGGAGATCGGCAACGAGATCTACGGCAACGGGTACTACGGCGCCGACTGGGAAGCCGACAATCACGCGACCAAGAGCCCCGCGACCTATGCCGGCAACGTGCTCCAGTACGCCAGCGCGATGAAGGCAGCCGACCCGACGATCAAGATCGGCGCCGTGCTGACCCTGCCGGGCAACTGGCCGGACAGCGTGGTGGGCTCGGGAGACAGCGGGGACTGGAACAAGATCGTCCTGTCGGCCGCGGGATCGGCGATCGACTTCGTGATCGTGCACTGGTACCCGGGCGGATCCGGCGCGGCGGGCATGCTCACCGAGCCCGCGCAGGTCGCGGGTGAGCTTGCGCAACTGCGCCAGGAGATCGACAAGTATGCCGGGCCCAACGGGCCGCACATCGGCATCGCGATGACCGAGGTCAACTCCAACGTGGACGAGGACACCCAACCGGACGCGCTGTTCGGCGCGGACACCTACCTGACCGCACTGGAGAACGGGGTGTTCACCGTCGACTGGTGGGACACCCACAACGGGCCGAACACCATCTCCACCGCGCCTGACGGTGCCACCGACTACAACGACTACGGCGTCCTGTCCAGCGGCACCTGCGTCGGCACCACCTGTGAGCCACCGCTGAACACGCCGTTCCCGACCTACTACTCGCTCGCCATGCTCAGCAAGCTCGGCCTGCCCGGCGACACGATGGTGCGCGCGGGCACCGACCAGCAACTGGTCGCCGCGCACGCCGTGCGCAACGCCAACGGTGACCTGACCGTCATGCTGGTCAACAAGGACCCGGTCAACGCCTACCCGGTCAGCCTGCACTACGCCGGTTTCACCCCGGCCGCCGCGACGCCGACCGTCTACACCTACGGCGACGAAGCCTCGTCCATCGCCTCATCGGCGGCGGGCACCGCGTCCAGCCAGATGCTGCCGCCGTACTCGATCGAGACCATCGTGCTCCAGCCGCAGGCCGGCACGCAGAGCGCGTTGTCCGCGCCCACGGCCCCATCGGCCAGCAACGTGACGGACACGCAGGCGACCATCTCCTGGAGCCCGTCGGCCGGCGGCCAGGCGACCCGGTACGAGGTCTACCGGCAGTTCGGCACGGACAGCGAACTGCTCGGCAGCTCCACCTCGGGCTCGTTCACCGTGAACAACCTGGTTCCCGGCACCTCATACACGTTCAACGTGCTGGCTCGGGATCAGCAGGGATACCTGTCCCTGCCGTCCGTGCCGGTCACCTTCACCACCGGCACCCCCGGCACAAGCACCTGCGCGGTCAGCTACAACGTGACCCAGGGCTGGGGCAGCGGGTACGTCGCCAACATCGCCGTCACCGACACCGGGCCAAACCCGCTCAACGGGTGGACGCTGGCCTTCACGTTCCCGGCCACGACCGAGTCGTTCAACTCCGGCTGGAACGGCAACTGGAGCGCGAGCGGGCGCAACGTACAGGTGACCAGCCTGAGCTGGAACGGCGTGCTGGCGGCCAACGGCGGCAACTCGGCCGACCTCGGCTTCGTCGGCGCCAACAGCGGCGCCTACCCATCGCCGGCCGCGTTCACCCTCAACGGGACGGTGTGCACCACTACCTACTCATCCTGACCGGGGCCGCGCCGCCGCGCCGCCGCGGCGGCGCGGCTCCTGTCGGCCACCGCTGGTAACCTCTCGGCCCTGTGAGTACCCCCGCGTCCGCGACGCACGATGAGGGCAGTTGCCGTGAAGCTTCCGTGAGGCCTGATTTGGTTTTGTCCTTGCGAAGCTGGCAGCGGGACGCGTACGAGGAGTACTTCCGCATTCCCAGGCGTGATTTCCTGCTGGTCGCGACGCCGGGAGCGGGGAAGACGGCATACGCCCTGACCATCGCGGCCGAGTTGCTGGCCCGCCGGGAGATCGCCGCGATCACCGTGGTGACGCCGACGGAGCACCTGAAACACCAGTGGTCTCAGGCGGCAAACCGCCTCGGGATCCCGCTGGACCCGGCCTACCGCAACGCGCAGGGACGGGCATCGGCCGACTTCACCGGGGTAGCGGTGACTTACGCGCAAGTGGCCGCCCACCCGGCGCTGCACATGGCGCGCACCCACCGCAGGCGGACGCTGGTGATCTTCGATGAGATCCATCATGCGGGCGACGCCCTGTCGTGGGGCGAGGCGATCAGGGAGGCATTCGAGCCGGCCAGGCGCAGGATGGGGCTGACCGGGACCCCGTTCCGCAGCGACGCCAACCCAATCCCGTTCGTGACGTACGCCGAGGACGCCGACGGCGCCCGGCGCAGCGTGTCCGACTATGTCTACGGGTACGGGCCCGCCCTCGAGGACGGCGTGGTAAGGCCAGTGATCTTCCTCGCCTATTCCGGCGAGATGCGGTGGCGGACCCGGGCCGGCGACGAGATCACCGGCACCCTGGGCGCCCCGATGACCTCCGATCAGCTCGCCCAGGCATGGCGGACCGCGCTGGACCCCGAGGGAGAATGGGTCGCCCGGGTGCTGGAGGCCTCGGACCGGCGGCTCACCGAGGTGCGCCGGGTCATGCCGGACGCGGCCGGCCTGGTGATCGCCGGCGATCACGCGGACGCGCGCGCCTACGCAGCGCTGCTGCGCCGCCTGACCGGGACCCGCCCGGTGGTCGTGCTCTCCGACGACCCCGCGGCCAGCAGGAAGATCGCCGCGTTCGCGACGTCCGACGACCGGTGGATGGTGGCCGTCCGGATGGTCTCCGAGGGGGTGGACATCCCGCGGCTGGCCGTCGGCGTGTACGCGACGAGCGTGAGTACCGCGCTGTACTTCGCGCAGGCCGTGGGCCGGTTCGTCCGGGTGAGGCAGCGCGGCGAGACGGCCTCGGTGTTTCTGCCGTCGATCCCTGTCCTGCTCGGTTACGCGGCGGAACTGGAAGCCGAACGGGACCATGTGCTGCGCCGCCGCGATGATGACGAGCAGCGTGAACTCGCCGACGCGCAGCGCAGGCATGACCGCCCTGACCAGCTTGGCGAGGCGCCGTTCACGGCCCTGGGGGGGTCGGCCCACTTCGACCGGGTGCTCTACGACGGCGGCGAGTTCGGCACGTCGGCGGAAGAGGAGGACTTCCTGGGCCTGCCGGGGCTGCTCGATCCGGAGCAGGTCGCGCTGCTGCTGCGCAAGCGCCAAGCCGGGCAAGAAGGGCCCGGCCGGCTCGCAAAGACCATATATCCCGAACGAAACCGCAAAGGCACTGCCGTAGCCCCGGCGACGGCCGGCAACGCGGATCCCGCCGCCACCACGCCCGCTGGCACCCGGGAGACGCTCGCCGCCTTGCGCAAGGAACTGAACGGGCTTGTCGGAGCCTGGCATCACCGGACCGGCCAGCCGCACGGAGTGATACACGCGGAACTGCGCCGCGTATGCGGCGGACCGCCACTGCCGGAGGCCACTGGGGAGCAGATTAGGGCGCGAATCGAGACGGCCCGCCGCTGGGCGTCATCCGGCCGCTGACCTGGGGCCTTCCGGGCGGTTGGGTTTAGGTGTAATGTCCACCTGGGGCCGGTTGGATTTGGTCCTGACGGCGGACGAAGTTGCGGAACAGGCGGACGAAGTTGCGGAACAGGAAGGTGCCTTCCGTGGCCGAAGACCTTTCCCAGCCCGGCCATAGGCCGTTAACCATTCAGGCAGTGCGTGATCGCCATTTACCGCCGCTGATCAAGGCGGACGCCATGGCGCGTGCGCTGAATATCCCGCTCGGTGGCATATCTTTAGCGGTGGCGACGGCTTTTATCACCGATCGTCAGCCGCTCAACAGCTCCTGCCCGCGAATACAACGCGCCGTGGGCACCGATGAAGCCCATCCATTCGACGTCCATTTAGCGGAAAGGCCAGCCGTCAGCGGCGGCGGCCGGGCCGCCGGGGGCGTTGACACCGGTGATCGCGGGCGGCACGGTGAAGCCGGCGCGGACGCTGGGGAGCCGCCGGCCAGCGGTGATCGATGGGCGTTCGGATCATATCGTCTGGGCCGACCGGCTGACCGGCTTCCTATGTCCGGCCAGCTCACGCACAAGGAGGGGACCGCATGTCGCGGTACGACTGGGGCCAGACTCACCCGGGCATCGAACGTCTGGAGAAGGCGGTGGATCCAGCCCGCAGACGGGTTGTCAGCCATCCCCTGTACAAGAACCTCGACAGCCTCGATGCGGTCGTCACCTTCATGGAGCACCACGTGTTCGCCGTGTGGGACTTCATGTCGCTGCTGAAATCCCTGCAGCGCAACCTGACCTGCGTGGAGGTCCCCTGGGTGCCGACCGGGCCGGCCGGCAGCCGGCGGCTGATCAACGACATCGTGCTGGTCGAGGAGAGCGACGAACTCGGCAACGGGTTCATCAGCCACTTCGAGCTGTATCTCCAAGGCATGGCCGAGGCAGGCGCCGACACCGAGGCTATCAACGCGTTAGTCGCCCTCTTGCGCGCTGGAAGGCCGGTCCTGCCCTCACTGGCCGAAGCCGGGGCCCCGGCTCCCGCGGCGGAGTTCGTCAGGGCCACCTGGGGACTCATCGAGAGTGCCCCGGTGCACTGCCAGGCGGCGGCGTTCGCATTCGGCCGGGAGGATCTGATCCCCGACATGTTCGACCAGGTCGTCGCGGTTAACCGGGAGCAGGGTAACCGGCTCGCCGCGTTCGTCGACTATCTCGACCGGCATATTGAGGTGGACAGCGAAGAGCACACGCCGATGGCCATGCAGATGCTCGCCGACCTGTGCGCCGACGACGAGGGCAGGTGGCGGCAGTGCGAAGACACCGTCAACGCCGCGCTCAGGGCGCGGATCAGGCTGTGGAACGACATCCACGCCGCCATTGAGGAACAGCGCGCGAGGCGCCAGGACAGCGCGGCGGCACCCGGGGGCAGGCCCCGGTAACTCGGCGGGACCTGAAATTTTCATGAGCGAGTCCCGCCATGGCATCTTCGCTAATCAGCGCGGCAGCAGCTGCCTGGCAGCATGGCAGCTTTCTCACACGAACCTTTTCCGGGGCGGCTGATAAACACTGCATATCCCATTGTCCCGTCAATTTCAGCTAATCAGGAACCAGCGCCCGGCGAGGAATGGATGAAGGATAGCGCGCGGCACGTCGTCATTACTGGCCTGGGCGCCGCCGCCGCGGCCGGCCGGGGCACCGGTGCGCTGCTCGACCTGGTGCTCGCCGGCGAGCCGGCCTTCTCCCCGGTGACGAGGTTCGCCGTGACACGCTGCCGGGTCACGGTGGCCGCGGCACTGCCGGGCTCGCCCGTGCTCGCCGGCGAACTGGCCGCCGTGATCGCCGACGCCTGCGATGCGGCGGCCATGAGCTCGCGTGACCGGGCCGGCTCACCGCTGTTACTCGCGCTGCATTCGGATGCCGCCGCCGCGCGCGACCCGCGCGCGGGGCAGGCCATCGGCGGGCTGGCGGCCGGGATGGCCGGCCGTTGCGGCCTCGCGGGCACGCTGCGGACCTATACCACCGCCTGCGTGGCCTCGAGCACCGCGACCGCGGACGCGGCAGCGATGATCGTGTCAGGACAGGCGGACCGCGTCGTGGTGGCCGCCGGGTACCTCGTCGACCCGGACAGCTTCGGCGTCTTCGACGCAGGCCGGGCGCTGGCCACGGACGGCCAGCTACGGCCGTTCAGTGCGGGCCGGCGGGGCATGCTGCTCGGTGACGGGGTGGCCGCGGTCGTGCTGGAGTCGGCCGCGACGGCGCGCCAGCGGGGCGCGACGGTACTGGCCTGGCTGGCAGGCTGGGGCCGTGCGGGCGACGCCTATCACGTCTGCCGGCCGCGCCCCGACGGGACCGGGCTGGCCAGGGCGATCGGCAATGCCCTGCGCCGGGCCCAGGTCGGCCCCCAGGAGATCGGGTACATCAACGCCAGCGGCTCTGGCACCTCGTTCGGCGACGCGGCCGAATCGGCCGCGCTGCATCGCGCGTTCGGCCCGGCGGTGCGGCACATTCCGGTCAGCTCGACGAAATCCGTGCACGGCCACGCCCTGGAGGCATCGGCCCTGCT
>Ga0070706_100002247_pt1 | contig 19604 bp, 19 predicted proteins | sample KBSK5501metaG_FD_65476 | JGI IMG/M metagenome (GOLD analysis project Ga0070706, IMG submission 65476) | Corn, switchgrass and miscanthus rhizosphere microbial communities from Kellogg Biological Station, Michigan, USA - KBS K5-50-1 metaG | ecosystem: Host-associated > Plants > Roots >... | reverse complement strand
GAATGAGGCGATGATCGCCAGGACGAGCGCAATGATCAGCAGCACCAGAATCAGCTCGCCGAGATCGTCGGGGACGCCAAAGCCGCCGCCGGAGCTCTTAGAGCCACTTTGCGTGACGACGGGAACCACTTTCGCCTCATCGTCGTTCGACCAGCTTCCACTCGCGCCGCCGCCGCCGAACTTCCCGCCACCTCCGCGAAACGAGACGAGATCGGAAACATCGGAGCCGGAGCTCGATCCGCCGCTGCTGAAATTCACGCAGTTGAACCAATCGTCGGAGGCCGACGAGCGCCGCCGCCCGCAGAACTCGACGTACCACAGCCACACTTTGACGAAGCCGACGAACGCGGCGTAGGCGGCGATGATCGCCACTCCGTACCGGATCGCGAAGACGTTGACGTGGATCAGAAAGAGCAGCCGCGTGACCAGCAATCCCACCAGGATGGTTCCGGTGAGAATGGCGGTCATGTGCAGGCGCAGAAAGAATCGATGCTGCAGCGCTGCCGCGATGCGTTTCTCGGGCGGAGGGGCGTCCAGCGGCAGAGTTGCCACGGGGAGAAGATAACCCACTTTGGAGTGCGGTGCCTTGGCACCGCTTTCACGGCCGCAGCTTGCTGCGGGCTCTAAAGCGGCGGCAAGCCGCCGCACTCCGAAAAATTACCTTCGCGTTGGGGGGCAGGCTGCGACACGGTGCCACAAGGCAATCGCGATCGTCGCCGCCACGAACACCGCGACGTAGATCGCGGTTGCGCCCTCGCCGCCGTTTTCCAATTTCCACAGTCCCGCCGAGCCTTTCATCCCGAGCGCCCATTGACCGAAATTCCACGCGGCGTGCAGACCGATCGGCACCGCGAGCCCGCGCGACGCGATCGCCGTCATGCCGAAGAGGAGCGATCCGACGCCGGCTCCAAGAATTGCGTCGGACCAGAACCAGCCTCCGATTCTGTGCTCGAGTGCAAAAGCTACGGCCACCATCACCTGCGCGGGCCAAATGCCAAATCGCGATTGCAGGCGGCGCAACGGGTATCCTCGGAAGGCCAGTTCTTCCCTGCACGACAAGGCGACGTAACCGATCAGAGCGATCGCGCCGGAGCTGAGTTCCACGCCGGGCGTCCAGGCCCATCGCATTTTTCCGGCGGCCGCTGAGATCAACGCCCACACCGCGACGAGAAACAACCCGCCGGCAAATCCGATCACGAATCGCACCGGGCTCCGCGCATCGGGCGCTGCGCCGACATCATCCATCCGTATCTTTTCCCAGCGCACGAACAATGCGGTGAGCGCGAGCCCGCCGACGGCGGCGATCGTGCCGATGACGACTTCCGGCCACTTCCCAGGAAGTTTTGTCCCGAATGGCGCAGCCACCGCCACCAGGATTGCGCAACTGAAGATGAAGAGAGCGACGCGGGCGAGTAGCGTAATCACCGCTTTACGGACTCGATCAACTCCGCAGGGCTAACGCGGTCGTAGAAATGCTGGGCCTTCATGAACGGACCGAGGAAGAGCGTCATCCCGCCGCCTAACATGATGACGCTGCCGATCAGCCACCACCGAATCGGATACCACACGCGCGGCATCAGCCGGTTCATCAGCCGTATGTCGTGGCGAATCACCAGGATCATCGCGAAGGGCGTGCCGAACAGCACGACGGTGATATAGATGCCGTACGGCAGGTCACTCGTCATCTCATCGAGGCGGTGTTGCCGGTCGACGAGCGCCTTTGCACGCTGACCGCGATTCGGGAATCGTTTCTCGATCGCCGTGATGGAGCCGACGCCGTGCTTGTAGCGGAACGCCCCCTCCTTCGTGAAGCAGACGGCGTAGACCATTGCGTAGATGATCGCGAGTCGGATCAGGGTATGGAGCAGGGGGTGCATCGGCGCGGACGCTTGCGGCACCTCGCCGATGTAATCGTACCGATCCCTGCTTTTCAATCCGTCAATCCAACACGCTTGACCAATTCGCCAACGCGCGGGTCGCCCGGCAGGGAGTCGAGAGACGTGGTTCCGCTTTCAGCAAACTCATCTGCGATACGGCATGAATTTGGAGCGGCGCCTTTTACCCTTCGCGTTGGGGGGCAGGCTGCGGCTGCACCGGCAGCGGCACGTCGGTGGACGGCCCGCTTCCCGGCGCGATGGTCATCTTCTCGCCGGGGCTCGCTTCCTCGGGGTAGTACTCCTTCATCTTCATGTAGTCGATGCCGGTGTCCTCGCGGAGGACGTCGTTGACTTCCCAACCCTCGAGGGTCTCGCGTTCGAGGAGTTTGCGCGCGATCTTGTCGAGCGACTGCTTGTTGTTCGAGATGACCTCGTGCGCGGTCTTGTAGGCCTTGTCGAGAATCTTGCGCACTTCCTTGTCGATCTCGATGGCGGTGGCCTCGGAGTAATCCTGATGCTGCGCGAACTCGCGTCCGAGGAAGATGGCTTCTTCTTTCTTGCCGAAGGTTGCCGGACCGAGCTCCGACATTCCCCATTCGCAGACCATGCGGCGCGCGAGCTGCGTGGCGCGCTCGATGTCGTTGCCGGCCCCCGTCGTGATCTCGCTCAGAAAAATCTCTTCCGCGATCCGGCCGCCCATCAGCACTGCCAGATTCGATTCCAGATAGCGCTTCGAATACGAGTACTTATCCTCAACCGGCAACTGCTGCGTGAGGCCGAGCGCTCGGCCGCGCGGGATGATGGTGACCTTGTGCAGCGGATCGGCCGCCGGAAGCACTGCCGCCACGATGGTGTGACCCGACTCGTGATACGCAGTGTTCCGCTTCTCGCGGTCGCTCATGACCATCGACTTCCGCTCGACGCCCATCAGGACCTTGTCCTTGGCGAACTCGAAGTCGACCATCTGCACTTTTTTCTTGTCGTAGCGTGCGGCATTGAGCGCCGCTTCGTTGACGAGGTTGGCGAGATCCGCCCCCGAGAATCCGGGCGTGCCGCGCGAGAGCACGGTGACATCGACGTCTTCCGCGAGCGGAATGTTGCGCGTGTGCACGCGCAGGATTCCTTCGCGCCCTTTGAGGTCCGGTAGATCGACCACCACGCGCCGATCGAAGCGGCCGGGGCGGAGGAGGGCGGGGTCGAGAACATCGGGACGGTTCGTGGCGGCGACCAGGATCACCCCGTCGTTCGACTCGAAGCCGTCCATCTCGACCAGAAGCTGATTGAGCGTCTGCTCGCGCTCGTCGTGACCGCCGCCCAGTCCGGCGCCGCGATGGCGTCCGACGGCGTCGATCTCATCGATGAAGATGATGCACGGCGCGTTCTTCTTTCCCTGCTCGAAAAGATCGCGGACGCGTGACGCGCCCACGCCGACGAACATCTCGACGAAGTCGGAGCCCGAGATCGAGAAGAATGGCGCGTTGGCCTCACCCGCGATCGCGCGCGCCAGAAGTGTCTTGCCTGTTCCGGGAGGTCCCATCAGCAACACGCCTTTCGGAATCTTGCCGCCGAGCTTGGTGAACTTCTGGGGCTCTTTCAGAAACTCGATGATCTCGTGCAGCTCGAGCTTGGCCTCATCGACGCCGGCCACATCTTTAAACGTGACCTTCTTGGCGCTGCCGGAAAGGAGCTTGGCTTTCGATTTCCCGAACGAGAGCGCCTTGTTGCCGCCCGCCTGCATCTGCCTCATGAAAAAGATCCACAGGCCGATCAGGAAAAGGACCGGTGCCCACGTGATCAGAGCAGTGATGAAGCCGGTGTTCTGCGGCGGCTCGAACTCCATCTGCACGCCCTTCGCGCGCAACTGGTTGTACATGTCGGGATAGTTCGTAGGCGCCGTGGTGTGAAATTCGTGCTTGCCGCCCGGGGCGGTGGTCTTGGTTTCGCCGCGGACGTCGTCGCCGCGGATCGTGACCTTTTCGACGTAGCCCTGGGTGACGCGATCGAGGAATACGCTAAATGGAATCGGCTCGCTCGTTCCCTTGGTGGTGTTAAAGAGACTCCAAAGAAGAAACACGAGGACGATGATGACCACCCAAAGAAGCGCGGTCTTGACGGTGGAATTCAAAAAATATCCTCCAGCGAAGCACGCGATGCTTCACGCATGCCACGCGACTGTAACGGTTCTGCCCGTATGGAAATTCTAATCTTTTGGAGTGCGGCGGCTTGCCGCCGCTTTTCAAGGCGGTGCCAAGGCACCGCACTCCAAAGACTATACGCGCCCGATGTACGGAAGATTTCCGTGCATGCCTTCCAGCTCCAGGCCGTAGCCCACGAAAGCGCCCACATGACCGGCTTCGAAGGCTCGGTAATCGACATCCAGCGCCACGGTGCGGAGCTCCGGGCGGTCCAGCAGCGCCACCAGCTTGATGTCCTGCGGTTTTTTCTGACGGAGCTGTGCGAGCAGATAGGTCTCGATCACCCCGGTGGAGACGACATCCTTCAACAGGTAGACGTTCCGTCCGGTGATGTCGGTCGACTGCAGATAATCGATCTGCATGGCGGTGGCCACGGCAGTGTCAGCCATGTCACGGATGACGTCGATGAATCCGTAGCTGACGTCTCCTGGAATGGCGCGCATCAGGTCAGCGAGGAAAAAGGCTGTCCCTTTGAGGATGCCCAGGAGGAAGACCTCGGATTTGCCGGCATCGTGGCGGATTTCGGCGCCCAGCTTACCGATCCGTTTGGCGATTTGCTTCTCGCTGAAGGCCTTCTTGATTCGTTTCCTCAATAGCAACCTCGTAGAGCTCGCCCCCCTCGCCGACTTTGAAGAGCTCCGAGATCTCTACGCCGGCCAGCAGCACGATCTTTCCGCCCCACAGCACGAGAGGAATCCGGTCGCGGAACTCGCTCGGAATTTTACGATCAATCAGGAAATCCTTCAGCTTTTTCTCGCGCGTCATGCCGAGCGGTTGGAATCGGTCGCCGTCGCGGCGATTGCGGATGACGAATTTCGCGTCGCTGTTGTTGGGGAGCTGGAAGCGTTGCGTGGAGGACAGCGGCCCTCCGCTGTCCGGACAGCCGTGGGCGGCTGTCCTCCACACGCGAATAGTAGCCGCGATCTCCGGGATGTACGCTGCGTCTCCCGCGCGCAGCTCGATCTCGAATGCCTCGACTGCCACCGGCTTCCTCCGCAGGATCCACTCTCCCCGGCGGCGCAAAAGCTCGAGCGTGCGCGTGACGCTGGTGCGCTTGATCGAATCGAGCTCGATGGCCAGCCGCTCGAGGTCTGCGGCCGAGACATCCCGTGCCCCCGGATCGAGGCGGTGGATATGTCGATGCAGGAGCGCGCGCCGAATCCACTTTTCGTCCGGCATCTCCTTGAAATGTGTTTCGTTCGCGGTGGTCGTGCTGGTGTCGGCCCGATCCACAATGCTTTCGAGAATGCTCCACTGCTCGTGCGCTTGACGCGCGACAGCCGCCAGATTGTCGGTCACGCTGGAGTCGAATTGTCCGAGCAGCGCGCGGATGCGACTGCGCAAGAAACGCGGATCGGCATTCATCCGATCGATCCGCGCTTCGATTCCTCGCTCGCGCAGAAATGCTTCGACCTCGGCGCGCGAGACCTCCAGCAGAGGCCTGATGACTCTGTCGGAGCGAACGGGATGGATTCCGCGCAAACCGGCGAGACCGCCGCCGGTCATCAGCCGCATCAGAATCGTTTCCGCCTGATCATTTTTCTGATGCGCCGTGGCGATATGCGTGGCGCCCACTTCCCCTCGAATGGCGTGCAGGCGCGCGTGGCGAACCTCGCGCGCCGCCGCTTCGATACCGCGATGGCGAATGGCGTCGGGGTCGAGCGATCCATCTGCGACGCGAAGCGAAATGCGATAGCGATCGCAGAGCTCGCGCACGAAAGCCTCGTCGGCGTCGGATTCCGAACCGCGGAGATGATGATTGACGTGCGCTGCGACGATCGGCGTCCCGATCTCCAGCAGCGCGAGCAGAAGAGCAGTCGAATCAGGACCGCCCGACACCGCGACCAGCAGCGGGCCGTGAATGCCGTGCATCTCCATGAATCGCCGTGCAGCGTCTACGATCACGAATCAAGGTTACACTTGAGCATGCGCTGGCGGAGGGGATTCACCATCCTGGAAGTGCTCATCGTGGTGGCGATCATCGGGATCATCGCAGCCGTGGCCATCGCGAATTATCTGAATGCCCTACAAAAGACGAAGCAGAAACGCACCATGGCGGACATCAAGAGCCTGGCCACGGCGTGGGAATCGCGGGCGGCCGATACCAAGGCGTTCAACGCGGCCGGATTCACAATGCCAGCATCGGCGATCACCTACGACCAACTGACTACGCTGCTCGCGCCGACGTACATGCGCAACATACCCAGAATCGATGGATGGGGATATCCGCTCGACTTTGCCGCCGACCAGCCGGCCGGCGCGACAACGCAAGCGTCAATCTATGTCATCCGCTCGCCCGGCCGCGATGGCCGTTTCTCCGGAAACTCGTACACCCCCGGCCCGACCACGGAGTTCGATTGCGACATCGTCTATTCGGGCGGTTCGTTCATCGTGTGGCCGGAGGGAACGCAGGGGCACTGACCTGCCACCCGCCCGGTTGGGATGTGAGGATGTTGGGATGTTGGGATGTTGGCATGTTGGGATGTTGGGAGGCGGGACATCCTAACGTCCCAACATCCCAACGTCCTAACTTGAAAGTGGTGGCGGTGGCGTGAGTCGAACACGCGACCTAGCGCTTATGAGACGCCCGCTCTAACCATCTGAGCTACACCGCCACTCGGGCCAGCTTATACTGAACGCGTTGAGGCTCTGAAAATTTCGGCCGATGAGCACCTTACCTGGCGAACGCAGTTGTCTGGTCTGTGGCGATACCGAGGAGCAGGTGCACCTCGATCGGTGCCTGGTGTGCGGCAAATACTTCTGCCCGGATCACGCGTTCAAGCGCACCGGCCGCCGATTCTGCTCGGCGGGTTGCGCGCGCGATTTTTTCTGGGGACAGGATGACGAAGAGGATGAAGACCCTACCGAAGAACGCGAACCCGAGTATTGAAACGCAGCAGGCGGATCTGAAGAAGCGGCCGCGCCGGCTGCGCCGCACGGAGTCGGTCCGCGCGCTCGTTCGCGAGACGGTGGTGCGCGCGGAGGATCTCATCTATCCGCTGTTCGTGGTGCCCGACAATCGCCCGCACGTCGAAATCCGTTCCATGCCCGGGGTCTGGCACAACCGCGTTCGCGAGGCGGTCGACGAATCGCTTCGGGCGTTCGACGCCGGCATCCGGTCGGTGTTGCTGTTCGGGCTTCCGGAAACGAAGGACGCCATCGGCTCGTCGTCGTGGGATCCGTCCGGACCGGTACAGGCAGCCATCGAGGCCATCAAGCACGCCGTGCCGCAGATGGTCGTGATGGCGGACGTCTGCCTCTGCGAGTACACCGATCACGGTCACTGCGGCGTGCTCGATGGTCAAGATGTTGACAATGATGCCACCCTGCCGCTGCTCGCGAAGCAGGCGGTGTCATTTGCGCGCGCCGGAGCCGATTTTGTGGCCCCCTCCGACATGATGGACGGGCGGGTGGGGGCGATTCGCAGCGCGCTCGACGCCGCCGGCATGCCCGAGATCGGCATTGTGTCGTATGCGGCGAAATTTGCGTCCGGGTTTTACGGACCGTTCCGCGAAGCCGCCGAGTCGACGCCCCAGTTCGGCGATCGCCGCACGTATCAGATGGATCCTGCCAACGTGCGCGAAGCGCTGCGCGAGATCGAGCTCGACATCGAAGAGGGCGCCGACATGGTCATGGTCAAGCCCGCGCTCTCCTATCTCGATGTCATCCGTGCCGCGCGCGAGCGTTTCGATCTCCCCCTGGCGGCCTACAACGTCAGCGGCGAGTACGCCATGGTCAAAGCGGCCGCCGAGCGCGGATGGATCGACGGGGCGCGCGTGATGCATGAGATCCTGACCTCGATCAAGCGCGCCGGCGCGGATCTGATCATCACGTACTTCGCGGTGGAGTTCGCGCAGGGCGCGTAAGTGGTGTATGGGGTCAGGCCTTTCCTTCGTACTTTTCTCCAAAGAGTAGAAAAGTACGAAGGAAAGGCCTGACCCCATATCGGTTCTAGTAGTGAAATCGATACTCGACCTGCCCGATCACCATGCGCGGATCGTTGGTGTGCGTTCCTCCAAACGTGTTGCTCTCGTCGAGTAGGTAGCGCTTGTTGTTGACGTTGATCACCGTCAACTTCAGCGTCCAGCTTCCGATGTTCGTTCCGGCCGCGAGATCGAATGTGGTGTGACTCGGCAGATGCTGCGGGCCGTCGCCCTGCAGGAATCCTGATCCATATCCCACGCTCCCCGAAACCCACGAAGCCCTCGGAAGCTCATAGCTCCCTCCGAGCGCAAGAGTGTCGCGCTGATCGTGATCGAGGAAGAATCGCCCTTCCTCCGGCGGCGAAAAATCGGTCATCCCGCCCGTGACGCCACCCTCTCCTTCGATCTTCTGATGCGAGTAGGCGAGGTGAAGGCGGGCGCGTTGCGCCAGGAGCGGAGATTGCGCAGTGATCTCCGCGCCTCGAATGAAGACCCGCTGGATGGTCAGCGGCAGAAAAATATTTGAGTTGCCGAGGGCGTCGTGATCGAAGAAGTTGCGGGCGTTGGTGCGGAAGGCGGCGATATCGAGATTCCATCCGGCGACCGGAATGGCCGCACCGATTTCCGCTTGATGGTCGCGCTCGCCGTGCAGCGGAAGAAAATCGAAGCCCTGCGCCAGGACAAATTGCAGCAGCGGACCGGCGACCGTCGACAGCGGCGGCGGCTGATAGATGTCGCTGTACGAAGCGCGCAGGACAACGTTCGAGCCGACCCGCAATGACGCGCCCACGCGCGGCGTCGTCGCCGACTCGTTCAATGCACCATCGAATCGCGTGAAGCGCAAGCCGCCGCGAAGCGTCAGCCGCGACGTGACGTCGTAGCGATCCTCGACAAAGAAGGACGCCACGTTGCCGGTCGGAGTCAGCCGCTGCGACAGCGACGCTCCCTCGCCGCGCACTGAGAATTGCAAAGTGTCGCGCTGCGCGAAACCATACGCGCCTGCGTGGACATCATTTCCGTAACCGGTCGCGCTCCATGTCAAGGCCGCGCCAATGTAGCGCGAACGGCGGTGATCGCGAGTCACGATCGGATCGTTTTCTCCTCCGTCGAAGTTGGCGGAGTTGGAGTGGAAAAATGGCGCCACTGTAAAGAACGAGGACGAGGAGAGCGTCCGAAGCCACGAGGCGTTCAGGAAAACATCGCTTTCGCGCTGGCGATCGCGAACGCCCGCGGCCTCCATGTCTTGGTCGTTCGGAATGTCGTAGCGATCGCTGCGAGCGGCCGCGACCAGGCGCAATTGATCGGACGAATTCGGAAGAAAGATGAAGGACGTGAACGCTCCTCCGCCGCTGGCCCGATCGTGGACCGTCTCCTCAATTGGAGTCTCGAGGCCATGGTCGGTGCGATTGGCATTCAGCGATGCGTAGTACGCAAATCGATCGGTGTGGCTGCCGAAGTTCGCCTGATCGTCCGTCGATCGAAATGATCCGTAGTTGAGGAGCACGTGCGCTTCGTTGCCGCGCTCGAATCCGCTCCGCGGCACGACGTTGAAGATCCCATACGATCTCTCACCATATTCCGCCGAGTATCCGCCGCGCTGGACTTCGAGATAGTCGACATCCCGGGGATCGAACTGCGGCCCGACGTTGCTCGCGATGTTGGTGTTAGGCACAGGCACTCCGTCGATCAGCCAGTCGACCTGATGGCCCCCGCGAATGTGGAGCTGATCGTGAACGATCGAGGCGCTCGGAACGAACGCGGTGATCATCGACAGGCTATTCGAACGATCAGCGCCCGGCGTGCGCTGAACCTCGATGCGGCTGACAGTGTTCTGACTGGTCGATGAGCGAGGATCGACCGTGACCGCGGACGCGCGGACACTGACTTCCTCGCTCGTGCTGCCGATCGGCAGGGCGAGGTCGCTGTGCAGTACCGCGCCCGATGCGACGTTGACGATCTTCTCGCGCGCCGCAACTCCGCGCGCTTCCGCGCGCAAGGTGTATGCGCCGATCGGGACGCCCTGAAATGCGAAATTGCCTGCGCTGTCAGTTTCGGCAGCCTGACGCCACTCCGACGTTCGCGCGGTCAGGATCACGCGCGCCGCCGCGATGGGATGCTCCTGCGCGTCTGTCACTTTGCCGCGAACCGTTCCGAAAATCGTCGCCCACGCCGGGGCCGCGAGAAAGTGAACGATGATGCAAGCTCGTACGAAGAGCTTCATGAGATCTCTCCTTGTTGCGTCATCCTGAGCCGCGAAGACGGCGAAGGATCTCGAGATGCGAAGATCTGGTTGTTGAGATCCTTCGCTCCGCTCAGGATGACGAGATGGACGTGATGGTGCTGTGGCTCAGGCCCGGGGCGGGGGAGGTTCGGGCGGGGTGGGGCGGGAGAGAAGGCGCTGGGGCGGCGACGTTTCGAAGACGGCTTCCACGACCGCTACGGCGAGCTCCGTCGTGATCGCCTTTTCGGCCGCCGGAAAAATTAGCGTCTCTGAAACATGCTTCGATGAATCCGTCTTTCCAATCGTGCAGGATCGCGCACAATGCATGCTCTTCATCGCGCAGAATGCCTTGCAGCAGCAGTTGCTCTTCGAGGGGAACGCCGCCAGCGAGGAAATCGCGACGCAAATCATCAAAAGGCAGGCGACCGCAGTGCGCACGGCTCCGAGTTTAACAAAATTCCTGATGTCTCCGTTTGTACAAGAATTGCTTACAAAGCTCATGCAATAATGCGGGTGATGTTGATCCGGCGGCTGATTGCCGTCGCCGCCCTGCTTGTAGTTGCGGTCACGCAGATCGCTCCGCACCATCACTCCGAAACGTCCTCGAGAGTGCCGGTCATTCACTGCGACGGACCGACATCCGGCATCGCGCACCTGCATCCCTATCCGAAGCCGCAGCGCGATGGTTGCCTGGCCTGCTTCCGCCAACACCTGCAGGCGACAATTTCGAAAATCACTCTCGGCACCTCTCAGGTCCTCGCTCAATTCGTCATCGTCACCGCCCGCATTTCCTACGCGCGCGCGATTCGACTCCGACAATCCTCCCGCGCTCCTCCGGCGCTGGCCTCCTGACTTTCCTTTCATCCCCTAAACGACGTTTCAGGAGGTTTTCGTTATGCGTTCCGTCATTCGGATCGCCTTTTTTGTAATTCTTTTCATTCCTACGATGCTTTTCGGGGCCAGCGCCGGCAGTGTCCACGGCAAAGTTCTCGGCCCCGACAACCGTCCGATGGCGGGGGTGGTGGTCACGCTTCGTAACGACGTCACCGGATTCAAACAGCAGACTGTCACCGGCACAGATGGCACTTTCTCGTTTTTCAATGTCCCATACAACCCGTACGTCGTGCGCGTCGAGGTGCAGGGATTCGCGCCGGTGGCTACCGATGTCGACGTCCGATCCTCGATTCCGATGGAAGTACCGGTGAAGCTGGCGGTCGCGCAACTGAGCGAGTCGATCAGCGTCACGGCCAGCGCGCCGGCGGCGCAGCTCGAAACCGATACCAGCGAGACGCACATCGACATCGACAAGTCTTACATCGCGAAGGCACCGGCGGCGGTGGCGTCGCGCGCGATGGAGCAGATCATCACATCGACCCCCGGATTCGCGAAGGATGAAAACGGGCGCTTTCATTTTCAGGGGGCCCACAGTCAGAGCGAGTACGTCGTGGACGGGCAGACCATCTCCGATCAGACCGGCGTGACGTTCTCGAATTCAATCGATCCCGGCATCGCGCAGGGAATCGAGATCATCTACGGCAACGTGCCGGCGGAGTTCGGCGAGAAGGTCGGCGCGGTCATCAACCTGACCACGAAGTCTGGACTGGGCCTTGGAAGTGCGAAGACCGAGGCGTATGTCGGCGCCTCCAAATTCTCGACGGCCGAAGCCGGCGTCTCGGTCGGCGGGGGATCGCAGACGTTCGGCTATTTCGGATCGGTCAACGGATCGAAATCTGACCGCTTCCTCGATCCGGTCAACTTCGACAATCTCCACAATCACGGCAACACCGTTCGCGGCTTTCTCCGTCTCGACAACCAGTCGTCCGACGCGCGAAGCTCCTTCCGCTTCACAACACTCCTCGGCTCCACGCGCCGTGACGTACCCAATCGCTACGACCAGCAAGCTTCCGGACAGAACGAGCGCGTGCGCAGCAACGACGAAAACGTGAACTTCGGCTGGCAGAGCATCCTGACGCAGACGTCGGTGCTCGAGCTCAACGCGTTCGGCCGCTTCTCCAAGTTCCGGCTCAATCCTTCCGACGGCGACACGCCGGTGACCGCGAAGTCCGACCGCACGCTGAACAACTACGGCATTGCGCCATCATTCAGTTGGACCAACCGGAACAACGAAGTGAAGGCTGGCGTAAATCTGAAGCGCTACCCGATCCGCGAGCACTTCGAGCTCGGTCTGACAGATCCCGGGCTGAATGATCCCGCGTCGCCCGATTTCAACCCGAATCTCGCGCCGTACGATCTAACACGCCGCGGACACCTGTTCGTCTTCGATTCGCGGCGCACCGGCTCGTATTACGCCGGATACATTCAGGACAACGTCAAGTTCGGCAATCTCACCGCCAACCTCGGCGTCCGCTACGACAGCAACAATCTCCCGGTGAAAGATACAGCCGTCGAGCCTCGCGTTGGAATCGCGTATTACATCCCCGTCAGCAAGACTGTTTTTCGCGCTTCGTACAACCGCGTGCTGTATACACCCGAGTTCGAGAACATTCTGCTCAGCTCTTCCTCAGAAGCGGACGCTCTCGTTCCGCCGGTCGTCAAAGCGTCGCGTGAGCTGGGCGGCGGCGAGCTGCTCGCCCACTCCGAGCGCCAGAACGCCTACGACTTCGGCATCCAGCAGGGCATCGGCTCGAAGCTGCGTCTCGACGCTGATGTCTGGAAGCGCAAATCGAAGTTCGCCGGCGACCAGGATCAGTTCGAGAACACCGGCATCGTCTTCCCGCTGGCGTTCACGTCCGGCGATCTGAAAGGATGGAACGTTCGGCTCGACCTCGCGCGAACAGCCGGATTGCGCGGCTTCCTCTCACTCGGACATACCAAAGCGGTTTACGTTCCGCCGCTGACCGGTGGTCTTTTCCTCGACCAGGGGGCGCTCGACACCATCACAGGCGGACCGTTCCTCATCGATCACGATCAGAAGCTGCAGGCGCAGGGCGCGCTGATTTATGACATCGGCAACTCCGGATTCTGGGCGGGCACGAATGTTCGCTATGACTCCGGCCTTGTAACGCACGCCGATCCGGCGGATCTGGTCAACGATCCGAATGACTTCTTCGCGTCGCCGTTCGTCGTGGTCCATTCGAACACCGACCTCGATCCGAATCGCATCAAGCCGCGAACAATTGTCGATTTTTCAGTGGGTGCGGATCTGCAGCGCTACCACGTGCCGCTCAGCATCCAGGTCGATCTGCTCAACGCCTCGAACAAGAAAGGGCTCTACAACATCGAATCCGTGTTCGGAGGGACGCATGTGATCCCGCCGCGGATGGTCGCGGTGCGCGTTCGCTATGCGTACTGACGATGCCGACGCTTGGACAGCACCTGCGGGAGCTTCGCGAGAAGAATCACATTTCGCTTCGAGGCCTGGCGTCGCGAGTCCGGATCACTCCGCCGTATTTGTCGGACATCGAGCTAGGCCGGCGGCACCCGTCCCAGCGGGTGCTCGCCGACCTCGCGCGGGCATTGCGAACATCGGTGGATGACTTGCGCCGCCACGATCCCAAAGCGCTGCTCGATGACATCCGCGAGCGTCTGGATCACGACGCGAACTACGGACAAGCGCTCCGCCGCGTGCTCAGCGAATGCACGACGGCGGACGACCTGTTGCGGATGTTGGAAAGCTGACTCATCGGTGTCGGGTGCACAGCCCTTGCACCATATCCGGGCGGAGGATTCTGATGAAAAAACGCACGCTAACTGTGCCCGAGATGATGTTCATCGTCGCTACGCGCGCGGCGCTGGCAGCCGGGGTGGCGCTCTTGATCTCGGGGCGACTGAAGCAATCGACGCGAAGAGCCGCTGGTCTCGCGCTGGTAGGAGTAGGCGGAGTGACGACCATTCCTGCTGCGAAAATCGCATTAAGGCGAAGATCGCTGCTCAGCCGACTAGGGCTTGCGGCATAGGCTCACTGCACCGCCCGCCGCCGCGTGGGTGTGGGCGGCGGGACGGTCGCGGGCTCGATCAGTCGAATGATGTGATTGCCGGAGTCAGCGACGAAAATGCGGTCGGAAGCGTCGACGATGATGCCCGCCGGCGAGTTGAAGCCTGTCGCCACGGTTGAGACCAGCGCGCTCGGCGCGATGCGGCGCACGCCGTTGCGATCTGTCACGAAGAGATTTCCGCGAGCGTCGAGCGCAATGCCCGTCGGATGATCGAAGTGCGCCTGTCCGCCGCGGCCGTCGCTACTCCCGACGACGCCCGATTCCCCCGCAACCATTGAAACCACTCCGCTCACGATCTTGCGAATGGTGTGGTCGTCGGTGTCCGCGACGTATACCGTCTCATTGGCATCGACGGCGACGCCGAGGGGGGCGTGAAAGCCGCCGGCGATGGTTGAGATCGTGAAGAGGCCGATGTAGCCCGTCACCTGCGTCATCTTGCGGATCAGATTGTTCTGCGTATCGGCGACATACAGATTTCCGCGCCGCGTTGCGGCGAGACCTGACGGCGTGTTGAATCGGGAGGCGTTGCCGACGCCGTCAGCGTTTCCCGGAATTAGCGCCGCGCCGGCGACGCCAAATGCCGGAACGAACGGGCCGCCGGTGTACAAAATGCGGATTTCCTGATTCATCGTGTCGGCGGCGTAGACGTAACCGTCGAACGGCGTGACCGCCAGTCCCCGCGGATTGCGGAACTGCGCGAATTGGCCCTCGGTGGCGCCGGCGGCGCCCGGCGAGCCGGCGATGATGACGACAGCATCGCCCGCGACCTTCCGGACGACGTTGTCCGCTTCGTCGCTGACGTACATTTCGTTCTGCGGAGAGAGCGCGAGGCCGAACGGTCTATTGAACGTCGCGGTGCTACGCGTTCCGTCTCGCGTCGCTGCCACATTTGGATCGCCGGAGTAGGTCACGACATTTCGTGCCACGGTTGACGCCACAGTGAAATGGCGATGCTCGGAATCGATCGCCGGACAATTGCCGAACGTCGCCTCGACCCACCACTCCGATCGGCCCGGTTCAGCAGTCAGCGCCAGGTTGGTTTTTGCGGTCGATGACATCGGCGCAGCCGCGGCGCCTTCGACCGCGGTGAAAATCGCGTAGTTTTGCGCGCCGTCCAATGGCGACCATGTGAGCGGCACCACCGCGGGCTGCGACGACTCGTCCGCCGGTCCCAGAATCAGCGGCGTCATCGCATGGCAGGCCGCAGGATCGTAGATCATGACATCTGCGGACGCGTTGTCGTTGTTGCCATTCAGATCGAGACTGCCGAGCGACTCGGTATGCGCCGTGGCGTGGATGCTTCCCACCGCCGCCGGCGCGATCACGGAAACGTCGATGGGATTGGGCCCGGGCGGAATGATTTCGGCCGAACACGTGAGCGTCAGCTTGGATTCGGAGCAACGGAAGACGCTGCCGCCCGACACGCCTGAAAACTTGATGCTCGGCGGGAGGACGATCGTCACGACGATGCCCGACCCGTTGTCGTTGTTCTGATCGTCAGCGATGACGTGGTACGTGAAGCTCTGCTGCCCGGGGACGAATTTGGGGGCGTTGATCGACATCGCGATGTCGACGATTGAGTGCCCGGAGGCCGCAGTCGCAATGAGGAAGAGGCCGGCAAGCACGCCCCTCACCCGGTCCCGCTCCGCGGGACCACCCTCTCCCGGGGGGAGAGGGCGCTCCGCACCTCCCTCTCCCCGGGGAGAGGGGCGGGGTGAGGGGATGGTCATCCGCACCAGACCGCGGTCACCGCATCGGGATGATCGAGGAGATAGCCGTCTTCGGCCGGATCGTAATCGATGACCGCGCCGTCCAGGCGCGAGGCAGCCATCGAATCGAGCGCCACCCGGACGCCATCGACCGCGAGCACTTGGTCGTCTTCGATGGGATCGGAGACATATCCCAGGCGGTAGCCGCTCCCGCCACAGCCGGTGGTAAAGGCGATACGCAGCACGCGTCCATCCAGATCTTGCCGGAGATGCTCGGCGGCTGCAGGGGAGAGTTGAATGTTCATTGCGGTCGCGGTCCGTGAACGATGCGAAACTGTGCATCCTCACGCTTGAACCAATCAGGATCGAGCTTGATCAATTCAAGCTCACGCTCCAGCTCGACAATGTGTGCGCGTTTCGACGCAGCCATGTAGATCAGCAGGTTCCGATCGACCATCGGCGCCCCTCGTCCGAATTCTCCCAGTTTTTTTTCCATCGTGCGCTCGCGCGCGATGAGGAACTCGGTGGTCTCGCGATAGGAGAGATCGCCTTCCAGGATGTCCTGGAAGAGCAGATCGCCGGCGAGCGTGACGCGGACGCGGTTCGCTCCGGCGGCAGCGATCTTCATTTCCAGCAGATCGCGATTCTCGCGTTCGTCGACCGCAAACTGGCTGAACATGGTGGCCGTCAGCGGATTGGGCAGATTTTCGGCCAGCTTCTCGAATGTCTTGTAGGCCTCGACCGTGTACTGGATCATCAGACCGAGCTGTTGTTCGGTGAGCGCGTTCGTCGTTTCGATTGCTGTCATCAATCCACCTTCGCTACTTTCACGATCACGTCGCCAATGAGCTTCGCCTGACAAGACAAGCGATGCGGGCGTTCCAATTCCTTGTAGGTCTCGTCCGGGGTAGGTGGGGTCAGGTGATCCCAGGAGCCGTCAGGCACTTCCACCCTGCAAGTTCCACACGCGCCGTCACCGCCGCAGACATGGCTGATGACCACTCCCATCTCCAACGCGCACTTGAGAAGCGTTTTGCCCTCAGGAAACTCAGCCGCTCTACCCTGATCCTCGAATGTGACGCGCGGCATGATTCGCGCTCGATTCTAAGGCACGATGCGCCATATACGAACTGCGCACGAGCGGCGCCGATTCGACATGCTGGAAGCCTAGCTGCAGCGCTCGCCGGCCGAGATCCGCGAACTCTTCGGGGGTGTAATAACGGCGCACAGGATGATGACGCTCGCTCGGCGCCAGATACTGTCCCATCGTGAAGATACCAACGCCGGCGGCCCGAAGATCGCGCGCCACATCCAGGATCTCGTCGTCCGTTTCGCCGAGGCCCAGCATGAGGCTCGATTTGGTCAATGCGCCCGCTTCGTGCGCCCACTGCAGAAGCGTGAGGGATTGCTTGTATTTCGCGACCGGCCGGACCTGCGGATAAAGGCGCGGAACGGTTTCGACGTTGTGCGCGACCACTTCCGGCTTCGAGTCGAGCACGATCTGCAGCGCCTCGCGGTTGCCCTCGAGATCGGAGATCAGCACTTCCACCGCCGCGCCGGTGCGCTCGCGGACCGCGAGGACCGTTTGTGCGATGTGCTCCGCGCCGCCGTCAGGCATGTCGTCGCGGTTGACCATCGTGATCACGGCATGACGGACGCCCATCCGCTCGACCGCCTCCGCCACGCGACGCGGCTCGTCATGATCGACCGCCGTCGGTGTTCCTCGCGAGACCGCGCAGAAGGTGCATCGCCGCGTGCAGATTTCGCCGAGGACCATGAAAGTGGCGGTGCCGGCGGACCAGCATTCGAAAATATTCGGGCAGCGCGCTTCCTGACAGACTGTGTTCAGCGCGAGATCGTGCATCAGCCTCGCGACCGGAAGCTGATCGAGATTGCCGGGAACTCGAATCTTCAGCCAGGGAGGCCGGATGCCGGCGCGCTTATTCACGGTTGCGCGGTTTCGGGGTTGCGCGGTTTCGGGGTGGGTTCACTCCGCGACCCCGCAACTTCGCAACCTCGCAACCTTTCCTCCAGCTTCTCCAACGCCTCGCGATCATCTGTCCAGCGGATCCTTTCATACGCCTCGCCAAACGTAAACCAACCGAAGTCGTCATGCTCCTCGGCGTCGATGCGAATGGGGAGATCCGAGCGCAGCCGCGCGACGAAGCCGGTCTCGCTGGCGATGATCGGCGTGGGATAGAGGGTCTCGAGATAGTGCGACTCGATCATGAACGACTGCTGCAGATTCAGCTCCTCCGGCTCACCCGGATTCCCTGTCTCCTCGGCGATCTCGCGGCGCGCGGTCTCGATCGGGCTCTCGCCGTCCTCGATCGAGCCGGTGATCGGCTGCCAGAAGTTTCCGCGCTCCGGCCTCCGATGCAGCAGCAGCACGCGGTGGTCGTCGTGCACCATGACCTTTACGAGCCGGATGGTCTCCGGTCGCGTGACGATCGCGCGATCGAAGATCTCCGCAAATTTCGCAACCAGCACGGAACGAACTTCATCCGTCGAAATCTCGCGGCCGATCTCGCGCGAGATCGACGTCACGCCGGCGCCGTGAATGCCGCACGGAGTGATGAGGCGGAAATGCTCCAGGTTGGTACTGACGTTGAGCGCGAACCCGTGGGATGTCACCCACCGCGCGATCCGCACGCCGATCGCCGCGATTTTGTTCTCGCCGACCCAGATTCCGCGTTTGCCTTCCACGCGCGTGGCGGTGATTCCGTAATCGGCAACAGTGCGGATCAGAACCTCCTCGAGCTTCGTCACGTACTTGCGCACGTCGCGATTGCCTTCGCCGAGGTAAACAATTGGATAGCCGACGATCTGACCGGGACCGTGATAGGTGATGTCGCCGCCGCGCGTGGTCTGGTAGAACCGGACGCGCTGCGCGCGCAAAACGTCCGGCGGGGCCAGCAGGTTCGTGGCGTCGCCTCCACGTCCGAGAGTGATCACCGGCGGATGCTCGAGCAGCAATAGCTGATCGGGAATCGAATCGCTCTGCCGCAGCGCGACGAGCTTCTGCTGCAGATGCATCGCATTCTCGTACGTCACGAGATGCAGATTGCGAAGCTCGCAGACGCGCATTGTTGGTATAGCGCGATCGGGCGCGCGGGCATTCCCGTCACCTCACGCGTGCCAGCGGCAAGTGCCACAAACCTCTGTTGGAGATCGTCAAACCGGTCGGTGAGAATTCGAAGACGTAGCCGGCCGCCGAGAAGCCGTTCTCGTAAATTGGTGTGAGCTCGATTTCGCCCAGGCGATCGCCGCTCACGTAGAGTTTTCCGTCGCGGGTGAGCACCGTCCAGTCGGCGGCGATCTCGTCGCTGCGATAGCGGCCGTTGAACTCGTTGGAGATTGGACGCGCCGGCGGGGCGAGGCTGAATCGATGCGTTCGGGCTTCGTCATCGGTCACGTCGATCGCCTTGTCGCGGAACTCGATTACACGGCCGCCGCGTCCCACTTGAAAGCGTCCGCCGCCGAGCGCGCGCAGCGGCGCGCCGCCAACCGTGGTGGCGGCGACCCGGAGGATCGACCCGTTCACGCGATCGAGATACACCCCCTCGGCATGCGTCGGGATCGCCTCCTTGGATATCGCCGGCACGTCGCCGAGAATCGCGTCAGCAACGTTGAATGCCAGGGTGGCGCCGCTGGCATTTCTCGCATTGCAGGTGATGGCGATCGCGAGACGATCGTCCGGGATCATGAGGTCGGCGGAGCGAT
>Ga0070706_100002245_pt1 | contig 19605 bp, 19 predicted proteins | sample KBSK5501metaG_FD_65476 | JGI IMG/M metagenome (GOLD analysis project Ga0070706, IMG submission 65476) | Corn, switchgrass and miscanthus rhizosphere microbial communities from Kellogg Biological Station, Michigan, USA - KBS K5-50-1 metaG | ecosystem: Host-associated > Plants > Roots >... | reverse complement strand
GCGGCCTCGTTCAGGGCCAGGGCGTCGAAGAAGATCTCCGACTCGATCCGCCCCGCCATCTGCGGAAGCTGTACCAGCGGGCGCCCCGTTACCCGCCGGAACGCCTCCGCGTACGCGACCCTGGTCACCCGCCCGACGTCGACGAGGGTCAGGTCTATGTTCCACAGGACCAGGCGGTAGATGGGGGCCTCCGGTCGTCGGCGTGGTGACGGAGCAAGACTATGCCAGCCCGGTGCGTCACCGCAGGCGCTCCGCCGTCACCGCCCGGCAGCGGGTCCCCCGGCGGTTTTCGCGGAAACGTTTCCGCGGAAACGCGCCCGGCGGCGTTTCCGCGGAAACGCCCGACCCGGTCGGCCTCAGCCCATGTGCGGGTACCGGTAGTCCACCGGCGGCCCGAGCAGTTCCTTGATGGTGCGGGCGTTCACCCAGCGGATCAGGTTGAAGATCGAGCCCGCCTTGTCGTTGGTGCCACTGGCCCGCGCGCCGCCGAACGGCTGGTGGCCGACGACCGCGCCGGTCGGCTTGTCGTTGATGTAGAAGTTGCCGGCCGCGAACCGCAGCGCCGCGCTGGCCTGGGCGATGGCGTCACGGTCCTGGGCGATGATCGCGCCGGTCAGCGCGTACGGTGCGACGTCGGCGGCCTGGGCGACGACCTCGTCGTAGCGCTCGTCGTCGAAGACGTGCACGGCCAGGATCGGCCCGAAGTACTCGGTGGTGAACACCTCGTCGGCGGGGTCGGCGCATTCCAGCACCGTCGGCTGGACGAAGAACCCCTCGCGGTCATCGACTCCCCCGCCGGTGAGCACCCGCACCGCAGGCCGGGCCCGCGCCCGCTCCAGGGCGCTGGCGTGCTTGGCGAACGCCCGGTGGTCGATGACCGCGCCCATGAACAGCGACAGGTCGGCCGCCACGTCGCCCATGCTCAGCGACTCCACCTGGGCCACGAAATCGTCCCGCAGCCCGTTCCACACCGACCGCGGCACATACGCCCGCGACGCGGCGGAACATTTCTGCCCCTGATATTCGAACGCGCCCCTGATCAAGGCCACCGACAGCACACCCGGGTCGGCAGATGGATGCGCGATCACGAAATCCTTGCCGCCGGTCTCGCCGACCAGCCGCGGGTAACCGCGATAGCCGGAAATGTTCTCCCCCACGGTCCGCCACAAATGCTGGAATGTCGCCGTGGATCCGGTGAAATGAATGCCCGCCAGATCCCGGTGGGTGACCGCCACCCGGGACACCGCCTGGCCGTCCCCGGTCACCATGTTGATCACACCGGGCGGCAGCCCGGCCGCCTCGAGCAGGCGCATGATGTAATGCGCGGACAACTGCTGAGTCGGCGACGGCTTCCATACCACCACATTGCCGAGAAGCGCTGGTGCCGTCGGCAGGTTCGCCGCGATCGAGGTGAAATTAAAAGGCGAAATAGCCAGAACGAAACCTTCCAGTGGCCTGTACTCCAACCGGTTCCAGGCCCCCATACCGGACTCGGGCTGCTCCGCCAGCAACCGGCGCGCATGGTGGACGTTGTAGCGCCAGAAGTCGATCAACTCACAGGCCGCGTCGATCTCGGCCTGATAGACCGACTTGGACTGGCCCAGCATCGATGACGCGTTCAGCACCGGCCGCCACGGCCCGGCGAGCAGGTCGGCTGCCTTCAGGAAGACGGCGGCACGGTCGTCGAAGGACAGCGCCCGCCAGCCGGGGGCCGCCGCGGCCGCCGCCTCGATCGCGGCCGCCACGTCGTCGTCGGTCGCGTTGCCGAGGTGGCCGAGCACATGCCGGTGGTTGTGCGGCTCGACCACGTCGATGCGCTCGCCGCCGCCCAGCCGCTGCCGGCCGCCCACCGTCATGGCCAAAACGGCGTGCTCCCCGGCCAGGTCCTTGACCTTGGCCTCCAGCACCGCGCGGTCGTGGCTGCCCGGTGCGTACTGCCTGACCGGCTCGTTCACCGGGGCGGGGACGTTGGTGACGGCATCCATGTTCTCATCGTCGCACGCGCGTTCCGGGACCATGCCCGCCGGCGGGGTTGGCGGACACGGCCCCGGATCAGCGGGGGCGATGGTTAGGGGAGGTTCCAGACCTCGTTGGCGGTGGCGGTGCACGTCCACAGGATGAGCTGCGTGCCGTCCACCCGGCTGTAGCCGGGGTCGTTCAGGCACTTACCGGAGTGCGGGTTGACCAGCTCGCCGTTCGACTGGTGGACCCACACCTGATTCCATCCGCCGTTACACGGCCACAGTTGAATCTTGGTGCCGTTCTTGCTGCTGGCGCCCCGGATGTCCATGCACTTGCCGACCACGGTGAGCGTGTTGTTCGTCTGGACGGTCCAGGTCTGCGCGGCGGTGCCGTTGCAGGTCGCGATGTCGATCTTGTTCCCGTTGGCGGTGCTGCCCGCCGCGTCGTCCACGCACTTGCCCCTGTAGCCCGTGATCGGGCCGGATGGCGGCGGTGGCGGCGTGGCGGCCAGGGCACAGCCGCCGATCGCGTTGCTCCACGTGGACTGCATGGCGAACGACCCGGTGGAAAGGGTCACGTTGCCCGCCGGGTCGGGGGTGCCCCACAGCTCGCCGGCCCAGGCGCACTTGTCACCGTTCTCCCCGCCGGAGACGTTGTCGGCCGCGTCGAACCAGCCGCTGACCGGCGCCGGGTCCGTGATGGTCTCCGCGTACTCGTGGCCTCCCACGATCGAGAACCCGTCGTAGGTCCCCGCGCTGCCCGAGTTGATGAAGTTCTCCCCGCAGCTCAGGCCGGCGTCAAGCTGGTAAGGCAGGTTCGTGAACGTCTCACCGAGGCTGGAGTTGGTGTGCCAGGCGCAGTAGGTGGGAGGCGACGACACGCAGCCGGACGGGTTACCGGCGAAGCCATCATTGAAACAGGTGCCGGTCTGGCTGGCGACGACGATCTGCGCGTCACCCAGGTCGGTGATCCCCTGGGTGGTGACGAACGCGTCGGCCTCGGCGTTGAGGTTGGTCTGGCTCACGTCCGAGGGCGGCGCACTGGTGTCGAGGAAGGCGCCCTGGAGCACGGATCCGCTGAACGTCGGGTGACCTGACCCGTCACTGTACTGGCTGGTGATGGCGGACCAGGTGTCCTGCGGCCCGACCCCCAGGCCCGCGAAGAAGCTGGTCAGGTACCCGGCGTCCGGACCGCTCGGGTTCCACGCGGGGCCCCAGAGCAGTAGGTAGACGTGCGGGTTGTGCTGCACCGGGCCGCCGTTGTACGCGAGGTTGCAGTTCGGCTCCACGCAGGACGCCGGCCCCCTGGCCCCTGTGACATCCACCCGCTTGCCGCGCGGCTGGAGCTTCCCCATGACGCGGCCATGGTGGGCCCGCGGAAGCGCCCGCTCATAGGCGTTGTGCAAGTTGATGACCCTGATCACGGCGCCGTGGGACCTATGGCCCGCCGGCCCCGACACCGATGCGCTGGCCATTGTGCTGGCGCCGATTGCTGCTGCCGCCGCCGCCGCCGTGACGGCGACAGCGGCTCTTTTCCATTGCATTTGGCTTGTTCTCCCTCTTGGTACGGTCGAGCGCCTGCCCGACGACCCACAAAGTAGCGCAGGTTCTTCCTGGGCCAAGGCTGCAACACCGCATTTGAATGCCCAGGTGGCCAGCGCCTTTTCAACCTAAACAGGAATCGCAGGCATAAACAAAGCCTTACCCATATTTGTGCCGGAATCCTAGAAACGCATTCCAAGGGCGCCGAGCGCCCCGGCGGCGGAAACCGCCGCGAGCACGAGCGCGCATTCGTGCAGCGCCCTGACCGGCGACCCGGATGCGTGCGCACGGCTCGCGTAGAACGTCGCGAGCAGGGCTATTCCGAACGAAGCAGACAGCCGCTCCCCGATGTTGAACAGCGTGTTGGCGTCCGGCGATCTCCTGTCGTCGAGGCCGCCGAGCAGGCTGAGAACGAGCGGTTGGATGGTAAGCCCGAGCGCGATCCCGCGCCCGCACAGCAGCACGGCCGTCAGCCAGACGGGAGTCGAGGCGGTCAGCAGCAGCAGGCCCAGGGTGCTGACGGCGAGCAACGCCAGGCCGCCCGCGACGCTGGCGTAGATCACGGCTGAGCTAGCCCGGCCGCCTTCGACGATCTTGTTGCCCAGCGCGCTGGCCAGGCCCATGACCACGCCCTGCGGCAGCAGGGCCAGGCCGGTGACGATCACGGATCGCCGCTGGACCTCCTGGAGGAGCACCGGGGCCAGGAACAGCATGGAGAACAGCACCACGTTCGCGACGCAGCACAGCAGCAGGGTCGCGGTCCAGCGCACCGAGCGGAGCAACTCGAGGCTGACCGCGGGCGGCGGCCCGGTGCCCCGCGACCGCCGCCGGGCCCAGGCCGCGTAGGCGGCGATCAAGACGACGCCGCCCGCCCAGGCCGGCGTCGATCCCGGCGAGAGCCAGCCCGTGGCCGGCCCGCGGCTGGCGCCGTATGTCGCCAGGCCGAGCCCGGCGCCCAGCAACGCCAGGCCGACGACATCGGGGCGCGCAGACGGGTCCGCCGCGCCTGCTGAGCCTGGCCTCCGCCCAACCACCGTGCCGGCCAGCGCGGCCAGCCCGATGGGCACGTTGATGAGGAAGACCGACCGCCAGCCGAAGCCGGCGATCAGCACGCCGCCGACGGCCGGGCCGAGCGCGGGGGCAGCGAAGAACATGATGCCGGCGCTGACCGGCATCGCGACCGCCTCGCCCCGGTCGCCGAGCAGCAGGCCCAGGGCGAGCGGCACCATCGGCGCGCCGGCCACGCCCTGCACCACCCGCATCGCGATCAGCAGCCCCACGTCGGGGGCGGCCGCGCAGGCGGCCGAGGCCAGCGTGAAACCGAGCAGCGCGGCCGTGTAGGCCCGCATCGCGCCGAACCGGCGGGCCAGCCACGGGGTAGCCGCCAGGCCGCCGGCCAGGCCGAGCAGGTAGCCGCTCACCGCCCACGCCGCGGTGCCCAGCGAGGTGTGCAGATCCCGGACGATGACCGGCACGGCGACGTTGACCACGGAGGAGTCGACCATGGACAGCACCGGGCCGGCCAGCAGCGTGACCCGCATCAGCGCAATGCGGCCCGGCGGCTCGGACCAGCGGCCGACCGACTGGCCGCTGGTCGCCGTCACCGGTCCGGCTCCGCCGCGGCCCGCGCGAGATCAGCCAGCCAGCCGAGTTCCCGGCGCTTGCCGTCGATATTGAAGTCCAGCACCCGCAAGCCCCAGGGCCGCGCCTCGGTGTCGGGGCGCAGCGCGAGGAGGTGGGCGATCGACGACTCGATGATCTCCCGTCGGACCTGGATGATCCGGAGCCGCTCATCGGCATCGAGATCACCGAAGAACGCGGCACGGGTCTGGAACTCGTTGTCGTCGGCCAGCAGCACGGGGTCGGCGTCGCGGATCATCGCCTGCAGCAGGTCGTGGCCGGTTTCGGTGAGCCGGTACACATGGCGCGGGGGCCGTCCGGGGTCCGCCTCCGCAGCCACCCGCTCGATCGCTCCCTGCTCCTCGAAGCGGCGCAGCGCCGGGTAGAGGACGTTGTTGTTGATCGACCGTCCGCCCAGGATGCGCTCGACACTCTTCTTGATCTCGTAGCCGTGCCGCGGGCCTTCTGCGAGCACGCGCAGCATGAGTATGTCGAAGTACACGGGGTTAGCCTAACCTAGGTTAAGCTAACTCAGCTACCTCAGTTTGTCGGTAGGGTGACACGGGGTCGCTGGCGGAGCTGAAGCACCGGGTAGCCCGGCATGGTCGCCCATCATCCAGGACCGGGAGATCCGGCTCGCCGGGAGCGCCATGTACGTCCGGGAGGACGTCCTGCGGGCGATCGATCTAATGACCGATGGTGCAGTGCCACCAGGCGAACTGGTCACCGCCACCCTCCCGCTCGCCGAGGGCGCGCAGGCATTCAGGCGGGCGGCGTCGGGCGACGACGTCAAGGTCCATCTCGTCACAGCGCCGGCCGCGACTCATTATGCCGGAGACGACCGGCGCGGCCATCGTGCTGCTTGTCAGCCGGAACACATCACCCTGGCGCCGGCTTTCAGCGGGGCCGTTTCTGCGTTCAGTTGCGCTTTTGCCTCAAAGCACTACTGAACGCGCGGATGCTGGTGGTCAGCGTGATGGCTGGGCGGGTTCTTCGGTGGCGGAGTAGGCGAGGAAGTCATCGACCATGCGGTGCAGCAGCGTGGCGAACTGGTGCAGCTCCTGCGGGGGCCAGTGCGCCAAGGCGGCCTGCATGCCGCTGGTGCCCGCCTCGCGGATGCGGTCCGATGCCGCCTTTCCCGCGGGGGTGAGCGTGATGAGCTGGGCGCGGCGGTCGTCCGGGTCCGGTACGCGGTCCGCGTAGCCGGCCTGCTGCAGCCGCTGCACCTGCCGGGTGACGTGCGGTGCCTCCACCGCCAGCCGGGCGGCCAGCTCGCCGGGACGCACCGGCCCGGCCTCGGCGAGCTGCCCCAGGACCATGACCGCGGCCCGGTCCAGCGGCACCGCGGCCACGGTCCGGACCACGTCATTGCGCCGGGCCCGGGTGATCAGGTAGCCGATCCGGGTGATCGCCCGCAAGATCTCCGCGGCATCCGCCCCGGTCTCGGCGGCATCCGCGGAGGCCAGGGCGGCGGCGGGTTCTGGCTGAGTTTCAGGCATGTGAGCCATCTTACATTACTTACCTAAGTTACGTAACTTGACGGACGGAGGCTCGGCCTTGTAACGTCACTTACCTAAGTTAAGTAACCTACTCGTCACGGGGAGATCTCATGACAAGCACCAGGGCCCCGGCGGCCCTCCCAACCCGCACCCACCAGCCAGCGGGCCATGGCGGCAGGCTCCGCCGCCGGCGGGGCAGCCCGCCGCTGACGCTTCTGGCGGTGGCGATGGGCGTGATGATGGTGGGCCTGGACGGCACCATCGTGGCGGTGGCCAACCCGGCCATCCAGTCCCACCTGCACGCCTCCCTGGCCGGCATCCAGTGGATCAGCAACGCTTACCTGCTGGCCCTGGCGGTCAGCCTGATCGCCATTGGCAAGGCCGGTGACCGGTTCGGCCACAAGAAGGTCTTCCTGACCGGCGTGACCGGGTTCGTGGCCAGCTCGGCGGCCATCGGCCTGTCCGGCAGCATCGCCAGCAGCATTACGCTGGTCATCGCATTCCGCGCGCTGCAGGGCGTGTTCGGGGCGATGCTGCAGCCCACAGCGCTGGCCCTGCTCCGCCGGACGTTCCCGCCGGACAAGCTGAACGGCGCCATCGGCGTGTGGGGCGCGGTCATCGGCGCGTCCACCGCCGCCGGGCCGATCGTCGGCGGGCTACTGGTCCAGCACATCGGCTGGGAAGCCTGCTTCTACGTCAACGTCCCGGTCGGCGCGGCTGCCCTGGTCATGAGCCTGCTGGTGCTGCGGGAGACTCCCGCCTCGCCGGGCAGCTCGTTCGACATCCCCGGCATCGCCGCCCTGTCCGGCGCGCTGTTCGCGCTGATCTGGGGCCTGATCAAGGGCCCGGACTATGGCTGGGGCTCGGCCCGGACGCTGGCGTTCCTCGGCGCCGCCGCGCTGCTCGGGCTGCTGTTCATCATCCGCGAGCGGCGCGCCCGCCAGCCGCTGCTGCCCCTGAAGCTGTTCCGCTCGGCGTCCCTGTCGGCCGGGGTGGTCCTGGTCATCCTGCTCATGTTCGCGCTGTTCGGCGCCATGTTCTTCATGACCTTCTACCTGGAGAACGTGCACGGCCTCGACCCCATCAGCGCCGGCGTGCACCTGCTGCCTATGACCGCCATGCTGATCGTCGGTTCCCCGGTCGCGGGTGCGCTGATCAACAAGCTAGGCCCCCGGCTTCCGATCGTGACCGGCATGGCCATGGCTGCGGTCGCTATGTTCGGCCTGTCCGGGCTCAGTGCGACTTCCAGCCCGAACGACACCATCATCTGGTTCGTGCTGCTGGGCCTGGGCCTGGCCCCGGTGATGGTCGGCGCCACCAACGTCATCGTCGGCAACGCCCCCGCCGAACTGGCCGGCGTGGCCGGCGGCCTGCAGTCCACCGCCATGCAGCTCGGCGGCGCCTTCGGCACCGCCGTGCTCGGCGCCATCATGTCCGCCAAGATCGACAGCCTGCTTCCCGTGAGCTGGCGCGCCGCGCACCTGCCCGCGCTGACCGAGGCTCAGTACGCCCAGGTCAAAAGCGCGGTCTCGGTCGGAGTAGCGCCAGTCACCCACCACACCCCGGCGCCGGTAGCCGCGGCGATCACCCAGATCAGCCACGCCACGTTCACCGCCGGAATGCACAACGCCTTCCTGGTCGGCGCCGCCGTCGCGCTGGCCGGAGCCGGCATCGCCCTGATCACCAAGAAAGGCAACCCCACCGCCGCAGCGCACGCCGGCATCTGACCCCTGCCCGCCCCAACCAGCCCCCCCACAGGCCCTGACCCGGAAGGAAGAACGACATGTCCGCCCTGCCCACCCGCACCCCCGTGCCCCCCGCCCGCCCCCAGCCGACCCCGCCCGCAGCTCCCCGACCCGGAAGGAAGAACGACATGTCCGCCCTACTCAACCGCAAGCCGGTGCTCTGGTTCCTGTTCCTGTTCAACGCCGCCGTCGCCATTGCCGTCGGCGCCGCCGGCAGCCACCTCCACCTCCACCTCCACGGCCACACCCTGCACGGCTCCCAGCAGCTCACCACCGCCGCCGGCATGGGCATCGTGGCGCTCGGCGCCGGCGCCGCCCTGTTCCTGCGCCGCGCCAAGCCGGCCTAACCGGCCTGTCCTCGCCACCCGGCCCGCAACACCAGCCAGCTCCTCCAGCCAGAAAGACGGCGAACCCGCTCCGCGCGCCACCGCCGGGGCGGGTTCGCTCGTCTCTTGCGAAGATGTCGCCCGGATCCGGGCACGGCGCATAGCCGTCGCGCGGCCGTGACCGACGTACCGGCCCGGGCCTGATTCGACGGGTGTCCCGAAGTCTCGGCTACCTCAGTACGTGCGGCAGTTCCTGGCTGGCGTACCAGAGCAAGTCGTGCCCCTCCGCGCCGTCGACGACGAAGCGGGCGTCGTCGTCGCCCTTGTCGGCGAGAGGCAGCGCGGCGACCGCATCGCTGATGTCGTTGACCGCGAGCAGGTCGTCCATGTGCCCGGAGACCACCAGGCTCAGCGGGACGGGAGCGGAGATCACCACCACGGTCGGCTCGTCGAACCCCCCGTTGTGCCCGACCTGTTCGTCCGGCACGTCGGCGGCCAGTACCACCCGCCTGCGCGGCGCGTCAGGGACAGCGAGCAGCAGCCGGAGCGAGGCCCTGGCCGCGTGGGTCATGGCGACATACTCGAGTTCTTCGAGATCCCCGCTGGCATACCACTCGCGTAGCGCGGGAGTGACCGCGAACCCGGTCAGCGGGGCCGGGCCGATCTCTCCCGTGCGCAGCAGATCGGCGAGCGCCGGCAGCGTCGCGGGCAGGTAGACGCGCATGAAGTCCCCAGGCTGGGCAGGAAGCGCCGCGGGCGCACTGGACAGCAGTGCCCCCTGATGATCAAAGTGTGCCACCATGGGCGCCGGAAGGCCCGGCAATCGGGCAGTTGGCGCCGCCCAGCGCGGCGATCACGGCACCGACCGCCGCGGCCAGCGGCTCATGTTCCCAGACGCGGACCACCTGCCACCCGGCGGCCGCGAGGGCGGCATCAGCGGCCCGGTCACGCTCGATGTTCCGGCGCAGCTTGGGTGCCCAGTACCACTCGTTGACCGTCGGGTCCCGGCCGTGCTCGGGGCAGGCGTGCCAGAAGCAGCCGTCGACGAAAACGGCGACCTTCCGGGCCGTGAACGCTATGTCGGGACGGACCCGCGCACCGTCGTTAAGGTCAAGTCGGTGATCTTTGCGGAACCTGTATCCCTGGCGGTGCAGGGCGCTGCGCAGGGCCAGCTCGGGCTTGGTATCCGTGCGCCGGTTGGCCCGCATGTTGGCCGAGCGCCCCGGACTTGAGGCGCTCGGATAGTCCGTCCTCGGATGGTCGGCCACGGGGGCCAACGCTAGCGCGGCCCCGGCCCCTTAGCCGAGGGGAATGCCGAGCAGGCCCGCGAGGCGCGCAGCGGTCGGACCCGGCTCGGTGTGCAGCACGCCGGTCATCCCGATCGCCTCGGCGGCGGCCACGTTGGCCTCGATATCGTCGATGAACACGCACTCTTCTGGCGCGAGCCCGATCAGGGCGGCCGTGTGCCGGAAGATCCTCTCCTCGGGCTTGCGCATGCCCACCTCGGCCGAGATGACCACGGCGTCGAACAGCACGGGGAACAGGTCGCGGGGGTAGTCGCCCGCGCCCCACGAATTGGAGAGCAGGCTGGTGCGCAAGCCCGCCGCACGCAGCTGCCGCAGCAGATCGTGCATGGCCGCCGACGGCAGCGCCGCCGCGAACATCCTGGCCAGCAGTCCCTCGGCGGCCACCCGGCCACCGTCGAGCCGGACGATCTGGGAGGCGAGCAACCGCTCGAACTCCTCCGGAGTGCACTCGCCGCGCTCCAGGGCATGGACCGGATTCCCCTCGCCGTCGCCGTCGCCGGCGTAGGCGGCGCCGAGCCAGGGCCGGATCACTGAGACGTAGCTGTCGTGGTCGATCCCGTCCGCGTCCAGCCAGCTCCGGACCGAGTCAGGGATGGGGCTGGTCAGCACGCCGCCCCAGTCCGTGATCACCCCACGCAACTCCGGCACGCCATCGATGGTAGGCGACGACGGCCCTACGGCTCCCGCGCTGGCCTCGTAGCGGATCGCCGGCGGTCGGGACGGAGGATCGTTCAGTATCCAAGGCCGGTTCCGAACGGGTAGGCGGTAGCACCGGAAGCGGCCGGAACGGACACGGGCAGGCGGCCGGTCGGGTTGCGCTGGCCGGCCAGCACGGCCGCCGTGGCGGCCATCGAGGCGCCGGTGTCGGAGTAGGTGGCTATCGCCGCCGCCGATCCCGTGAACAGGCCCAGGTCGTAGGGCCCGCCCGTGGCGACCACGACGACCGGCTTCCCGGCCGCCTCCATGTTGGCGACCAGTTGCTGCTGCGCCGGGGCACTCACGGCGTCCAGGGTGGCCACCACGATCACGTCGGCCGAGCCCGGGTCGGCCACGACCTGGCCGCCAGTGCCGCGGAGCGCCGTCGTCAGCGCTGCGGCCAGGCCGGGACCGGAGGGCCCGGTGACGAAGACCTTCCGGCCTGCCGCCAGCGGCAGCACCGGCCTGGCCTTTCCTGCCCTGGACGCCGCTGCGGGGCGGTTCCGCACGAGAGTGACCGAAAGATCGGCGAGTTGCTGCGCCACGGCCTGCTCCGCTGGCGTGCTCACGCGGGGCCGGGCGCCGTGCGCGGCGGGCGGGTCCGCGAACAGGCCCCTGGCTACCTTGAGGCTGATGATCCTGGTCACCGAGGCGTTGAGTTGCGCCATGCTGATCCGCCCGGCGCGGACGGCGCCGAGCAGCGCGTCATAGGCGACGGGCACGCTGTCCGGCATCAGCAACTGGTCGCAGCCGGCCTGGATGGCCAGCACCGCGACCTGCGCGTCGTTATGGCCGGCCAGCACCCCGCCCATCTGGAGTGAATCTGTGGTCACCACCCCGTGATAGCCGAGCTTGTCCCTGAGCAAGCCGGTCACGATCGTGTGCGACAGCGACGCGGGCAGCCCGGAGCTGTCCAGGGCCGGGACCTCGATGTGCCCGATCATGACCTCGTCCACGCCGGCCCGGATCGCGGCCTGGAAGGGTGGCGCGTCTATCTGCCGCCACTGCGCCAGGGTGTGGTGGATGACCGGCAGGCCGGTGTGGCTGTCCACGTCAGTGTCGCCGTGCCCGGGGAAGTGCTTGGCGGCGGTGGCCTCACCCGCCGCCTGGAAGCCGGTTATCGCGGCGACGGTCATGCTCGACACGAGACCGGCCTGCGACCCGAACGAGCGGATCCCGATCGCCGGGTTGGCTGGGGCCACGTTGACGTCGGCGACGGGCGCATAGTCGAGATTGATGCCGAGGGCCCGCAACTCGGTGCCGGTGACCCGCTCCTGGGCGTAGATCTCGGCCGGGTCCCGGGTGGCTCCGGCGGCCATCTGGCCGGGAAACAGGGTGGTGACACCGGCCATCCGGGAGACGATGCCGCCCTCCTGGTCGGCGCCGATCAGCAGCGGGATGCCGGGCCGCTGGCGGGCGGCGGCCTGCTGGAGTTGCGCGGACAGGGTGGCGACCTGGCGGGCGGTCCGGACGTTGGCGGCGAAGTAGATCACCCCGCCGACGTGATAGTCGCGCACCAGAGCCGCGCCGCCGTCCGCCCCGGTGTAGCCCGGCACGGTCGGCACCAGAAGCTGGCCGACCTTCTCCGGCAGGCTCATCGACGCCACGATGGCCGCCACCTTCGCGGCGCGGCTCGCGGCCGGCTGGGCCGGCGCGGCGCGGCTCGCGGCCGTCCTGGCCGGCCGGGTCGCCGCCACACGGCTCGGCCTGCCTTTGCCGGGCAATGGTCCCAGCTGGTGAACGTACCCGGCGAGGGCCACAACCAGGGCCGCCACCAGGGCGGCGACCCCGGCAGCCCCAACACGACGGAATCCCATCGCCTTGCGACGCTACCCTACGGTGGCCAGATCGAGGGATTCTAGGCACAGGAGGGCGGGCACATGGAGGCAGTCGCCGTCGTCACCGGCGCCAGCAGCGGGATCGGCGCGGCCACCGTGGCGAAGCTGGCCGAGGCCGGCTACCACGTGGTGCTGGCCGCCAGGCGGGCCGATCGCATCGATGACCTGGCCGCGCGGATCCGGGCGGAGGGGGGGCAGGCCGACGCCAGGACCCTGGACGTCACCGACCGCGCCGCGGTCGATGCGTTGGCCGGCTCGCTGGACCGCTGTGACGTCCTGATCAACAACGCGGGCGGTGCCTTCGGCGGCGAGACCGTGGCCGAGTCGGACCCCGCGGACTGGCGGGCGATGTACGAGGTCAACGTGCTGGGCACGCTGCACGTCACGCAGGCGCTGCTGCCCAAGCTCATCGCGAGCGGCGACGGCACCATTGTCGTGCTCTCCTCCACCGCGGGCCTGGTGGCCTACGAGGGCGGCGGCGGGTACGTCGCGGCCAAGCACGGTGAGCACGCGATCGCCGCGACGCTGCGCCTGGAGTTGTGCGGCGAGCCCGTCCGGGTCATCGAGATCGCACCGGGCATGGTCCGCACCGACGAGTTCGCGGTCAAACGTTTCCGCGGAAACGCCGAGCAGGCCGCCGCCGTCTACCGCGGGGTCCCTGAACCACTCACCGCCGACGACGTGGCCGACACCATTGCCTGGGCTGTTACCCGGCCGCCCCATGTCAACGTGGACCTGCTGGTGCTCCGCCCGCGGGCCCAGGCCGCGCAGCACAAGGTGTGCCGCGAGCCCTGACCACCGGCCGCCCCCGGCGGATTACGGCGACAGCGGCCAGGTGACCGCGGCGAGGCCGGAGACGACCCGGTCGGCCGCGGACAGGTCACCCGGCTCATGTGTCGTGGTCACCGCCACGCAGTACATTCCCGCCGCCTTGGCCGCGGCGATGCCGGCCGGAGCATCCTCAAAGACGACGCATGCCGGCGCCGCGACGCCGAGAACCCGGCAGGCGCGGGCGTATCCCTCCGGGTCGGGCTTGCCCACTTCGACGTCCTCGGCGCCCACCAGCACCGCGAACTCCTCGCGCAGGCCGAGTTGGGTCAGCATGCGTTCGGCATAACGGCGCCCCGCCGAGGTGACCAGGCCGAGCGGCAGGCCGTGTTGGCGGATCTCGCGGACAAGCTCGACCGCGCCGGGCATCGGCTCCGTGGGGGGCTGCCCAGGCGCGTTCGCATGGGCCGCCGCCTCGGCCATCAACGCGTCCGGGTCAAGGCCGGGCAGGCGGTCGGCCAGCAGCGCGAGGACGTCCCGGCCCCGCCGGCCCACGAACGAGCGGATCAGCGCCTCATCCGGCGCCGTCCCGCGCGCCTCGAACACACGACGCCAGGCGGCATGACTGCGCGGCTCGCTGTCCACCAGCGTGCCGTCGAGGTCGAACACGACCGCGCGAAAAGCTGCCCCTGCCATGGCTCCCGGGCCTCAGGCCGTCTGGGTCACCTTGCTCAGCCCGCGGGGGTTGTCCGGGTCGATGCCACGCCGCCGCGCCAGCGCCTCGGTGAGCAGCTGACCGGGCACGATCAGGCCGAGCGGGGCCAGCCATTCCGGCAGCCGCGGCCCGGCCAGCACGCGGCTGCTCACCGCCGCGAGGCCGGGGCCGCCGCCGATCGCGTACGCCCGCGCCCCGGCGGCCGTGACCCGCCGGGCCAGGTCGATGGTGCCGGCCAGCACCGGGCCGGAGTCCGCGGCCACGATGATCGCCGGGGTCTGGGCGTCCACCACCGCCATCGGCCCGTGCAGCAGGTCGGCGTAGGACAGCCCCATCGCGTGCAGGTAACACGCCTCCTTGAGCTTGAGCGCGAGCTCAAGCGCGGCCGAGTAGGCGAGGCCCCGGCCGGAGACGACCACACCCGCCGCATCCGCCAGTTCCGCCACGATCGGGTCCAGGTCACAATCCTCGGCCAGCATCCGGTCGATCTCGTCAGGAACCCCACGCAACTCGCCGGCATCCAGGTCCGCGCCCAGGCCGATGGCCAGCACCGCGAGCGCGGCCAGTTGCGTGGTGAAGGTCTTCGTCGCCGGAACGGCCCGTTCCGGCCCGGCCTCGGTGACGAAGGCCACCTCGGCCGCGGCGGCCAGCGGCGACCCCGCACCGTTGGTGATGGCCAGCGTCCTGGCGCCGCACCGGCCCGCCCAGGCCAGCGTGTCCACGATCTCCTCGGTCCGCCCGGACTGTGACAGCGCCACCGCCAGCACGCCGGAGAGGTCGAGCCGGCTCCGGTAGCTGGTGGCGATGGACGGTGACGCCAGCGTGGCCAGCAGCCCCGCGTGCGCCTGCAGCAGGTAACTGCCGTACACGGCGGCGTTGTCCGAGGTCCCGCGGGCGATGAGGAGCACCTGGCGGGTCCCGGCGGCGAGCCGCCCCGCCTCGCCGCTGCGCGGCAGCAGCGCGTCCAGTGTGGTCCGCAGTGCCGCGGGCTGCTCGGAGATCTCGGCCCGCATCGCGGTCATGTCATGTGAGGCGTTCACGGGTACACCCTCTCACCATCGATCCACGTCCCCCGCGCCCGCAGGTCGTCGTCGAGCCAGGCCAGGTCGGCGGCCGCCCCCGGGGCCAGACGGCCGAGGTCGGGCCGGCCGATCAGGTCAGCGGGGATGCGGGTCGCCGCGGTGATCGCCACCTCCAGGGCCACTCCCACGGAGACCATGTTCGCCACCGCCCGATCCATCCGCAGCGCCGAACCCGCCAGTCCCCCATCAGGCCGGCGCGGCGGCACGCCGTCTCCCGGTGGCAGCTCGATAGGCTCGCCGCCGAGCAGATACCGGCCCGCGGGCATGCCAGCACAGGCCGAGGCGTCCGTGACGAGGCAGATCCGGCCGGGCGCGGCCGCGAAGGCAATCTCGCAGGCCTCGCGGCAGACGTGATGCAAGTCCGCGATGAGCCCGCTGGTCAGGCGATGGTTGGTGAGAGCCTGCCCGGCCACGCCGGGCTCGTAGGGACCGAGCGGGCGCTGGGCATTGAACAGGTGGGTGACCATGCGCGCGCCAGCTGCGGCCGCCTCGGCCACCTGCCGGCCGGTGGCATCACTGTGACCCACGCTGACCATGACCCCCGCTCCGGCCAGCCGGTCAATGGCGGCCAGGCCGCCCTCGGCCTCCGGGGCCAGGGTGACCAGCCGGAGCACGCCCGCCCCGGCCGAGATCAGCTCGCCGACCGCCGCCGGGGCCGGAGGGATGATCCAGCTGGGGTTGTGCGCGCCCCGGCGGGCCACCGAGATGAACGGCCCCTCTACGTGCACACCAAGCACCCTGGCCCCGCCGCGAGGCAGCGCGGGAACCAGCGACGCGGCGCGGCGGAGGCCCGCCGTCAGGTCAGCCAGCGGGGCAGTGATGTACGTGGGCAGGAATGCCGTGGTTCCCAGCTCGGGCAGGCGGCTGGCCACCAGCGCCCAGCCACCGCGGTCCGCCGCGCTCATCTCGACCCCGAAGTAGCCATTGACCTGCAGGTCCACGAATCCGGGCAGGAGCACGCCGGACGCCAATTCGACGTCGGCCCGGCCGGGCGGCGGCCCGGCCGCGACCGCGCTGACCCGGCCGCCGCTGACCGCCACGTACCCGGGTTCCAGGACACCGGTGCCGGGCGTCGCCGGGACCACCCGCGGCGCGCTGATGAGCAGGTCGGCCATGCACAAGCCTCCGTCGCCCCAGCCGCGTCAGATGTTGATGTGGACCATGAAGTCGGGCGGGTAGCGGTCGCCCGCCGCCGCGCCCCGCGGCGCCGTCTCGTCGATCTCCGCCAGGTCGGCGGCGGTCAGCTCGATCTCGCTGGCCGCCACGTTCTGCTCCAGGTAGGAGCGCCGCTTGGTGCCTGGGATCGCGACGATGTCGCTGCCCTGGGCGAGCACCCAGGCCAGCGCCAGCTGGGCCGGGGTGACCCCCTTGGACTCGGCCAGTTCGGCGACCTTGGCCGCCAGGACGAGGTTGGAGTTCAGGTTGTCGCCCTGGAAGCGCGGGGCCCGCCGCCGGAAATCCGTCTCGCCGAAGCCGCCCGCGGGCGTGAGCGAGCCGGTGAGCAGACCGCGGCCGAGCGGACTGTAGGCGACCAGGCCGATACCGAGTTCCCGCAGCACGCCGAGCAACTCGTCCTCGGGATCACGGCTGAAGATCGAGTATTCGTACTGCCCGGCGACTATCGGGTGCACCGCGTGCGCCCGCCGCACGGTGGCCGGCGCGGCCTCCGAGATGCCCAGGAAACGCACCTTGCCCGCCGCGACCAGCTCGGCCATCGCGCCCCACGTCTCCTCGACGGGCACGTCGGCATCCACCCGGTGCTGGTAGTACAGGTCGATGTACTCGACACCCAGCCGGTCCAGCGACGCGTCGCACGCTTCACGCACGTACTCCGGGCGGCCGTTCACCCGGCGGCCCTCGGGCGTCCGCTGGTTGCCGAACTTGGTGGCCAGCACCACCTCGTCCCTGCGGCCCTTGATGGCCCCGCCGACCAGCCGCTCGTTGGTGAAAGGGCCATAGGCGTCGGCCGTGTCCAGCAGCGTCACGCCCAGGTCTAGCGCGCGGTGAATAGTGGCCACCGACTCCTCGTCGTCGGGAACGCCGTAGGACTGGCTCATGCCCATGCAGCCAAGACCCAGCTCGGGAACCGTCAGGCCGTGGCCCAGCACACGCTCTTTCATCAGCTGACCTCCTCGTAGTGACCTGGCGGGGACAGAGTACTGGGCTGGATTCGTTCGGATAATTTCAGGCGCTTGCCTTGCGGTCGCGCGCCGCCGGCATGAGACGTTCTTTACCGCGGATGGCGGAATGTGCCCCTAAGTGATGCACCCGTTCTGAACCGCGGCTGTCATGATGAACAAACCGCTTTCGCCCGGCGGGGCGGGGGGAGGATCAGCACATGCCGGAATTCGATGTTGTTGTGCTCGGTGGCGGGACCTCTGGCAAGCTCGTCGCCACCGAGGTGGCCCGGGCCGGCCGGTCCGCCGCCCTGGTGGAGGCTGGGCTCGTCGGTGGCGAGTCCCCCTACCTGGCCTGCATTCCGTCCAAGTCACTGCTGCAATCCGCTCGCCGGGGCGAGACCTGGGAGCACGCGGTGGCCCGCAGGGATGAGGTGTCCGGGTACCTCGACGACACTTTCGCGGCGGCACGGCTCGCCGAGGCCGGGGTGACGCTGATGCGCGGCACCGGCCGGATCACGAAACCGGGCACGGTCGAGATCACGCTGATCGAGGCCCCCCGCGGCGCCAGGGCCACGGGCACCGCCGCGGCCAACGGTGAAGGGCCAGCCACCATCGGTTACGGCGACCTGGTCATCGCGACCGGAAGCGAGCCGGTGGCCCCTCCGGTCGAGGGTCTCACCGATGTGCCTGCCTGGACCAGCGCGGAGGCGCTCACCTGCCCCGACCTGCCCCGGCGGCTGATCGTCCTCGGCGCGGGCCCGGTTGGCTGTGAGCTCACCCAGATCTACGCGGCGTTCGGGTCCCAGGTCACCCTGGTGGAGGCGGAGGCCCAGGTCCTCCCCGGCGAGGCGGCGTTCACCGGGGAGATCCTGGCCGATGCGCTGCGCAAGGCCGGAGCCGAGGTGTGCCTGGGTTCCGCGGTGGTGAAGGCGGAGACCATGGATTCGGGGCTGGCGCTGACCCTGGCCAGCGGGACCAGGATCGAGGCCGACCGCGTCCTGCTCGCCACCGGGCGCAGGCCCCGGCTCACCGGGCTGGGCCTGGACAAGCTGGGCGTGGCCGGCTCCCCCACGCAGACGCTCCCCATGGACGAGACCTGCCGGGTGGTTACCGGCCACGCCACCGCGGCGCGTGAGGGCAGGAAATCCGGCGGGCGGATCTGGGCCGCGGGCGACGTGACCGGCATCGCCCGCTACACGCACACGGCCCGGTACCAGGCGCGCATCGTGGCCGCCAACATCCTGGGCGGGCACCGCCTCGCCGACTACCGCGCCATCCCGCGCCCCGTCTACACCTCGCCCTCGGTCTATTCGGTAGGAATCTCCCCTGAGCACGCGGCGGCCGCCGGGGTCGATCTGTTCACCGTTGGCTTCGATCTGGCCGGGACCGCGCGCGCCGCGGTGAATGACGACGACTGGGGCCGGGTCGAGTTGTACGCCGACGCGGGACGCGGCGACATCCTGGTCGGTGCCGCCGCCGTCGGCCCGTGCGCGGAAGAATGGATGGGCGAGATAACGCTGGCCATCCGGGCCGGCATCCCGCTGGCCGTGTTGGCAGACGTGGTGCACGCGTTCCCGACGTACGGTGAGGTGGTGGAGCCTGCACTGCGGGAACTGGCGCAACGGACTCCGGCCGACCCGGCCGACCCGGCCGAACCGGCCGCCCCGGACCTGGCGCGGCTGGCGGATTGATCGCTGACACGAGGAAGGGCAGGCGCATGAGCGAGATGGAGCGGCGCGGCGCCGCCTGGACTGACGCGCCGAAGGGGCGCGGTGAAGGGGGAAGGGGAGGCGGGCGGGGCCCCGGAGGCGCATAGGAAGCAGAGCACGAGCGACGAGGGAAGGCGGCGCCCCAAGGCGCCCCGGAGGCGAGCGGGAGACAGCTCATGAGCGAAAGCGACCTGGAGGCGCCGACCGCCGATGCCGTGGAGCAGGCGCACGTTGTGGACGATGATGACGAGGAGCCGTTCGGCGACGAGCCCCTGGAGATACCGCTCGACGTGAACGAGGCGGATGCCGCAGAACAGCACCGCACGGTCGAACTCGACGACGACGACTACCGCTGACCGGCCCCGCTGGGCAGCCCGCTGACTGGCCCGCTGAGCGGCCCCGCTGGGCGACCGCCCGGCAGGAAGGTCACCGTCCGTAATGCCACGCGGGCCCGGGCCGGTCGTAGGATGGGTGTGACATAGCGGAACCGCGCGATGGAACACATCGGAGAGTCTCGTGACCGCAACCCCGCAGGCCCGGCCGGCCAGCCCGCGGCTGCCGAGGCAAGCCAGGCGCCGGCAGCTGCTTGGGGCGGCCCAGGAGGTTTTCGTCGCGCAGGGGTACCACGCCGCCGCGATGGACGAGATCGCCGAGCGGGCCGGCGTCAGCAAGCCCGT
>Ga0070706_100002243_pt1 | contig 19614 bp, 24 predicted proteins | sample KBSK5501metaG_FD_65476 | JGI IMG/M metagenome (GOLD analysis project Ga0070706, IMG submission 65476) | Corn, switchgrass and miscanthus rhizosphere microbial communities from Kellogg Biological Station, Michigan, USA - KBS K5-50-1 metaG | ecosystem: Host-associated > Plants > Roots >... | reverse complement strand
CCTGGCTCGCCTACCAGCACCAGCGCCAGGTGGCTGCCTACCGCTCCCACCGCACACGCCTCCTCGCGCAGCTCGCTCACCCTGGCTAATCATCCCGCTCAAAGTCTCGTTGTCGTGCTACTACCGTGAGCGTTTTCGCGATAGATGCCCCTTAGCGATGAGGGGTGGGAGTGTACACTAGGTGGTGTCCCGTTACAATTTGGTTGGCCACCCATGCTATCTCCAGTGGACACCTCGACGGCGTGCGCGCCTGCGCCGCCCGGGCCACAGCACGCCCCGGCGCACCCGCCAGTAAGGATGCTCGGATGAGAGGGCTGGGCGAACAGGCTGCACGTCCTCGGCAGCTGCGTGTGGGTGATGGTTGCTGCCTGGCAGGCGCTGAAGGTGACTCCCCACCGATCGTAAGTTGCTGGCCATGTCTTACCTGCCCTCAGTCGAGCAAGGCACATCGTGGCGAGCAATCGGACAGGGGCGGACCTCTCAAAGGGCCAGCCCACCCATGGGAACAACGTACCGAATACGTTGTTTCCTCAGAGAGGAGAGAGCACAGAATGCAATTTGCCATTGATCTTCCCCCGTTTGGTCCGTTCAGCGATGCCAACCTGGTCGCCCACTTGGCCGTGGAAGCTGAGGAAGCAGGGTGGAATGGCTTCTTCCTCTGGGACCACATCAACTACAAACTTGCGGGATCACCGGAACCCGTGGCGATCGCCGATCCCTGGATTCACCTGGCCGCAATCGCGCTGCGGACCACATCTATCAAGCTCGGCCCCATGGTCACACCGTTGGCACGCCGTCGCCCCTGGAAGCTGGCCCGCGAAACCGTGACGCTCGACCACCTCTCAGGAGGGCGTCTGGTCCTGGGGGTTGGCCTGGGGAGTGACGCCGATGGCGAATACCACGATTTCGGCGAGCCAACGGATGCCAGGGTGCATGGAGCGATGCTCGACGAGGGGCTGGCCATTCTGACGCGCCTGTGGAGTGGTGAGGAGGTCAGCTTCCAGGGTCAGCACTACCAGCTCGCGCCGGTGCGCTTTCTGCCAACCCCCGTGCAGACGCCGCGGATCCCGATTTGGGTCGCGGGCATCTGGCCGCACAAGAAACCCTTTCGTCGCGCGGCGCAGTTCGATGGGGTCTACCCGCAGCAGCATGGGACCGCGCTCACGCCAGACGAGTTCCGTGAGATCCTGGCCTTTATCCAGACGCAGCGGACGCAAGCCACACCGTTCGAGGGGCTGGCCTATGGACAGACCAGCGGGACCGACCAGGCTCGTGATGCGGCACACGTGGCCGCCTACGCACAGGCAGGCGCCACCTGGTGGCTGGAGCACTTCCGTCCCCATCACACACATGAGCAGGTCCGCCAACGGATTCGCCAGGGACCGCCACGCGTCTGATCAGAAGACATCCCCGCGCAGAGGGGTTCTTCTGCGCACGTGATGAAGTGCGCTTGCTACGCGGTCGGAACGTTTCCAGGGTCGTGACTTTTCAGCCGGACTTGCGCAGCGGGTGTAGGGGAGAGGCATGACGCCAGAAGCCCGCATTGCCCAACTGGAAGCCGAAAACGCCCGCCAGCCTGAGCAGACCGCGACGCTTGTGGAGCGCGTGCAGGAGCTGGAGGCGCGGCTGACCAAGGATACCCACAACGAGCACATCCCCGATGGGACGCGACACAGCGAAACGGAGACTTCTCGTGAGCGCACGCGATCTGCATGTCCTAATCGCCGACGCCATCTATGAGGCCTATCCTACACTGAGCGAGTCGGCGGCGGTCTGACCTCTGCGCCCACTGGCATGAAGGTTCTGGCAGAGCTTGGCCTTGCCGAGACCCTGATCACGCGCGCGACCATCGCCCGTGCGAGCGTCTTTGTGGATGAGCGTGGCAAAGCGTTGGGGCGCCTGCCCTATGGGGATCCGAAGCGCTATGGCCAGCCAGCGGTCAGCCTGTCGCGCGCCCTGCTCTTCGGACTCCTCGCTGAGGAAATGCGCCGCGAGGAGATTCCTGTTCACTATGAGAAGCGCGTGAATGGCATCATAGAGAGCGGTGATACGGTTACCATCCACTGCACGGACGGCGGCTCTGTTCAGGGCGATCTGCTCATCGGCGCGGATGGCGCGCGCTCGGCGACACGGGGGGCGCGGCGGAGCTGTATCACGAGAGTCTCGCCCTCCAGCGCAGGACGCCGGCGCGACGCGTTCCGATCGAGGGACTGGAAGGGCTGGCGCGCGTGGCCCATGTGGAGGGACGGTGGGCGGACGCCGTCCGCCCGTGGGCCGGGGCGCAGGCGCAGCGTGAGGTGCTGGGCGCGCCGCGCTGGCCCATCGACCAACCGGAGGATGAGCGCGCGCAGCCCTGCGCGTGGCGCTGGGCGATGACGCGGTCGCCGCGGCCTGGGCAGCCGGGAGCGGCGTGGGTTTGGAGCAGGCGCCCGATGAGCTGGAGCGGGAACGCCGCGCGTGAGCGGACGTACCGCCTCCTCTGGGGGCGCAGCGAGATCCGCGCGTGGCGCAGAGCGACCAGCGTATGTTCCCAGCGGCGCATAGCCATAGGCGCCATCGCGGAGGGAAGGAAAGTGAGTGGCAGACTTTGTTGTACGAGGTACGGCATAGCCCAAAGCGGCGCTTCGATCCGGTGGCCAACTTTCTTGCTCGTCGCACAGGACACCAGTCCTGATTTCTTGTACACTCAGCTCAGACAGCAGTGGCCAACTGATTTGTAACGGGACAGCGGAGAGAGCGCCTGAACCCGCCGTCACCCTTCTGGCGTGACGAGTCCACAGCGCCAGGCCAGCGCTGTCGCCTGCGCCCGGTCGTCCACGTTGAGCTTGCTCAAGATGCTTGTCACGTGGTTGCGCACCGTGCCCTCCGCCAAGCTCAGTCGCTCGGCGATGCCCGCGTTGGTCAACCCGCTCGCCAGCAGCCGCAGGATATCCCGCTCGCGTTCACTCAACAAATTCGCAAGTTCGGCGTTGGGCGGCGCGCCCTCGCGCACCACGCTGAAGAGCGTCGCGGCGACCGACGGGTCCACGTGCGTCCTGCCGGCGACCGTGCCCTCGATGGCGGCGACCAACTCCTCCGCGCCCGAATCCTTGAGGAGATACCCTGCCGCCCCCGCGCGAATCGCGTCGATCACCCACTCATCCTCGTCGTAGGTCGTCAGCACCAGCACAGGAATCTCTGGAAAGCGAGCGCGCATCTCGCGCATGGCCTGCACGCCGTTCATCACCGGCATCTTGAGGTCCATCAGCACGAGGTCGGGCCGCAACGCCTCCACCTGGCGTAGCGCCTGGACGCCGTCATGCGCGAGCCCGGCCGCAGCGACGTTCGCATAGGCGCCGAGCACGACACGCAGCCCCTCACAGACAATCACCTGGTCGTCCACGAGCAAGACACGAATCATCGGCGTTCTCCCACTTGCGTCTCATAGACCACACGCGCGCTCGTCCCCGCCTGTGGCCGGCTCTCGATCTCCAGCCGCGCCTCGATCAGCGACGCGCGCTCACGCATACCCGTCAGCCCGAAGTGACCGCTCTGCGCCGCCAGTCCTTGATCGAAACCACCGCCATCATCCTGAATCGTGAGGAGCGTGGCGCCGTCTTTCTGCGCCAGCGTGACGGCGACGTCGTGCGCGTTGGCGTGCCGCGCGACGTTGTTGATCGCCTCCTCACCGATGCGGTAGAGGTGTTGCTCGACTTCCGGGCGCAGGCCTGTGATCTGTGGCGGCGCGCTGAAGGTGAGTGCGAATCCGGCGCGGGCCCTTGCCTCCTCGGCGACGCGTCGTAAGGACAGCGCCAGGCCCAGCTCCTCGATGGGACTCGTCCGCAGCGCATGCAGGGCGCGCCGCGCCTCGTCCAGCCCGCTGCGTGTCAGGTCGTCAGTGGCGCGAAGCACGCGTCGCGCCTGGGCTGGATCGGCGTCCCAGAGCACCGCCAGCGCCTTCAGTTGCACGCTCACTGCGCTCAACGTGTGCGCAAGCGTGTCGTGCATCTCGCGCGCGATGCGATTGCGCTCGCGGCTGATGGCGAGTTGTTCTAGCGCGCTGGCGTACCGCGCGAGCTGCGCCTGGCGCTCGCGCTGGCGCTGCGCCTGCTCCTGGCGAAAGCGGCGTTGCGCCTGTGCGAGGAAGACGATGGCCAGCCCGGCGATGGTGTAGAAGAGAAACCGTGAGCCGGCGTCCTGCGCGGCGCGGGAGATCGGCGGCCCGCCCGCAGCGGCGAGAAAGCTCGCCAGCAGGACCTCCAGCAACGCGGTCCCGCCAGTGAAGAGCAGCAAGACACGCACGCCATACTGCGCGCTGATCAGCAGCATCGGCAACAGGAGCCAGATGTAGAGCCGGCTGGGGTCGGCCTGTGCTGAGACTCCGCGCGCGCCAGAGGCCATATGAAGCAGTGTATCGGCCGTCTGCGCCACCACCGGGACGATGGAGACGGCGACGAGCGCCAGCGGCAGGTACGCCTGTCCCAGCGTGCGCGCCAGCCACGGCCACGAGAGATACAGCAACGTGAGCGTGTAGAGCGTCCAGAGCATCATCGTGTAAGCGTCAGGCCAGCGCGGGGGCTTATCCAGCAGCGAAAGAAAGGCAAGCGAGAGCAGTGACCATTCCAGCAGCGTGAAGGCGCGGAAGACATTGAGCACACCCGGCTCGATGGACCTGTGGATGGATTGTTGCAGGCTATGCGCGATCATCGGTTATCTCTGCGTGTATCGAGGCGACTGGGACAGGCGCCATACGCCAGGTGCCGACTATTCTACTCAACTACGCTTGACACAAGTTAGCTAAAGGCGGTTCAGCCAGGGATGAGCGGGATGCGTCTCGGCTAAGGCGTTCCTCAGCCATTGGCGGCGCTCCGCATTCAACGCGGGCAGGGTCCGCGTGAAGTCCGCCTCATCCTTTGGGCGCAGCCCTTTGGCCTTGTAGAGCAACTGGATCTCAGGAACAAGGTAGGGGATCCCGTCTGCAGTGAAGCCTCCTAAAGCAGCTACAGGGCGCATAATAGTTGGTGTACGCCGAAAGAGCCACATATCATCGCAGGTATCGGCGATCATGAGCTGGATTGCCCATGGCTGTGCCGGTGTGAGGCGACACCAGATATCGTGAATGGCTGCATCCAGAACACCGTCGAGTTGCCAGGGACGAAATGGCCACGCTTCATCTCGCGGAGGTGGGAGCGCGGCCTGCATGTCCCACGCGCCAAACAGCGCGCGAACCGTGTGCTGGTCACGACGCAGGATTTGCACATCAATATCCTCGTGCGCCCGCGTCTGCCTGCCCAGGAAGAGATCAATGGCCCATCCTCCCGCAATCCACCAGGGAACTGCGAGGGGCGTAAAGAAGCGTGCGACTTGGCGTGGACTCCAGGGTCGCCATGCTCCCAAACCACGCGCTTCATCGCCCATTGATGGGCCTCTTCCCTTTTTCCCAGTTCATGTATGCCCATCGTAGCGCAGAGCGGCTGGCGTCACAAGTGGCGCCGGGCATGGGCGCCCATGAGTCCACTCACATTCCGACCGTGAGCGTACGCCCGCCAACCGGCGAGTACGCTCACTTCTCCTCAGCGGCGATATTTGCTAGGCTGTGGGTGGGCGGTCTCGGCTCTTTAGAGCTGGAGCGCGGCGACGGACTAAAGTCGGCCCGTACCATGCGCTGGCAACACAGTGCCGCAATTGGTCGTGCGCCGGGACTTCAGTTCCGCGATAGCCACGAATGTCCAATGAGTGAGGAAGGGGGCTATTACGAGTATTCATACCATTGTTGGGAGCCTGCTAAGACGCGTCCGGCCCTTCGTCCTCGGCGCGCTGAGCCTGCTGACGCTCCTGGCTGCGGGCTGTGCGACGATCACGACGCCGCAGGCCAACGCCAACCTCAACGTCGAGATTCGCATCAAAGATTTCCAGCAGGGCACATCGCAGATCATCACGCGCTTCGCCGACACGCGCAACAACACGGTTCAATTTGTCTCCGGCGAGACCATCGCCTGTAACGACCAGTTCCTGCGCTATGATAGCGGCTACGTAGAGCGGCTGCTGGGGCTGGGCGCGTATGTCGGCGACGTGCCACGCGTCGCGGCGGGCGGCGCGTACAGGTTCGCCTACACTCCAGCGCGCGCCAGCGCGACCGCGCCTGTGCCTGATCCCGTGATCGTCTCGGTCAATGTCGTCAATGCGCCAGTGCATGTCACCTCACCGACCAGCGGCAGCGCCGTGCCGCTCCCGAAGAGCGCGCCGCTCACCATCCGCTACGACCCCGTGAGCCTCGCTAATACGACGATCCTGGCCGTCGCGGTCGATAGCCGCGTCCAGGTCAGCTTCACACTGCCGCAGCGCGAGACGGGCACGATTACCATGCAGCCCAACCAGTTTACGCAGTTCAATCCAGGGCCGGGGACACTCTCGCTCGTGCGCGTGACCACTGTCTCACACGGAAATGCGCCTTTCAACAAATTGACCATCAATTACGAGAACATCAGCCAGTTCCCCATAACCTGGCAGTAAGGCGCGTCAGGGCAGTGTCAAGGAGTGGAAGATGAGTCAGTATCTTGACCAGCGCGACATCGCGGACGGCTCCATGGTTGGATACGCCAGCGCGGACAGCGCCGCCAACGTCGCGCCGCGCATCGCGCTGCGCCTGCTGTGGCTGACCTTCTGGCTGGCGATGAACGCGGCCGTGATCGGCGCCTCGTGGGATGACTACTGGCATCTGACACATCCTTTCGACGGCTTCTTCTCGCCGCCCCATGTCTTCGTCTACGGGACCTGCACGGTGATGGGCCTGGTCATCTGCGTGATGACCTTCACGCCCTCGATCCGGCGCGCCTTCGGCCCCGGATTTTCTATACCGTTGATCCGCTTTCCCGTGCCAGGTCCACTCTTCATTCTCGGCGGCGCGACGGTGATGCTGGGCGCGGCGGGGCTGGTCTTCGACAACTTCTGGCACACCAGCTTTGGGCTGGACGAGACGAACTGGTCTTTTCCGCACGCGATGATCGGCTGGTCGCTGCTACTGCTCGTGCTCGGCTTTCTCTCCTGCCGGCTGGCGTTAGCCTGGCACAAGCCGCTGCGCTGGTACGTGATCCTGCCGCTGGCGACGCTGGTAATGATGGTCTCGGCCAGCCCCTTCCTTGGACCACTCCAGCATAACCGCACGCCAGACACCGTGCGCGGGCTACTGACCCTGCCCATCTTCCTCGCTCAGGCGCCCTCGCAGCACACTCTGCGCATCTACGAGACCTGGAATCTCAATCGCACCAATCCGCTGCTGATCGCCCTGGCGCCGCTCTGGCTGGGGGCGGCCCTGGCCTTCGTGCGACGCTTCGATAGCCGCTGGTGGGTGGCCCTGGGCGCGGCGCTGCTCTGGTGGCTCGCCGACGACGCCCATAATACCGCGCGCTGGCTGGAGGCGCGCCAACCGGGGCTATCGCTGGAGAACCCCGCCAACTGGCAGGCATCGCCCATCCTGTTGCCAGCGCTACTGATCGTGATCCTGCCGCTGCTGCATGTGGGTCCGCGCCTGACCTACCTGCTCGCAGGGCTGATCTTCGGCCTGCTCACCTACCACACCTACGACACGGCCTCGGCGGCGTGGCTGCTGGCGCTTGTCGGCGCGCCGCTGATGCTCCTGGGTAAGGCGATTGGCGAACGCGCGCACGCCATTGTGGATCGGCCACTGCAGCCGCGCGCTGTCGTCGCGCTGATGGCGGTGGGGGTGATCGTCCCGCTGGCGACCGGCGGCATCGATCTCATTCTGCGCTCGATCACCCCGTAGCCTGCGCTTCTGCCCCGCCCGCCTATGCCACGTGATTGTGTCTGAGGAGAGAACGATGCGACGATGGCTACTGGCGATCCTATGCCTGTCGATCGTGGGATGCGGCGGCAGAGGCGCGACCACGACAGGGCGCGATACGGATGGCTCGATCGCTGTGGGTGGAACTACCCGCACCTATCACCTCCATCTGCCGTCGCAGCAGAGCAAGCTATATTCATTGAATTCAAGGCGATTATGAGCATAGCTCTGCGCTAGCTGTGCTCTGCCCTACGGTTCTTCTTGTCAGATGGAACTGTGGCAAAGACTGTCTGCTCGGCACCTCCTTTGATTTCCATTCGCCGCCGACAGATCTGCTGCTTCTGGAGGTAGATTGTCGTCCCTTGCTCAGGGTTGTCCGTCCGCGTTGGGGTGAACACAATGGTCAGATAGGGCTTAGTGAAGGTGATAGCCTCCTGCTGATAGCGTCCTGAGAAAGACGTTCTGGATGGCAATTACCCCGCGGTGTTGAGCCGATATACCATGTACGCGCCCAGCAGGAGGAGCAGCAGCCCAGCAATTAACTCAGACGGTCCTGCAGGCGCTCTCGTTCGAGCGCGTCCTCGCGCTGCTGTTGCAGGTGGGTGAGATAGGAAGCAAGTATCCCCGTGGCGCGCTCGGGATCGTGGATGTTAAAGGGGAGATACTCCAGCCCACTCAACATGCCCAGCGCATCCTCGTCGATTCCGTCTTCAAGTAACGGTATGACCAGCTTTCCTGCGCCCAGCCCGAAGCCAATCTCCTGGTGAACGTAGCGAGACTGATCGCCCACCTGGGTCAGCAGAACTACAAGCATATCGCTCTGTCGGATCGCCTGCTGAATCTTCCCTGACAACGGCGCTCCAGGTCGCGCGTCGTTTTGAAACAGATAGGTCCCAATGCCCGATGCTTGGGCCTGCGCCGCAAACTGCTGGCCGAAGGAGCGATCTCGGCCGCTATGACTGAAGAACACCGACAATCCCATGAGAGTCTCCTCATCTACATGAACGCAGATGGTGTCGTCAACCGTGCTCGCCTCTCTGCGCCAAAGTGGAACGTGCGATCTACCAAGACCCAGTGTAGCAAAGATGGCCTGGCGCGAAACGAGACGATGAATGTAAGCGGTACAATGCCGCAATGGAACGGACAAAGAGCGACGTGATCGCTGCTCTTGCGACGCAAGAAATCACGATGACGAAGCGGCGGCTGACCGATTGGATTCAGAAGAGGTGGCTGCCGCCGCTGACCGAGCAGCGCGATGGCCATGGCCGGTTCGCGCGCTATGTCTGGACGCAACCGAGGATCGCGGAGCAGGTTGCGACGCTTGAGGAGTTGCTAGGTCTTGGCTGTCGCGCGCCGGCCATCTATGGGTTCCTGTGGTTGCTGGGGCACGATGTTCCGACGCCGGCGGCGATCAACGCGCTCCGGACGCCGATTGCGCAGGCGTGGAGCCTGTGGGGACGCGGCGCAACCAGCTTGGAGGATGTTGAAGATAACATCAGTCGCTATGCTGTGCGCCTCTCGCGGCGACGACGCGGGCGTCCAGCGCGCTATCCAGGCTTTGCAGAGGCAGCGGCCAGGTATGAGGCCGTGTTCAACCTGCTTGCCAATCCGCGCTTCGACGCGACGATCGCTGTGCTCGAGCAGGTGCTGGATATGGGACCATCGCGCTGTAATGCAGGGATGACAGATGAGTCAGCGCGCGCGATGCGCCAGTGGATCCAGTTCGCGCAGCGCGTCTTGGTGGTTCCCAGGCTCTACCAAGCTATGGAGACGGCGCCAGAGCACGACTTCGAGCAGGCGCGCGCCGACCTCCTACACATTGGACAGGCAGTTGGCTACCTCAGAAACGTGTTGCTCTCAGCAGCAGACGATGATATGCGTCGCCTGCTGGAGTCTCGTCTCATACTGTTTGGATTCCTGGGAGCATACGGTCCCTGGCTCATCGCCGCAGATGTAGCGTTGCGTCGCGCTGGGCATGGTCGCGTCATTGAGCGCTCTCTCCGCTGGTTCAGTCGGAAGATGTGGCAACTCACTCAAGACCCTGAGGCCCGAGAGCAGCTCATCAGTGCGATGCATCAACATGCTCCAGACGTGTCAGCGTTAGATGCTTTCGGCAACAAGTCATCTCATTCAGTGGATCGGCGTCGTAAGCGCGAGCGCCGATCGTGACCCGGTGGTGGGCATCAGGCTGTCTCTTCGCATTGCCGTGCGGCTCGGCATTGTCTTCCTGATGCCGAATAATACGCGGTTGCGGGTAAGTGTTGTAGAACCGGGGCATGCCAAAACGCATCCACCTCCATCCCTATTTGACCGTGCAGGAACTCCATGAGCGGTATCGCCAGACCCATGACTCCGTCGAGCACAGTCGCTGGCAGTTCCTCTGGCTCTTGGCGCGTGGCTTCACCGCCAAGGCCATTGCCAGCATTACTGGGTACTCGGCGTATTGGATCGGCCAGATCGCGCGCCGCTACAACGTCCATGGGCCAGATGGCGTCAAAGACCAGCGGTGTCTGGCACGGCCACACCGGCAGCTGCTGAGCGCGGCGCACCACGAGGAATTACGAACGGCGTTGAGCGGACCCGCTCCGCTCCATGACCGCTGGAACGGGCGCACCGTCGCCGCCTGGATATCCGAGCGCCTAGGACGACCGATCCGCCGGCAACTGGGCTGGGTCTATTTGCGGCGGCTGGGAGCGCGTCTGTACGTGCCGCGCCCACAGCATGTCCACGCGGACCCGCAGGCGCACGCAGCGTTCAAGCAGCGTCTCCGTCCCCTGCTGCGCGAGGTGGCGACCGCCTTCCCGCGGGCGAGTGTTGAGCTGTGGGCGGTGGACGAACATCGCATCGGGTTGAAACCCATCCTGCAGAAGATCTGGAGCCTGGACAAGCAGCGTCCCGCCGCTCCCGTCCAACACCGTTACGAATGGCGCTATCTCGTCGGGTTCGTCCATCCCACCTCGGGGCGCACGGTCTTTCATCTGGCGACGTCGGTCAGCGTGCCCCTCTTTGAAGCCGAGCTCGCCGCCTTCGCCAACGCCGTGCGTGCCAGTCCGACCAAGCAGATCGTGCTCGTGTTGGATCGCGCGGGGTGGCACAGCACCCAGCGCCTGCGCGTGCCAGACTACGTCCACTTGCTCTTTCTGCCGCCGTATTCGCCTGAACTCCAGCCAGCGGAACATCTGTGGCCGCTCACCAACACGGCACTGCTCAATCGGCATTTCGCCAGCATCGAGGAGCTGGAAGACGCCCAAGCTGCCCGCTGTGTCGTGCTCCGGAGTCATCGCGCTCTGGTGCGGTCCACCACGCTCTTTCACTGGTGGCCCCAGCGCCTCCACAAACGACCGCTCGCTACGCAGCAGGGGTCGCGGCATTAGGTGGTAAACGCGAGATCCACCAGGACCGGATAGTGGTCACTGGGATAGCGTGGTGGCTCCGCGTCACGCACAATGAGGCACGAGGTCGTCTGCAGGGCAGCGGCTTCATCCAAGGTCAGGACCCAATCAATGCGCCCCGCCATGTGGTGCTTCGCCGCCCAATAACGCGCGCCCTCAAAGCCATGAAAGGTGAAACTCGCTGCCGAATCCTCGCCCCCGGTGGCGAGAAAGGTGTCGGCGAAGCCGTAGGCGCGCAGGAGGTGGTAGCACACATCCGTGAAGGTGGTCTCGACCTGGAGGCGATACCCCGGCGCCCAGGGGTTGCAATTGAAGTCGCCGGTGAAGATCACCGGGAGCGTCTCCTGCCGTAGCGCTGGCAGCCGGCGCAGTATAAGCCGCACACTCTCCACGCGCGCACGCTCGCCAATATGGTCCAGATGGGTATTGAGATGCAAGAACTCCCATTGGTTGACGCGGTGACGGAAGCGCGTCCAGCTGAGTGCTTCGACATAGGTCGCATCCCACCCCAGAGACCACGTCTCCGGTGTCTCGCTCAGATAGAAGCCACCGCTCTCAAGCGCCTCGAGGCGCTCACGCAGGTAGGCGATAGCGTTGTAGCCGTACAGATCCGGACGATCAGCAGCAGGGCCGAGGATGTACTGATAGTTGGCTAGGGCGCTGTGATAGGTCGCCAGGTTGCCCTGGTCGCACTGCTGAAAGCCGATGAGATCCGGCGCGTAGCGTTGAATCGTCCGCACATTGAGCGCGGCGCGCTCTGCCCACGCATTGTCGCCGTCATCCTCGGTCTCCAGCCCGTTGGCGATGTTGAAGGTCATCACCCGCAGACGAGAGGGAGCATGCTCGTTCGCCGACATCACCACGCAGTCCTCCTGCAGCGCGCAACGATCTCTGCTCATGATACCGCCAATCGATGGGTGTGTGGCGTCAGTAATCTCTCGCATCAGCGAGCCTGTTGAGGTTGAGCGCAGGGAGCCATAAAGATCGCGCGGTGAGGCAGCCCTTCTACAACAGCATGCCGTTACGCCGTATAAGCCGCCGCTCGTCTACTCCATCATCGCGATAGGCATTGCGGTAGCGCTCAAATTTGCTGCTGGAGCGCTGCTCTTGTAGAGAGCAGCCACTCGCACACGAGAAGTAGCGTCGCCCTAGGACTCAGGCAGACCACTCTCTACTGTTATTCCGAGGTGGAGGTGCCATCCACTGCCGTCAATAGTGAGATGATGCGGAGCTCCACATTTCAGGCATTGGAAGTCGCCCTCAAGCTGCCCGCTTCCTTGAATCGTCCTATGTGCGAGGCTCTTGCCGGCGGTGATAGTGCGAAGCTCTTGCCGCTTGAGCATGATGTCACGTGCTAGATTCATCAGCACTCGTTGACGCTCAATCAAATTCATTCGGCGCTCTTCCTTAAACTTCCGGGGATCGATGAGCGCAAGCCACCATGAATATTCAGTGCTCCGCAAGCATTGGAGCTTCTGTTCGCCGCCAGATGTAGGGAGCCTTATGGCGCGTAGTCCAGGTGCTAAACGACTATCCGCCTTAATGGTTTCGAGGGAAGTCGTGGAGTCAATTTCTAGGGTGGAGCATGTAGGTCGCAGTGGAAGGTACAGTTCGCCGTTTTCGTCTTCTGCGACCCATAGGTCCCCAGCCAGCACATCCACATACACGCGATGCCGTATGTAGTGATCTCCCTGGCCCATGCAGCGCCTCTCCCCAAGGATAGCGGTAGAGCCGCTATCCTTGTCCTCACTAACCTACTTGCTGATCGCTGGAATCGCCGCTTGTGCGAATAAAGAACTCGATTAAGCCACTTCGCGGTATGCGCCAGCCAATCTCCAGGCCATAAAAAACAGCCCCAGGCATCCTTCCACGCTCGCAGAAGTCACGCACGGTGTTGCGGCTGAGTCCCGAGCCATTGGCGACATCCGTGATGTTGAACCATTGTTTTCCGCTGCTAATCAGCCAGGCAAACTCTGGCCGTTGAGAAAGTTGCTGCTCTGCTTTCTGCTGTTCTTCGGGAGTCATGGTCTCGGCCTTTCGTTCTTTTTGGTGATACTGGAAACATTACCACGAATGTGCGCCCTTGACAATATGTGGTAAAATGAATTATAGTGGTGAAAGCGATCAAATTGATCGCGCGATGACGAACTGCCTAACCTAGACAGTCGAGCGCGATGTGAATGGGGGGATGTTCTCAGGTTGGGTTGATCTTCCTGTGGAAGTTCTTTGGGTCTGGCTGGGTATGCGCACAGTCGGGCCTTTTTCGCCTCTGCACGACGCGCAGACGAAAGGTGGTTGTTGTGCGTACCCAGGATACTCAGGTGTTCGCGGTTCCCTCCGTCCCATCGCGTGCGCTCTCTGCAACATCTTTGCCTCATCCGTCTCCCGCTCTTGTCTTGCATATGCTCACCTGGCTCGACCAGGCGGTCCCACGACAGCGTGCGGAACAGCCGCCTGCCAGCGCACCAGTGCACTCGGCGGCAATATTCTTCCTCCCACATCTCCTCTCCCTCACGCCGATCCAGCGACATGTTCTTGGCTGCGCTGCGGTCCACTGCTGGACCCATCAAGGGCACATTCCTTACTACCCACCGACGACGTATCAAGCGGGCATTGCACGTGATCTGGCTGCGCCAGCCATGCGGTTACTTCTGGAGAAGCCGACAGACATGCCAAGCTATCTCCTCTCGCGTGTAGGCGCCGCTGTCGCTCGTCGCGTGCTGCGTATCGTGCCGCTCGCGGCCCTATGTGAGCGAGAACGCGCCTTCGACAGGATACGTGCGCTCATGCGGCGGGACAAATATGCGGCGACGCGGATGGTGGATGCGCTGGCCGAGGAGATGCCGGATCCCTGGGCGATTGTGCATTCTCCGTCCTGGGCGGATGACGAGGCGAGCCAGGTGGACTATGCCGCCTACTACAACAATGTGGATGCTGCTCTGAGTTGAGGGCGTCCGTGATGCGCGCGTGGTGAGCGCGTACGCAAGAAAGAGGGATGCGATTCAAGCAAACGCGCTTCTACCTTTGACAAGCAGACCTGTGGCGACTTGCCTGGGTCTGTTTTTGTTGGCTGCTGTCTCGCCAGAGACAGCCTTGAGCGAAAGGAGACGCGATGGCCGAGCAGATTGACGCTTCAACTCGGCGACTGCCAACAGCACTGCGTGCGCTGCTGGCCTCAGAGGACCCGATGGTGGTGGCGCTCGCGCAAGCGATTGCCGCCCTGCCCTCGCCGGACCCGCTGTGTCCCTTTTGCGTGGTCCTCCAGGCGCTCCCCTGGCCAGAGTACGCCAGCGAGAAACTGTGCGCCGAACACCTGCCAGTGTTTCGGGCGCTCCAGTGCAAGGGGTGGAACCGGGAACGGTGGCATCAGCGCCTGGCCGGACTCGCCCGGCATGGGCGGCTTCCTGAACAGGCCGAGTGGTGGCCTGCCGTCCCAATGGAGTCAGCAAGCGAGTTAGGCGCATGACACGCCGCCAGTACACCGCGCAGGGCGTCAGAACACTGCGCGGCGCGCTGCTCACGGAGGATGAACCGGCGCAGATCGCCGGGAGCGTGAGAGAGGTGATCGAGCCGGAGCAGTTGCATCGCTGCCGGATGGGACGCGCCCCCTATGACTGGCGCGCGACGGCGATGGTGGGGCGCTTTGTCTGTCGCGGCTGTGGGATCTCCGCGTTGTGTGGTGCCTGTGCGGAGATCGCGGGGCAGCATGTGCCGCCGGGCGTCGTCCCGGCACTGTGTGCGCTGCATGGGGGACTGCTGGAGATCGGTATTGACGCTGTTGCGCTGGCCGTTGGTTTCCCTGCGCCAGCGACGCTACGGGCGCGAGAGATAGCGCGAGAAAGGAGGCGGCGCGAGACACAGGAATGGCAAGAGACGCTGCTGGTCGTGAAAGGCTAGCTAGCAGGCACACATGTCAGATAGACGCACGACAGAAAGAGGAAGGGTTGACATGGCGAACTTCGTGATTACGGGCAAGGCGGAGCAAGTGGACGAGTCCAGCTACACAGTGCAGTCCACAGGTGAGGTTGTCACCAAGATGCAGCTGACCTTGAATGTTCCGGGGATGACTGACCGCGTTTTGTGCGAGATGCCGCTCGATGTCTCCCCGAAGAGCGACACCCTAGAGAAATGGGAACTCGATGAGATGTGGGTGGTGGTCTCGGCCAATACCATGCGCGCACTGGGCTTCACGCGGAGCAACGCCCGCCCAGGTGAGAAGGCGGTGGGGGCGCTGGTGATCTTCCAGGCGACCGAGGTCCGGGAAGCAACGGCGGATGAGCGGCGGGCGCTCATGGAGGCGCGCAAGACGAGCAAGCTCCAGGCCAAGCAGCGCCGCGCCCAGCGCAAGGCTGAGCGCGATGCAGCCAAGGTCCAGCAGACCCAGGCAGCGGAGAAGCAGTCAGCCTAGCAGTTCATGTGACAACGAGCGAAATCTGGGCGGGTCGGTGACGGCTCGCCCTACCTGTTGACGAAAAGTGACCAAAGAGGAGGTGCGATGACAACGCAGACGATGCCGACGACGCACTACGGCGCTCCACGTGCGGGTGTGTTTGGTTCTTTGCTCCGGTTCTTGGTGGGCGACCGGGCGAAGCATGCGCGGGTCAGTGACCATGGCGCGTTCATGCGCACGCTCGGTCGCGCCTGGGCAGTGCCCATGACCTTGGTCTTCAGTTTCGGCGCTTTGATCACGCTGGGACAGCATCAGATCACCATCCTCGTGAGCCAGTATCAGCGCCATGAACCGCTCGACTATGTGGTCCTCGCCCTCCTGGCTATCACCTTCGTGATCGTGGGTGGGATGGATCTGACGCTCCTCAACTCCGCCGTGGAACTGAGAGACGCGCGGCTGCGGGGAGTAGATCCCAGGACGGACCCCTATACCCGTGGGGCGACACTGCGCGTGTGGCTGGTCTCGCTGATTGAGTCGGCCACCTTCATGAGTGTGGCGTACCAGCTCGAGAAGCCACCCAGTTTCACTGCCGATCTCTTGGCGGCGTCCGTCGCCTGGGGCTTCATCGTGGCGCGCGCCTTGATCGCTCCGATCTGCGCGATGTACCTGGCGACGCTGGGCAAACGAGCGATGGTGCGCCGCGAGATGTATGGCAATCTGTTGCTCACGATTGGCGGTACGATTCAGCAGATTCTGGAGAACTTGCAGTTCGCCGCCGATGAACGCCTCATCGAGCCGCTGTGGCGCATGCAGGTGCTCGTGGACCGCGCCAGTCGAGCGACCACCGACAGCGAGATGGATGCGCTCGACAATGATCTGCTCAAAGCATTGGGCGAACTGCGCCACCTGCGGGACCGGCTAGCGGACGCGCCGCGATCAACAGCGCCAGCCCTGGCACCAACGCCGGCGGGGAGTGAGGCTCCGACATCTCCTGCGCCGGTAGAGGAGGAACGCGCCACGCGCCCTTTCGCCGAGGCGACCCGCTAGCCGCGCTCGACCGCGTGGAGGTGGCGCTGATGCCCTCAGCTGAAGCGCCGTCAGTGTCCTTCAATGACGAGGAGTTAGCGCGACTGCGCGAGTTGCGGCGCGCCTTCCTGCGCACTCAGGGCGTTTCTCCACGTCACCACGAGGATGACGACACAGAAACAAAGAAAGGAAGATGATAAATGGCAAACGATGAATTGTGGCCGCTCACCAGTGGCATGCGAGCAGGACAGGCAGCAGCGCAGGCGGAACAGCATCAGCAGGAGTTGGCGCGAGAAGGGGTCAGCTGGGGCTTGAACCGCGCGCGCATCATCGAGCGGCTACGCCTGCGCATCCAGCGCGATGAGGCGTACCTGGGCTTTCGGGAGCGCAAGGGCCAGCATACGCTCACCGATGACGCCATCGCCAGTGATCTGCGGGTCTTCGCCCTCGCGATCGCTTATCTGGAAGGGTGCCTCCGCGACGACCCTTCCTGAACCGTAAGGCACCTAAGCGCGGTGCTCGCATTACGGTTCTACGCGTTGCGCTGAAGGGCCGATGCGCCGCCGAATGCGGACGATGATGGCGATAAGAAGCAGGTCAAAGAGCACAAACACTATCGTCGTGGTGTTGCTCCCATAGTCTCCTGCATCTCCGCTCACGAGGAGGAAGAGGTCGAAGAGCACGATCAGTCCAACGAAGACAGTAAGCACGATGGTGATGATCCACACGAACGGAGAGCCAGCGCGCAGATACGACGGCATACGCTGGGCCTCCTCAGTGGGGATACGGGGCGCGACGGCCAGGCGATAATACCAGGCGAGAGCAATCGTGAACAGACCGACGATGATGGACAGAACATGCGTCATGGCGGCAGGCATGATGATCTCCTCGATGACGGTGACTGGTTGTTAGGGGGTGAGTATAGCAGGTTCTCCCTGCCCCTCCAAGTCGCAGACTGTTCGATTGTGTGCGCCGAGTCCAGGCCGCCGGGTCGGTGCGGCCGGCCCCTATACGCTAGAGTGGGGAGTGTCCACTGGCGCAGGTGGGGGAAAGAACGGGCCAGCCCGACCCTGCGAGGGTTTTCGGCGGAGATGTCTTCCCCTCCTGCTCCTCTTCGGCGGATCGGCAAGAGAAGGCGGCGCTGTGAGCGCCGGTAGAGGGGAACGACAGCCCAAGAGGCGCTGGTGCGGCAGGAAACCAGGAAACAGCGGTCGAGGAGCAGAACAGACGAACAGAGGAGGGAGACGATGTGGTTTGCGGGCATCGATTGGGCGGACAAGCACCATGATGGCGTCGTGCTCGACGCCATGGGACAGCGGCTGAGCACGCGACGGTATCCGCACAGCGCCGAAGGACTCGCCAGCCTGACCATCGACTGGCGTGGGCTGGGGGCATCCCCTGAGGAGGTCGTGTGCGTGGTGGAGATGCGACAGGGGCTGCTCATTGTGGCGCTGCTCATTGTGGCGCTGCTAGAGGCAGGGCTGTGGGTCGCCCCAGTCAACCCCAAGACCGTGGACCGCACGCGTCCCGCCTCGGGAGCCAAATCGGATCCGCTCGACGCGCTGCTGCTGGCTCGGGCCGGGCGCAGTAATTGGCCGGATCTGCGACGGCTGCAGCCTGACTCCCCGCTGCTGGCGCAACTCAAGGCGCTCACGCGCGACCAGGCCAGTCTCATCCGCCAGCAGACGCGGCTCGTCAACCACTTGACGGCCGGCCTCAAAGCCTATTACCCCGTGGCGCTCGCGCTTGTCGACAAACTGACCCGTCCCGTCGCGCAGGCGTTGCTCAGCGCCTTCCCGACGCTGGAGGAGGCGCGGGCGGCGAGCGAGGAGGAGGTGCAGCAGGTGCTGCGGACGGCCCGCTGTCCCGCCAGCGCGCACAAAGCCGCGCGGTTCTGCGCCATCTTGCGCCGCGCGCAGTTAGCCGCCAGTCCTGCGCTGGCGCGAGCCAAGGCGCGTTATGCGCTCGCGCTGGTCGCCCAACTGGCGCTCATCCACCAGCAACTGCTGGAGTACGACCGCGCCATTGGCAAGCTCTTCCACCAGCCTGCGGATCGCGCGCTCTTCGCCAGCCTGCCAGGGGCTGGCCGTCGACTGGCGCCACGGCTCTTCGCCGAGTGGGGCGAGGACCGCAGCCGCTTCAGCAGCGCCACGCAGCTGCAAGCGCTCGCTGGAACCGCGCCGGTGGTGGCGCCAAGTGGCGCCTCTGGGCCCGTGCGTCAGCGCACGGGCGGTGTCAAACCGTTTTGAGGACTGGGCGGCGGCGTACTACCGGCGCAAACGGCAAGAGGGCAAGAGGGCAAGAGGGCAAGACGTACGCGATGGCGGTGCGCGCCTTATCCAATCACTGGGTGCGCCTGCTCTATGCCAGGTGGAGTCGTGGGGAAGTCTACCAACGTGAGCGCTTTCTCGTCGCCCAACAGGCGCATGCGCAATCTGCGGCGTGACCCGTGCGGCCCCCGAGACGGCGCGACCAGCTCCGCTCGGTGCGCGGCCCCGTCACCCGGACGGCGCGGGGTCCCCGTCACAGGGAGCGACGCCAGGAGCGACCTTGACGGGGTGCGCCGGTCGGGTAGGGTCCGCAGCGACCGAGCGAGCGGGCGCGTGTGGAGGTCCAGCACGAGACGTCCGCCAGAACCGTGACCCGGTGGCACGAATGCGGCCTCTGTCTGTATCCTGCTGCTCTTTCGCTTCATCCTTGACAGAGAAGGTCCGCTCGGCTCACGCATCCCGTTACTGCCCAGGCGGGGGGCCACGTCAAGGCTGGCGCGGAGCGGAGTGGAGGGCAACGGAACGGAGCGAGTGCGCCCGCAGGGTTTAGCCTTGACGTGGAGCCGCCGGGCAGTAGGGTGCAGCGAGCCGAGGCGTGGGCGGACGCTGACCCAGCCAGGACACGCGCCCAAGCTGGCGCCGAGCAACTGTGACGTGACGGTTGGTACGGTGACGCGCTCAGGCCGCTTGAGCGTGCCAGGGCGTTTGATGCTTCATCATGGCATTGAGGATGGTGAGCCGTTTATGCATGCACGC
>Ga0070706_100002242_pt1 | contig 19618 bp, 16 predicted proteins | sample KBSK5501metaG_FD_65476 | JGI IMG/M metagenome (GOLD analysis project Ga0070706, IMG submission 65476) | Corn, switchgrass and miscanthus rhizosphere microbial communities from Kellogg Biological Station, Michigan, USA - KBS K5-50-1 metaG | ecosystem: Host-associated > Plants > Roots >... | reverse complement strand
ACCTTTTGCACGGCGTCGAGATAGTCGCGGCTAAAATTCAAATTGCGCGTCAGCAACCAGTTCGAACCAGTGTCGGAGGCCTGACCGCGCATGGTCGTGAGTCCGTTGAGATGATGGCTGAGCGACATTTTTTTTGCCTTCATCAACTCTTCGGGCGTGACGCCGGCCTGCTTCACTTCGTTGATGATTTGTAAGACCAGTTGCTCGACCGCCTCACGCTTTGTTGGATCGACGGTGGCATCGATGCCGAACAGGCCCGGATCGCCGGGGGTATAGGAGAACGCCGACACAGAATAGGCTAAACCGGCTTCCTCCCGCACCCGCCGGTACAAGCGTGAGCTGCGCCCGTCGCCCAACATCACGGAAAGAAGATCAAGCGAGGGAACATCCGGGTGCGTGACTTCGGGGATGTGCCAGGCCAGCGAAAGACGTGTCAATTCGGTGGCGAACTCCTGGTGCGCTTCGCGCCGGCCAAGTTGCGGCGGTTCTTCCGGAATAAAAACCGGTTTCAGGGACTTTTCCGGATATGCTTTAAAAAAATCATCAAGCTGCTGTCGCACCTTTTCCGCGTCGACATCGCCCACCACGATAAATGTGAGATTGTTCGGGACGTAGCGCGCCTTGTAATACTGCATCACCTGTTCTTGGGTAAGTTGATTGTAAATTTCCAACTGTCCGATCACCGGCAGCCGGTAGGGGTGACGCTGGTAAGCCGTGGCGAATAGGAGCTGTCCGGCCATGCGATCGGGATCGTCGAATCCCATGGCAAATTCGCGACGAATCACCTCCTGCTCCTTGGCGTACTCTTCCGGCGGCAAGGTCGAATTCATCATCGCGTCCGCCAAAACATCGAGCGCGGTGCTCACGCCCGCTTTCGGCACGTCGATCCAAAAAACGGTCCGATCGAACGATGTGTAGGCATTGATGTAACCGCCCACGTCCTGAATTTTTTGCGCGATCTCGTTGGTCGATCGCGTCTTGGTTCCTTTAAAGAGCATGTGCTCGAGAATGTGCGACAAACCTGCACCGAGATGATCGTCTTCCTCGACGCTACCGGTGGCGCACCACGCTTGCACACTGGCCACCGGCGCGCTGTGATCCTCCTTCACAATGATGGTGAGACCATTGGGGAGCACCCATTTTTGCGCCGAGTTCGGCGGAAAATTGATCACGGAAGGATCATTTGTCGCCGCGACGTTCAAGTTAGTTGTGTTCAACATGGTTACAAAGATCAGTGCGAACAATGAGGAATGAGGAATGACCAATGACGAATGACGAAAGAATGACGAAATCCGAATGGCCGAAGAAGTCGCCGATAGCTTTTTCGTCATTTTGAGCATTCGGGCTTCCTTCGTCATTCGTCATTCGTGCTTCGTCATTTCTCGATCATGCCCGGCAATAACTTATCACCTTTCACCTTTCACTAATCACCAGCGCGATGGGGCTCCGGCAATCCCGGTGGTAATTTTGCCGGCATCGGTTTCACTGGCGCGAATGGCTTTACGAAAGCGTCTTCAAAATTATAGACGCTCTTAAAATCCTCCATTGAGTCTTCGTCTGTCTTTCCAAAAATTCCTGCCCCGATCAAATTGAATACCATGTGGCCGATATCTTCACAGCGGTTGATCCCCCAAAAAGAAAAAACGGTTATCACCATCGGGCCGAATTCCTTCAAAGCATATTGGCGCACGCCCTCCAACAACTCCGGGCCGGCCACGTGACGCACGGTAGTTCCTTTAATTTTCTTTTGCTGCTTGGTCGTAAAATCGAGCGCATCGCGCAAGAACACGTAGGCGTCCCGCGCATAGCGCGGATCGCTTGCCACAATCGAATCAAGCGCTTCGGCGAATCCAATCTTTTGCATTAAGAGCGCGCATTCCGCGCGCGTTAGGATAAACCGCAACCGCCAGTGAGCAACTGCGGCGCTGTAACTTGTAGCGGCAGTTGTGCCAACACGGTGTTTGGCAAGAGCGCGGCGTTTTAACGCTGGGTTTGGTAATGAAGTGAAGATCGAGTCCCGCGAGTGACGAAAGAACCTCCCTGTCGTCCCGATGGAACTCACCAAAGAGGAACGCATAGTTGTCCAGCGTTCAGACGCTGGGCTATTTTCAATTCAGCCGGAATATTATGAGAGGGCGAGTTTCTTAGAACCGTCTTTTCAATGCCACATACCAGGTTCGCCCTTTGATATTGGTCGTCGCCTCGTCGTAGCCGTTTGCATTAGCCGCGGCGACGAACGGCGCTTCCGTGTCCAATACGTTGTTCATGCCGATTGTGATGGTTGTGTTATTGAGCCATGCACGCCAGCCACACGGATTGTACTCCGCGGTAGAGACCGGCATGATGTTCTTGTCTTTACCCTCTTTCATCTTCGCGTTCTTGCCGCCGTCCTTAGCGTAGCCGGCGACTTCGTTTTGCGCAGCGGACGCCGGGAAGTTGAACGTATAGTTGAGAATGAAGTCTAGAGTCGTCCATTCGCGAATCTTGCGCTGAATCCTGCGGCCTGAAAAAAATGCAAACGTAGGAGCGTCCCAGTACTGACCGATGTAGTGGACGGTAAAGCCGGTATCGAGTCCGCCGAGCCGTGAGCCCGCCGGTCCGTCGTAGAACAGACTCGCGTACCAACGATTGTGCGTAAACGAACCACCGCCTAGAGTTCCGAGGAAGCCGCCACCGAACTTGCCGACAACATTTTGTTCGGGCCCACCAGCAACCGCTTGCAGCTTTACACTATCTATATAAGTGCCGTTGAACGTCGCGGTCAGTCTGCCCCAGTCACCGTGCCCCAGTCTTGCCGTTTCCAATGTATAAACCGCCTCGTAATCCCAGCCCTCTTGGATCAACCGACCCAGATTTTGCTCAGGCAGAAAGAGAAAGATAATCGGGCCGAACGGGTCACCCGGGCCAGTTGAAGGACCGCGTATGACCTGACCCGGGAACTGGTCCTCGTGATTTACAAGATATTGTGGATCCAACTGAACCGTGACGGCGCGGAGATCGATATGGTAGAAATCAGCCTGCAGCGTCAGGCCTTGAAGCGGGCTCCACCATTTGCCTGGAGTAACGACAGCACCATAAGTCCATTCATAGGCCGTTTCCGGCTGCAGATTTGGATTGCCGCTAAAGCGCTCCCCGACTTCTGATTGGGTAGCCGGACTCCGCGGATCGGATAAAAACTCCGCAAATCCTAGTTGCACCCCTCGAAATAAATCGCTCAAGGTAGGCGCGTGATACGCTTCGCTGTAGGTGGCGCGAACGGTTAGGCCCGAGTCGATCGGCTGCCAGCGCACGGAGAATTTCGGCCTTTCGGTGCCACCAAAATCGCTGAAGCTTTCAAATCGCTCCTGGTAATCTAATTCCAGACTGTAAAGACCAGGAAGGTTCCAAGCAGAACTCGTAACGGGGACGCGAACCTCCCAGAATACAGACCAAACGTCCCGGCTTCCCCTGGTTGATGCAAAGCCAAAATTGCCTGGAGCGCCAGTGGTTTGACCAGAGGCGGTGAGCGAGTCGGGCTGATCGGTGGCGCGCTCGATCCGATGTTCACCGCCGATGGCGAAAGAGATCGAGCCCGCCGGAAGATTGAACAGGTCGCCGATCAACTTCAAGTCCTCGAGTTCCAACGATGTCGCGCCGAGGTGATGGGTGGTGACGAATATTTTGTCAATCATCGCGCGCGTATTCTGGTTGAGGCCGAAGGGATTGAAGGCGGTCGCCGGATTTGTGTCGAGCAAGGCGGTGCGCAACGCAGTCTTGTTCAAGATCCCACCGTCGCGCTCCACGCGGCGATCTTCGCTGTAGCGGAAACCGGTTTCCCAGTTCCATGTCTTAAAATAATCTCCAAACTCACCCAGATTACCTTTGAGGCCGCCGGTAAACTCGTAATTATTTGTTGTAATCTTGATGGTGCGGGGTCCGGCTTCCAAACCGCGGTAAAGGACGCCGGTCGTGAATTGAGTCCCAGGAGGCGCAGCACTTGATTGAGATTGCGGGAACCTGGGATCAAATCCTCCCGGCGACGTGTAATCCGGGACGGTAAATGGATTGAACGGGTTTTGAATCGGTACGCTGATCCCCTGGTTACTAATCAGGAAGGGGTGAGTCGCATCCGTCCATACGTCAGGTGCAAACGGAACCGGCGCCAGGCTGCTATCCCAGAAGGTGCGCGCATATTTGAAGTCAGCAAAAAACTCGAGGTATTGGTCGCAAATTTTGCGGTCGAGCGAGCCGTAGAAATATTCACGGTCGACCGCGGCGATTGCCGGGGTTAGGTCCGCGGAGTTAAAGGACCACTGTTCCCGTGGAAGAGTGAAGCGTCCCACATATTGCGGGTCGGTCGCAACATTTGGAAAGGCGTGTGGCGTGGGTGTCAGCGCGCCACCGTTTAAATTCGGCTGGTAAACAAAGCCTCGGACGCGCCCGGCAAAGATACCGCTACGCAAATCCGGACCGCCCCAATCGGTATAGTCCATATCACTCGAGATATCAACGTCGCGGGAGTAGACCGCGGCCCGATTGTAAAACTCGGCATAAACAACGATGTCCGTTTTCTCGTCCCCAGTGCCGGCGAGGAGGTACGCTCTTTCTTCGCCCACGTCGTTGGCAGAGCCAAGATTGGTGTTACCATAGCTGGCATAGAGCTCGAGGCCACGGAATTTATGGATCAACCAAACGTTGAATACGCCCGACACCGCGTCCGCGCCATAAATGGCGGATGCGCCATCCTTCAGAATATCGACATGGTCGATCAACCCAAGGGGGATGGTGTTGAGGTCGACCGTATCACCGGCAAAGCCAACCGGCGCGAGACGACGTCCGTCCTCTAGCACCAGAGTTTCTTTCGCGAGAAAACCGCGCAGGTTGATTTCGACGCGACCATCACCGATACCGGTGGGCGATGTGTTTTCATTAATCGAGGCTCCCGTAGCCGCAGGCAATTTCTGGATAAGGTCGGTAGCCGAACGCACCCCAAGTCGCGTAATGTCGTCCTTCCGATACGTGTCGACCGGGTTCGGACCAACTTCTTCTGAAGTCGGAATGTTCGAACCGGTCACTATGACTTCTTCGATGGTGACGCCAGACCGGTCAGCGGCTTGAGGTGTGGGTGATGTTTCCTGGCCGAGTATACTCGATGGCACGAGCAGGAAAATTCCCGCTATGCTTAACCCTACTGGGCCAATGGGTGGTCGATTGATTAACCTCCTCGCGCCAATTCTCAGTGTTGTAGGTCGCCATCCGACACATGGCAAGGTTCATCCAAGAATTTCTCTCGCGTGCTGCTTTCGGCGCCTCGCCGAAACTCAGCCACCAGTAGCACGCGAGGCGCATCGGCTCCGAAGAGTTAGTAGATCGTCTTAGGTTCCGGTCCCGCGAGAATTTTCTGAAAACGCAATCTGCGTTTTAGCTGTGTTCTAGATCCAACTGTCGATCGTCTCCGCTAACTTAAGCGACCGCGCGTTCTTTCAGTATCGATTCGTGTTCTCGATCGGCCGAAGGGTAACAGAGCGCCAGCACGTTAAACCGTAAATCAACAAACGGAAGCAACGGCGAGAAAAGTCCTCGAACAGATTCTTAGAAGCGCTTCTTCAACGCTACATACCAGGTCCGCCCTTTGATATTGGCTGTCTGCTCATCGTAGCCGTTTTCAGCGGCGGCGGCTACAAATGGCGGTGCTAAGTCGAACACGTTATTTATCCCAAGGGTGACTGTTGTGCCATTCAGCCACCCTTGCCAACCGCATGCATTGTATTCCGCGGTAGATACCGGCATCACGTTCTTGTCCTTGCCCTCCGTCACCTTCGCGTTCTTGCCGCCATCTTTGGCATACCCGGGCACGTCATTCTGCGCCGCGGGCGCCGCGAAGTTAAATGTATAATTGAGCATCCAATCCAGCGTAACCCATTCACGGATCTTGCGCTCCTGGCCATTGAAGGTGAAATCCTTAATATCCCGATACTGGCCGATGTAATGCACGGTAAAGCCGGTATCGAGTCCACCCAACGCTGAACCTGCGGGTCCATCGTAGAATAGACTCGCGTACCAACGATTGTGCGTAAATGAGCCACCGGCCATCTGGCCGAGGAAGCCGCCACCGAACTTGCCGACAACACTTTGTTCCGGTCCACCGACGACCGCTTGGAGCGTTACACGGTCTATATAAGTGCCGTTGAACGTCGCGGTCAGCTTACCCCAATCACCATGACCCAGCCTCGAACTCTCGAACGAATACGCTAGTTCATAATCCCAGCCCTCTTGGATAATCCGACCTAGATTTTGTTCCGGCAGTAAGAGAAGGACAATCGGGCCGAACGGATCATCCGGGCCGGTTGAGGGGCCGCGTATGACCTGACCCGGGAACTCATCCTCGTGATTTATAAGATACTGCGGATCTAACCTGACAGTGACAGCGCGAAGATCGATATGGTAGAAATCCGCCTGCAGCGTCAGACCCTGAAGCGGGCTCCACCATTTGCCGGGCGTAACAACGGCGCCATAAGTCCATTCATATGCCGTTTCCGGTTGGAGATTCGGATTGCCGCTTAAGTGGTCGGCAACGGCTTCCGCGGTAGCTGGACTCCGCGGATCAGATACAGGGTTCGCAAGTCCCACCTCCACCCCGCGGAATAAATCGCTTAGGGTCGGAGCGTGAAACGCTTCGCTATAGGTGGCGCGAATGGTCAGGGCCGAGTCGATCGGCTGCCAGCGCACGGAGGATTTCGGCCTTTCGGTGCCGCCGAAATCGCTGAAGTCGTCGAATCGTTCCTGGTAATCTAATTCCAGGCTGTGTAAACCCGGAAGGTTCCAAGCAGGACTTGTAACAGGGACGCGAATCTCCCAATAGATGGACCAAACGTCCCGGCTTCCCCTAGTTGATACAAAGCTGGTACCGCCAAGGGTGTCGCCGGACGAGGTGAGCGCGTCGGGCTGATCGCTGGCGTGCTCGGCGCGATGTTCGCCGCCGAGGGCGAAAGAGATCGAGCCCGCGGGGAGATTGAACAGATCGCCAAACAGCTTCAAGTCCTCCAGCGTCAAGGACGTCGTGCCGAGGCGTTGAGTGGTGTTGAATATTTTGTCGATGACCGCACGCGAATTTTGGTTGAGACCGAATGGATTGAAGGCGGTTGCCGGATTGGTATCGAGCAACGCCTGGCGCAAAGCATTAGTGTCGACAACCCCGCCCAAGAGCTGCACGCGGCTATCTGCGCTATAACGGAATCCCGTTTCCCAGTTCCATGTCTTAAAATAATCTCCAAACTCACCCAAATTACCTTTGAGGCCGCCGGTAAACTCGTAATTATTCGTTGTAATCTTGTCGCTGCGCAGGCCGGCTTCCAAACCACGGTAAAAGACGTTGGTGGTGAATTGAGTTCCGGGAGGTGCCGCACTTGATTGAGATTGCGGGAACCTCGGATCAAATCCTCCAGGCGATGTGTAATTCGCCACGGTGAATGGATTGAATGGGTTCTGTATCGGCACGCCGATGCCGAAGGAACTGATCCCGAAGGGGTGAGTTGCATCTGTCCATACATCAGGTGCAAATGGAGTCGGCGCCTGCGGGGCGTCCCAGAAAGTGCGCACATACTTGAAGTCAGCAAAAAGCTCCAAGTATTGTCCGCAAATTTTGCGGTCGAGGGAGCCATAGAGATATTCGCGGTCGACCGCGGGGACTGCCGGGGTTAGGTCGGCGAAGTTAAAGAACTGTTGTTCCTGCGGAAGGATAAAAAACGGCACATATTGCGGGTCGCTCGCTACATTTGGGAATGCGTGCGGCGTGGGTGTTAGCGCGCCACCATTCAAATTCCCTGGTAAACAAAGAAGAAGCCAGAAGATATAAAAGCTACGCGTCCGGCGGCGTTAGCGCTACGGTTATCCGTGCCGCCAAACCGCGTAAAGTCTGCATCACTCGAGAGATCAACGTCGCGCGAATAGATTGCGGCCCGGTTGTAAAACTCGGCATATACGACAATGTCGGTTTTATCGTCTCCCGTACCGGCGAGAAGGTACGCCCTTTCTTCGCCATCGTCGTTGGCTGAGCCGAGATTGGTGTTGCCGTAGCTGGAGTAGAGCTCGAGGCCACGGAACTGGTGGATCAACCAAACGTTCAACACACCGGCGACTGCGTCCGCACCGTAAATGGCGGAAGCGCCGTCCTTCAGGACGTCGATATGGTCAATTAACCCGAGCGGAATCGTGTTGAGGTCGACCGTATCACCGGCAAAGCCAACCGGCGCCAGACGACGTCCGTCCTGCAAGACCAGAGTTTCCTTAGCGAGAATACCGCGCAGGTTAATTTCCACGCGGCCGTCACCGGAAGCGACGTTGTTTTCATTGATTGCCGATCCAGTAGCGGCTGGCAACTTCTGGATAAGATCAGTGGCGGAACGGACTCCAAGTCGGGTGATGTCCTCCTTGCGGTAAGTATCGACCGGATTTGGACCGACTTCTTCTGAAGTCGGAATATTCGAACCGGTAACAATGACTTCTTCGATGGTCACGCCGGACCGATCAGCTGTCTGCGGCGAGGGGGAGGTTTCCTGGCCAAATGTAGCTAAGGCCGAAAGCAGAAACATTCCCGCTATGCTTGACCCCATGCGCCCACTGGGATGGTCGATTAATTACACCTCCTTTCGGCGAATCTTTTGGCGCTTTTAGCGAAATACCTGACAGCTAACAAGGCTTCTTTCGACAAATTGCCGCGACGGCCGAAGGCTACGGCGACGGCGGCGGAGTTGCGATTTGATCTGGGGCCGGAAAGAGCGTCAGCAATTCAGGTGGAACCGCTCGCGCGTCTTGTATCTGACCGTCGAAATATACTCGGACGGTGAAGCCGCCGTACCGTCGTCCGTCAGGCGAAGGCTTTTGTGTTTTCGGGCGAACGTAAGTCGCTAACAGAAACTTCGGAGTCGCATCCGTCCAATCGCGGTTAGGCGTAAGCCAATCATAAGCGGTCTGCGCATCAGTCGGCTTCATTTTATTATCTTTCGTTAGGTCATAGAAGGAGACGGCTAGCCTGACGACGTGGCCATTCTGAGTATTTGGTCGCGGTTTCACTCCAATCTTCAGAGAAAGGTGAGTCTGGGCATTCGGATCTTTCGTTTCCGTCAGAGTTGTTTCCGTAATGGCCAGGACTGAGCCGTGCGAAACGCCAATTCGCCGGAGGAAACGCGGGAAACCTGGATCGGGGCGGAGCGCAGCAAAGTCGGGAAGAAATGCAATCCACTGTAGCGTTCCAGAGTGCTCGGAAGCGGCGACATCGAGCCAGCGGAAAGCTTCTTCTTTTTCGCCGAGCGCGACGTGAACCGCCGCAATCGTCTGGGCCGAGACGTATCGGGTCTGCCTTTCTTTCACGAGTTGATCGAGAATTTTACGCGTCTCGAGCTGCTGGCCCATGCGTGCGTAGGTGATGGCAAGACCGCTACTCGGGAAACGTCTTTCCTCCTGAGCTTTGGTGTAGAGCGTGATCGCTTCCGCAAAATTTCCTTTCTCGCGATAGGCAGCGGCAAGGTTGGAATCCAAATAAAAGTAATGTGGATCGAGCTGCTGGGTCCGTTGACCCTCGATAATTGCTTCGTCGATTCGATGGTCCGCCAGGTAAGCAGCGGTGGCAACGTAGCTGATGATCGGGGAGAGCGGATCTAATTTCTCAGCTTCCAACACCAGCCTGAGCCCTTCCTCCACCTCGCCTCGGAAGAGCGGCAGTAACGCCAGGAAGAGGTGAACCGGTGCCGAGTTGGGATCGAGCTGCAGAGCGCGCTTCAACTCTGCATCCTCGCCTGGCAGATCCCAATCCAGGATTCGTTTCGCTTCGCCAAGGTAGCAATGCGCCTCAGCATCTTTCTCGTCGAGTTCAATCGCCTTCAAAGCGGCTGCTCTTGATGCTGGATATGCCTCGAGCGGTTTTACGTAGACGTCCGCTAAGAAAAACCAGACTTTCGCGATCCCGGTCCAGGCGCGGGATAATTTCGGATCTTTTTCAAGAGCGCGCTGAAAGAAATTGAGCGCCTCTCGCAAATCTTTTTCGCTGCCTTTGTTCGAGAAATAGAGACCTTGCAGATAAAGATCGTATGCTTCCGTGTTTCGTTGTTCACGCGCCGGAAGAGAAATGGCGAGCTTGATCTTGAGCGCGTCAACGATTGCGCGAGTGATTTCGTCCTGGAGCGCAAATACCCCCTGCAATTCGCGTTCGTAGGTTTCCGACCAAAGCTGAAAACCGTTGCGCGCATTAATCAACTGCGTGGTTATTCGAAAGCGGTTACCCTCGCGTCGGACACTTCCTTCCAGCACGTTCTGAACGTTTAGCTTTTTCCCAACCTCGCTCACGTCTGGGTTCTTTCCCTTGAATGAAAACGACGAGGTGTGCGCAACGACGCGCAGCCCCTCGACTTTCGCCAGTGCGTCGAGAATCTCCTCGCTCATACCGTCGCAGAAATATTCCTGATCTTTTGCCTGGCTCAGATCCAGGAATGGCAGCACCGCAATGCTTTTATCGAGATTGACGGGTGGCAAAGAAGCCGCGCTCCATGCGTGCGAGGCACGTTTGATCTGGGGTGCGAAATACCATCCCGCCGACCCGAGCAACAGAACCAGGACCGCCCCCACCCACAGTGCCCTATTTTTGGGCCGAGTCATTGAAATGGCCCTGCTCGTTCGCGGTGGCGGGGACGAAAGGTTCAGCCGATTAGCAACCTCGGCTGCGGATTGCGGACGCCGAGTTGGATCCTTTTCCAAACAGCCCGCAACGACTTCCTCCCAAATCGCTGGAACTGACGCTGGCTCAATATTCAGGTCCTTGCGCCGTTCGCTCATCAACGGCGCACCTCGTTCGTGGATTTGCCGATCGAGATTGCCTGAGTAAAACGGCGGCTTGCTGGTGAGAAGATCGTAGAGTGTTGCGCCTAACGAATAAATGTCGTCCAGGTGAGTGCCTCGCTCGCCGTCCAACTGCTGCGGGCTCATATAGACTAGCGTACCGCTGCGGCCTTGTTCCATCGTCAGGCGGCTGATGGAATCACCCAGGCTGCGCGCGATCCCAAAGTCGGACACCTTCAGATCGCCCCGTTGATTCACCATCAGGTTCGCCGGCTTCAGATCGCGATGAATGATCTTGGCGTAGTTGTGCGCGTAATCGAGCGCATCACACAGCTGACTTGTCCAAGGGGCAATTTGATCGGGTTCAAAGACTTTCTGTTCTCTCTCAGCACGCAAATTCGAAAGCGTTTCGCCGTCGATGTACTCCATCGAGATGCAGGCCGAGCGCTCATCGTCCACAAAATCATAAATTCGGACGATGTTTTTGTGGGTGAGCTCGAGGCTGCGCCGGGTTTCGCGCTTGAGATCGTCGAAGACCGAGCGGTCGTGCAAGATCAAGTCAGGAAGAAATTTTAGCGCAACGTCCCGTTCCAATTTTTCATCGCGCGCCAGCCAGACGACACCCATTCCGCCGCGGCCGAGAATTTTGACCAGCGTGTAGCGCCCAAAGAGCTTTTGCCCACCGGCAAACTCGCGAAACGTTGCGTTCGCGACATCACCGGAACCCTCGTTAGTCACGTCCGTAACGTAAACATTATCGAGATCAGAAGAAAGTTTAAACCCTGCAGGTGCGGAGCTTCCTTCGACACGCTCAGGACATGCTCAGGACAGGCTCTACGACGCCCCTTCTGAGTCATTGGGGCTCGCAGGAACTCATCCCCTCCATCCGAGCATCTTTGCGTCCACCATTACTTCTTGGTAAAGAATTTGCGTGAAAGCATCCGAAGAGGAGGGTGCCTGGCTGGAAGCTCTCGATGGCAAGTGCCATCCGATCCAATACGTTCGAGTCGTTAAACCAGTCGGTGAAGGCTGGTAAGTTTTTCGGCCAGCCAGGCTATCCCGAATATTAGGGAGCCATCACCAAGCGAATCAGTTGCAATCTGCCGACGAATCTCTGCCGCGTGCGCCAGCGTCAGCGCGCTCGAATCCGGACGTACGGTGGATCCGTGGCCGATGATAAGAAGGGCGCTGCTGGAATTGGAAACCATATCCAACGTCCAAGATTCAACGCCCAACGCTCAACGCCCAACTCGCAACGCCGAATTCAGAAGAACGAGAGACGAAGCTTTGTGGAAGACAGCCGTCCCCGGCTGTCATGGCAAACAGGCTTCCCAGCCTGTTCCCTTCGACAAGCGAGACACTTTCTGTCGTGACCGGCAAAATGCCTGTCTTCGATGTCATCTTGAACGAAGTGAAGGATCCCTCAAAAGGCCAATTGATCACGCGAGGCGCGTTTCGTTATTTTATATCGTCATTTCACATTCGATCCGGTTTTCCACGCTCTTGATAAAGGCGCTTGCCGCGTGCCCGGTGATATCGATTCTCTGCGCCCGTTCCGATAACGAGACGCCAAAACCTCCGCGCTCCCTCGCGGTTCCACCGGAACTGCATTGCAGATTCAACAAGTATTCCAAACCGCTGCAGATGCACCTACGGTAGCGCTTGGGCCGTTCATCCTTAAAGCTGCGCGCGATCGCATAGGCATCATTGAGGCCCTCGAGTGCGCAGGCAACTTTCACCGACACTTGCCGCGCCGGGTGACGCTCGACATCGCTGTAAAAGCCGCGGTCAATGATAGAGTCATGCATTTCGAAAAGATAGCGTTGGACCTGCTGCTTGATTGAGGCAGTCGAAGTACATTCAAACAGAAGACGACAAGCCTGGGACTGCCAGTTGGCGAAAAAAACGAGCAGATCGTCACTGACGCGACCGCGCCGGAAGTAGTGCGCATCGTAATACCCAAACGAGCGTTCAGCGCTTAGCACGTAACGGGCATCGCGCAACTGGCCATAGGCTTCCAGGAGCGCCAGCATCGCCTCGCCGGCATAGAGTTCCTCCCCGTGATCGGGCATATTTTCGAAGTAAACCTTGTATGATCCATCGGTCCTCTGCTGCTGGAGGATGCCTTCAGCGAGAGGCTCGATCTGGCGCGTCGGCCGCGGCCGCGGCGCGTGTAACAGGGCCAGCATTATGAAGGCGTTGTGAGCAATCGAGGAAGGCTCGCCGAGCCGCTCAGAGTCGAGCATGGCACATCCATCGCGTTCCACGAGATAGTCGTCGAAATGCCGCAGCGAAGTCACAATCACCGGCCGCAGCTCCTGCCGCTCGAGGAAGTCGCTCAACAGTTCAACGTCCCACACCGAAGCGATGTCCCGGATTGGACAATTCTCGCGGACGAAACGATCGGCCTGGGGGACATAAAGGTATTCGAGCATCCCGGTGTCCGGATTTACCATGCGCCGATACCAATCAAAAACCAGCCCCAGCCGTTGTCTCAGGAACTCTGCGGTTGTCACATCTTCTCTCCAATATCAACCAGAGCCCGCATCGCCTTTCCCAAGTTCGGCTACGCTATCATGTAAAGCGCTCGCGATCTGTCGGTGCGGTTTTTCGCCGCCGCCCTCGCGCTTGACTTCGCGTGCATCCAGCGGCCGCATTTGCGGCACGCGTCGATGACCGCGTCCTGGCCGGAGATGTTGAGAAAAGTTTGCGCCGAGCGCAGCGCTCTTTCCTCCGACCTGGCTGACATCTTTGGACGAGAGCTTGTCGAAGGGGAGCACTAGCTTCTTCGCCGTCATAACAACTTAAATATCGCGGCACGCCCGCATAATCGCCGCTCGAATGGAAATTTATTCTGCGATAGAGACGCCGATGTCGGAGCTGCCCGATGCTTGGAAGATTTAAGCGCTATCTCGACGCATCGAGCATCTGATGCGATTTTCCTCCGTGAGCCAAAGAGTTCTGCTCACCGGTCGTCCCGGCTCCGGCAAGACGACGTTGATCAAGCGTGTTTTGAACGAGCTGCCGCAACGCGCCGGTGGTTTTTATACCGAGGAGATCCGCAAACATTGCACGCGGGTCGGATTCAAGGTCGTGGCACTCGACGGCGACGAGGCCGTATTCGCGCATGTGGATTTCACAACGCCTGAGCGCGTCGGAAAATACCGGCTCGATCTTTCCGCGCTCGAAGCCGTGGGCGTCAAGGCGGTCCGCGAGGCGGTCCATGCCCGACGGCTCATTGTGATCGACGAAATCGGCCCGATGGAAATCCGCTCGGCGATCTTTCGCGAATCGGTAAGCGAGGCGCTCGACAGCGGCGTGCCGGTTCTCGCCACAATCGTCGCACGATCCCTGCCATTCGCCGACGCAATCAAGATGCGTCCAGATGTCACCATGATTGAGGTTCGCTCCGACAATCGCGAGCGACTTGTCTTAGACCTGTCAGATAGATTCAGAAACTTGAATCAGGAGTGACGAAATAATTCGCTCCGACATCGCCAATCGGAGCTGCTTGCCGCGCGATTTTCGTCGGGAAAACCAGCCTAGTGAGAATTTAGCAAAACCGAATGCGGCGAGCCGGTCGAAACATTCAAGCGGAGCGAAACTGGCTCGAGGGCCCCGGCGTGCTCTGGCCGAGGATCGAGAGTTTCGCTGCGGATTATAAGCAAAAGGAGGAGTGTAAAATGAGATTTCCGATCCAACAAAAGCGAGAGAATTCTTTGAGCAGAAGATGACGTTCACTACCGGGCCGGTGGAGCTGAGCCGAAAGCTGAAGGATGAAAATACCAACATCGTTGATGTGCGTGCGGCGGAGGATTTCGCCAGCGGCCATGTCCCCGGCGCGGTCAATTTGCCGAAGGACAAGTGGGACACTGCGCAAGGGCTAAAGAAAGACAAGGTCAACGTCCTATATTGCTACACGCAGACGTGTCATATGGCGGCCGAAGCCGCGATGGAGTTTGCCAGCAGAGGTTATCCGGTGATGGAGATGGAGGGTGGTTTCGCGGCTTGGAAGGATAACAAGCTCGAACTCGCAAAATAGAAGCGGACGCTTCACGGTTCTGACGCGGAGCATCGCCCCGAGGGCAAGCGTAGCGCGTACCTCTGACGAGCCACGCCGAACGCGCAACGCCCAACACTCAATTAAGATGCGGCCAGCGATGAAGCGATGAATTTTGTCAGCATGTCGTGTGGAATAGTCCGCCAACCGCCTCCTTTTCCGCGAGCTGGTTGTAGAGCTGCACGGCGTCGGCGGTGGGCAGGACATGCACTGCGATCTGCCGCTCTTTCAGGAAATCAAGAGTCTCGGGCGGGACTTGAAGGCATTCCTTCATTCCCCGGGAGAGAACAACAACTCTGGCACCATGGTCGAGCAGTTCCTGGATGTCAGCCGGCTGAATGCCGGGCAGGTGATTGGTAGCTGTCTCCCGCCAGTTCCATTCTCTCGAGCCGCCGGGAAAAAGCTTTGCGTCCTTATAGGGCTCGGTTTTTCCCTCGACATCGAGCCGCCCCCAGGAAACGTGTTTGATTCGCGGCGAGCTGTGGGTGTTTTTCACACTACAAATATCGTCCGCCGCCAGCCGCGCGGTTGATTTAATCTTGCATTCTGACTGGTAAATCGCACGGCCCCCTGAAAAAAAGATTAGTTTTGGCCGATGAAACTCACATTCCTCGGCACGCGTGGTGAAATCGAGGCGCGAACGCGGCGGCATCGCATGCACAGCTCGCTGCTGGTGTCGTATCGCGGGGCCGACGTCATGATTGATTGCGGCCTTGATTGGCTCGGAAAATTCGAGCGGCTGCATCCCGCCGCGATCGTGCTCACGCACGCGCATCCGGACCACGCCTGGGGGTCTGAAAAAAGGCGCCTCCTGCCCCGTACACGCGCCGCGGAAGACATGGCGCACATTGAGAGGATGCCCAATCGAGGATCGCCGACTGATCAAGGAACGCACGCCCGCGAAGATTTGCGACATCACGTTCGAGGCATTCGCGGTCGAGCACTCCCTCCTGGCTCCGGCCGTTGGATACCGCGTGAGCGCCGGCCGCGGGCGCATTTTCTACGCGCCGGATCTGGTGTTCGTCCACGACCGGACTGCCGCGTTGAAAGAGGTGGGGGTTTACATCGGCGATGGTGCGACGCTCACGCACTTGTTCATTCGCAAACGCGGTGATAGGCTGATCGGGCATGCGCCTGTTCGCACACAGCTCGGTTGGTGCGCGAAAGAGGGTGTTCCGCGAGCCATCATCACCCACTGCGGCTCAGAGATTGTCACTGGCGACGAGCGCCGGATCGCGGAGGGGCTCCGGGCCATGGCCAAGGAACGCGGCATCGAAGCGCAGATTGCCTACGACCGGATGGAATTGATTCTACCGTAAATAAGCCGCGGTGATCGAAGCAACACCACCTACTTCTTTTGTGTTAAGGCCCGGAAGTTTCTAACTTCGGACTGAGCTTGATCTGCGGCTGTCTCAAGCTGATCAATTGTGTAATCGAGCTGCTTGCGAGCACGTGCGAAGTCTTCGCCCCGAGGTAGATCACTCAGTTGCTTTTTTGCGAACTCGTGATGTTCGCCCAACGCTTTGAGTCTTGTGTCAAAATACGAACGGGACGCGAGTTCCGCATCCTTGCTCGCGGCTTCGATCTTCCCGATTTGGCTGCCAAGCTCCTCCAGTCTCTGGTTCGCACCGTCGCGATAAGTTTGCGGATCCTGGCTGAGATAAGCTTTAGTCTTTCTCCAGGCTTCTTTCGATTTTTCTGAAACTGTCTTGGCGGCTTCATTGGCCTTCTTCTTCGTCGTCTCCAAAGCCTCGGACGATTTTTCTTTTATGCGCTCGGCGGTGGTCTCCTGCGCAAACATAGACACTGGGCATAACGCAATCACGATCGTGGTGATGAAACTAAGCGTCCTTTTCATTATTCGGGTTCTTCCTCCGTTAAATATCCAATCGTTGTTCTTGATTCGAGACTTTCGATCGCTGTTCGTTGATAGCATTCCTTAGACGTTCGCGCCTACTGCGTTGCCTGCTCGTATCACTCTCTAGGACCGAGCGCGCACAAAAGCCAGACGGCTAAAACCGGCACGTAACAACTTAAAGGCGTTGCGGGTTTTACGACTTCGACATCGGTGATCATGATTTATTTGAGGTGCGTACATTTACTTATTAATTCACAAGCGTCCGCACTGGTGCAGGCGCTAGGTTCCCCGGGGAAGAAGCCGAGAAAAAAGGGCTGGCCCGCACGCTGACCGTGCGCTGATGGCGCGATTGGTGAACGCCCCGTTTTCAAAATGCCCTCGGCGGCTGGGAACCGCCGCTGCTTGCCATCCGACTTCAGATTTTATTTTCTGAACTCGGCAAAGAGGTCGAGATACTGCTCGACGTAGCGCGGCAGTAGAAACTTTTGCCGCACTGTTTCGCGCGCTTTCCTGCCCATTTCGTCGCGCAAATTTCTGTCCTTCAGCAGGCGCACGATTCGTTCTGCTGCTTCTTCAATCGATGAGACGAGAAAACCGTTCACTCCATCTTCGATTTGGTAGCGAATCCCACCGACATTTCCGCCGATGACCGGCGTACCCTTCCACATTGCTTCGGCCACAGTAAGCCCGAATCCTTCGCGCAAAGATTTTTGCAATACGACCGCGGCACGCGTCTGTAACGCGTTGACCAAGGCCGTGTCATCGCCACTTGTCAGAATGAGAATGCGTTCCTCTTGGCAGGCACGCAGCGCTTCAAAAATCTTTGCGCCTTCGGGATCGTCCGTCGCGAAATTGCCCAGCAGCACGAGCGTAGCCTCAACTTCTTTGCGCGCCAGCCTGAAGGCTTTGACTACTCCCTGTGGGTCTTTCCATGGATCAAACCGCGAGATTTGCACAACCAGCGGCAGGTCGGTCGGCACCTTGTAGTGCGCGAGGCGATCTTCAATGGCCTCGTCGCTTAATTCGTGGTTTTTAATATTGAAGGGATTGATCGCCGGCATGAAGAACTGCTGCGGCGGCTTCATCTCCTGTGTAAACTCCGGGCAACTCAGAACTGCAGCATCGTAGCGGTCAATCCACCGGCGGAGATACTTCCATATCTTCTTCTTCGGATGCGAAAGATCGATATGGCAACGCCAGATCCACGGACATTCTTTCTCGTAGTGTTCGATCAGCGGCAGCGGCTGCGGGTCGTGCACGATCACGAAATCGTGCTCGAGAAAGTTGCGCACACTGTTCTCATAAATTACGCCTTCGAAGATGTCCTTTTTGATGTCGGACAGATCGATCTCACCACCTTGAAGCGCGTTATGCATTTTTTTGGTGATGGAGAAAAAATCGGCGGTGCCCTGTATCACCCGCCACTCCGTCCGGAGCCCCAGATTATTCATCAGCAATGTGATTGAGGAGAGCGTTTCGGCCACTCCACCACCGTAGTAGGTCGAGTTGAAATTCGCGACGCGCAGGTCCTTCAATTTCGCCGCTTTCTTGCGAATACGCTCCACATTCTCGGCGCCGATGAGCGGCTCGTAATCTTCGATTTTGGGAATGCGATGCTCCGTCATGCCTTGCAGAAGTTTGTTTAGAGCAATCTATACGCCCGCCCAAGGGGCGAGCGGCGATGCTTTTCTGAGCGGAATCGTGCTCGAGCCGTTGTGAACAAGCCAAAAATATATGAGAAACTGAATTTGCTGACCGACTTCGGCAAGACCGAGGCCATCCGCGCGGAGGTGCTGGATGATCCGACCGGAAGGCGTGCTGCTCAAAGTGATGGCGCGCGGACCGTTTGAAGAAGGCCAGCAATGCTGGATCGTAGATCGCGATGGCTCGAAAATAGGTGCGACCGTCGAGGGTGTTTTTAAGCAAACGATCGACAGCGAAGTGACCCTTTCAACCGTGCTTCCGGCCTAGGGATCTGACAGCCCAATCCGGCAGCCGTATGTGTTTGGGGTGGCGCCTGAACGCGGTAAGAGTAAACATCGAACGCCCAACGCCCAACATCCAACGTCCAATTGGGACAGTTTCCGGTTCGATGTTCGACGTTCGATGTTCGGCGTTCGGCGTTTGCTTCCGCTGAGCAGTCTAGGGAATGGTCCCTAGACTATCCTGTTTGCTCGCAGAGACTGCGGCTTTCCAATAACGTCGCGCCAGCCCGTTTCATTTCATCAAGCGCTCGATCGAGGTCCCCAGGATCAAGCGCGATGCCGCGGCATGCGTCCACGATGACGTGCGCGTTCAAGCCAAGCTGCCGCGCATCGAGCGCGCTGTATTTCACACAATAATCGAGGGCGAGGCCGACTAGATAAACGTCCGTGACCGAGCGCTCTTTTAGGTAATCGCCGAGCCCGGTCGACCTGCGATGCGCATTGTCAAAAAACGTGCTGTAACTGTCAATCTTCGGGTCGGTTCCTTTTTGAAAAATGCGCCCGATCCGTTTTGTATCGAGCGAAGCCGTGAACTGAGCGCCGGGCGTGTTTTGAACGCAATGCACTGGCCACAGAATTTGCTCAATTCCATCGAGCATAATGCGGTCGCCGGGTTTTTTGCCCGGATGATTGGCAGCAAAACTGCCGTGATCGGCTGGATGCCAGTCTTGCGTAGCGACAATCAACTCAAAGTGCGACTGCAATTCGTTGGCGAGCGGAATGACCTCATCACCATGGGGCACCGGCAAGGCACCCTCCGGCAAAAAATCGTTCTGTAGATCAACGATGATCAGCGCATTCATTGCGGCTGCTGCCCGGCTTCCGCGATCGATCTCGTTCTTAACTCATTCAGCGAACGTTCAAGACCGACATCGTAATGGCTGGGATTGTGCAGCTTGATAACGC
>Ga0070706_100002241_pt1 | contig 19623 bp, 15 predicted proteins | sample KBSK5501metaG_FD_65476 | JGI IMG/M metagenome (GOLD analysis project Ga0070706, IMG submission 65476) | Corn, switchgrass and miscanthus rhizosphere microbial communities from Kellogg Biological Station, Michigan, USA - KBS K5-50-1 metaG | ecosystem: Host-associated > Plants > Roots >... | reverse complement strand
TCGTGCGCGGCGGGATCGAAGTTCCAGGTCGCCAGGCCGACGTTGACTGGGTAATAGTTGGGGTCGTTCAGCACGACATACGGCAGGAAGAAGTTGTTCCAGATAGCGACGAACTGGAAGAGAAAGATGGTGACCAGCGCAGGCGCCATCAGGCGGAGCGCCAGAGTAAAGGCCCGAAATTCGTTGGCCCCATCCACACGTGCCGCGTCCAGCAGATCGTCAGGAACCGCGCTCGCCGCGTAGATACGTGAGAGATAGACCCCGAATGGGCTCACACAGCTGGGCAACAGCACCGCCCAATAGGTGTTGGTCAGCCCAACACGACTCATCAGCAGATAGAGCGGTAGGGCGAGCGCCGTCCCTGGGACCAAGATCGCGCCCAAGACGACGGAAAACGCCAGGTTGCGGCCGCGAAAGGTGTACTTGGCCAGGGCATAGCCAGCCATCGTCGACAGCCACGTGCCCACCAGCGCGCCGACGCCCGCATAGAGGAGCGTATTGACGAGCCAGTGCACGTAGATGCCGTCCTGGTACGTCAACAGCTGCTGCACGTTATCCAGCAAGTTGAAGTTCGGCGCGAACCAGAGCCCGAAGGTGCCGAACAAGTCACCCACGCTTTTCGTCGCGGAGACAACCAACCAAACGTAGGGCACGAGAAAGTAGACAGCGAAGAAGGACAGCACTGCCAGGGTAGCGATCTGAGCCAGGTCGACAGGGCGAGCACGCTGCTTCGTGGCCACAACCTTCTGGGCGGTTGGGGCCAGGACGGATGCAGCTGGTTGACGCATGGGCTTACACTCCTGCCTGTTCGCGGGTGATGTGTAAGAAGCCGAAGGAAAGCACGCAGGTCACCAGAGCCAGGACAACCGCGATCGCGGCGCCGTAGTAGTAGTTGTTGTTGCCAAATGCCGTGTAGTAGGCATATAGGTTCGGGGTGAACGCGGTCGTGATATTGTTGGAGACTTTGGCCAGCGCCTGCGGCTCGTTAAAGAGCTGCAGGGTGCCAATGATGGAGAAGATGGTCGTCAGGATCAAGGCTGGGATCACGAGGGGAATCTTGATGCGCCACGCAATCCCCCACGCGGACGCTCCATCGATGCGCGCGGCCTCGTAGAGCTCGGGCGGAATGGCTTGCAGGGCCGCGAAGATGATCAGCATGTTGTAGCCGGTCCAGGCCCAGGTCGCAATATTGGCAATCGACCACAGCACCGCCTGCGGTCCCAGGAAGTCCGGCGTCCCGAACCCCAGCCCGTTGATCACTTTGACGATGGGGCTCAAGGTGGGATCGTAGAGGTAGCCCCAGAGCAGCGCGGCGACGATCCCTGGGACCGCATAGGGGACAAAGAACGCCAGCCGATAGAACGCCTTGAAGCGTGCCGCTGCTGAATCCAACAACAGCGCCAGCAGGAGAGCGAGGCCCAACATGATCGGGACTTGCACCACACCGTAGAGCAGCACCCTCCCGACGCCTGGCCAGAAGCTCGGATCATGGATGACTTGCTGATAATTGTTGAGCGCGTTGAACGTGACGGTCGGGGCTCCCAGCCCGAGCCCGCTCCGCTGCAGCCGGAACAAGCTTTCATAAATCGCGTAGAGGACGGGGGCGACGAAGAAGAGGAGAAAAAATAGGCCAAATGGCAAGAGAAAGAGGTAGGGGGTCAACCTGTATCGCCGTCGAGGCCGCGGCAAGGCACCTCCCTTGGAGGTGCGCGACATTGCACCCGCAAGCGCCATAGGTATCTGCTCCTCTCTCGTGAACGACCTGCCGGATGGTATCCGTCGCTGGAAAACGGCACAGGACACCCGGCAGAGATGTTGCGTGCCAAGCAAGGCCTGCCACCCAGACGCCGGTGGGGGCAGGCCGCTCTCGCCGGGAACGGAGGCCCACCCCACGCGCGCGTCAATTCGCTGGCATGCACCGAGGCAGGAGCGCCGCGGATGCAGCGTCCTGCCTGGATGACAGCACCTTCATTAGGGACTAACGTTGAATCCCTGTGACTTCATGAACGTGACGGTGCTCTGCTGGACCTTGTTCATGGCATCGCTCATGGTCCCCTGTTTATTCACCGCGCTCGCTAAGTCGTTGCTCATGTCGGAGTAGACCTGGTTCATGGTTGGCCCCCACGTGAAGTTTTCATTCACTTGGGTGGCACCCTGCTGGAATACTTGGTTGATCACCTGTCCGCCAAAGAAGGGCTGCGGGCTGTTGATCGTGGCCGAGTTGAGGGAGCTCAGCAGAGCCGGATAGGCGCCCCCGCCCACAAACTCCTGCTCGGCGCTCTGCTCATTGTCGCTGATCCACTTGGCGAACTCGGTGGCTTCCCGCGGATGCTTCGAATCCTTGAAGGCCACCGTGGTCGAGCCGCCCCAGTCGCCATTGACAGTCGCGCCAGCCTGCCACTGGGGCATCGGGGCGACCTTCCATTTGCCAGACGTCTGCGGGGCGTTCTGCTCGATAATGCCAGCGCCCCATGCGCCCGACATCCAGGTGACCAAGGCTCCGGTTTGCAGGTCATGGTACCATGCGGTGTCGAAGTCGGCTTCAGTCTTCACCAGGTTCTTATCGAGCAAATCCTGCCAGTAGGCCGCGACCTGTAGCGTCGGGGCATCGTTGACGGAGACGGTCCACGATTGCCCGTTGATCGAGAACCAATGGGCTCCTGCTTGCCAGGCATACCCCGCAAACTGTCCTGGGTTCTTTGGGGGGAAGTCGGTCATGTAGGAGGTAGGACTGGCAGCATGCAACGCGGCGGCATCTTGCGCATACTGGGCCCACGTGGTCGGCACCGGGAGGTTGTGCTGTTGCAGAATGTCTGCCCGGTAGAACATGGCCATTGGACCAGTGTCCTGGGGGATGGCGTAGATGGCGTTTCCCTGCGTCACTTGGGACCACGTCCAGGCAGCAAAGTCATTCTTTACAGACGCCGCGCCGTAGGGCGCCATGTCGAGCAGCCCGCCTGTCGTCTCAAAGGTCGGTAACAGCTGGAACTCGATCTGGGCAACGTCAGGCGTGTTGTTGGCTTTAATAGCGGTGTACAATTTGTTGTACTCATCTGGACCGGAGCCCACGTTCGATACGGTCACGTGGATTTTGCCAGAATGAGCCTGGTTGAACATGTCAACTTGTTTTTGCATGTTGGGGATCCAGGCCCAGTAGGTCAAGTTCACCGGTCCACTCGCTGCCGAGCTTGATGAGCCCCCACAACTGGCGAGAGAAGCTACGATGAGAAGTGCCAGGACGACAATAGAGATCCTGGATGTGCGGTGTCGTTGCCAGGGAACAGAGGAGAGTAACCGCATTGTCTGGTACCTCCGTTGGTTCTTGCGTAGTCCCTCTCGCAGGAGAGATCGAGAGAGAACAACTTACCAGGTGCTCGTTGAACGGGACAGCCCCCGGGTAATACCCTATACATGTGGCCCATAGGCAGCTCCTTTTCTCGTAGCACCTCCTCTCTGGCGGGGGTATCGCAATGCTTGCATCAAGACGCGGGAAAAAGACTGAGGAGTACGGACCAAGGCAGCTTTCGCGGACGCTTTCGTAAAATTTCCGGTACCTGTCGCAGATCCGGTCGCCGCCTTGAGTGCAAATATACTGACGCGGCGCAGTGTTGTCAAGCACGCCTTCTTTGGTAAATCGGCAGGCACCTCCCGCGACATCCCACGGCAGTCGCCAAAAGGGCGACAAACGGACCATCCAGGTGCTATATAATATCGGAAAGTTTCAGAAAAATTTGGAGGCGTATCGGTGGCGAAAAGGCATAGCACGGACGAACGACCGACCATTGCACAGATCGCACAGATCGCAGGTGTCTCTATGGCGACGGTGTCCAAGGTTGTCAATGGCCGTGCGGACGTGGCCCGGCCAACGCGTGAACGCGTAGAGCACATCATCGAGGAGCATGGCTTTGTGTCCAGCCGCGCGGCTCGGGCTATCCCCAAAGCAAACGGCAAGGCAAAAGCCGGGCAGGTGGATTTGATCTTGCCTCGCCTCGACGACGAGTATTTCCTGCCCATTCTTGAGGGAGCAGCCCAGATACTACGGGAGGCTGGCGTGCGCCTGGTGTTGACCTCATCGAGCGACCACTCTGAGGAAGAGGTGCACGCAATTGATGCAACACCAGACCCTTCTATGGATGGCTTACTGGTTGTGCTGCCATCTGAATCGGTGATTGAGCAGCTGGAGCGCTCGGGCTTCCCGTTCGTGCTGATCCATAACCAGGGCGGCCTGCTATCGGCGGCCCCTTCGGTCAGAATCACCAGTTGGGAAGGGGGCTTTGTCGCCACACAGCACCTGATCACCCTTGGGCACCAGCGCATCGCCTATATTGGCAAAACCACCCCGGCCAGAGACGCGATCGAGCGCATTGCCGGCTATCGCGCGGCGCTGGAAGCGGCCAACCTTCCGCTTGATCCGCAGCTGCAGTGTGCCGGCAACTTCAATGAGATCGATGGCTACAGAGCAGCCAAGAGCCTCTTTGCTCTTCCGGAGCCACCCACAGCCATCTTCGCCGGAAACGACCGCCAAGCGGCGGGCGTCTATCGGGCGCTGCGTGAGCTCGGTATCTTCGTGCCCGCCGACGTGAGTGTGGTCGGTTTCGATAACCTCCCATTCACCGAATTACTCAGCCCTCCGCTGACAACGGTGCATGCCCCTCGACTTGAGCTTGGGCGCACTGCGGCGATGATGCTCCTGCGTCTGATCAACGGGGAACGGCTGGACATGCCCCGCGCGGTGCTGCCCACCAAGTTCGTCGAGCGCCAGTCGTGTCGGCCGCTCTCGTCAAACGCACGATGAGCAGGCATACCACTTAGGCGTGTGGTCCTTGATGTCCCGGGCTCATACCAACCGGCAAGCTACCGGCCACAGTGAGATGTCCCCGGCCTTTTCCGCTCGCGCATGAGGGCATGTATGTAAGTGCTACTATCGTACTAGTGCTCGTTCTCGGCGTCTTCGGCGAGGTCCAGCGCGAGAACACTGGCCAGCAGCAGGACGTCGTCTTCTCCCGGCGCGATGTCTACGCCGTAGGTCGCGGTTAGGCTGATCCACTGTTTCGAGACAGTCGCCACGACCTGCCCCTGGCGACTGATCGTGAACTCATGCTCGAAAAGGCTCCCTTTCATCTCGAGATCGTCTGGCCCTGGCACGTCAATGGTGAAGCGATCGATGAACGGGCTGAACAGCTTCTTGCGGACTTCGGCGACCTCCTGCCCGGCGCGCGAGATCTCATAGGTCGGGCGCAGCGCGATGACACGCTTGCGCACTTGTGCGACTTCATTGCCGGCAGGGTCGCTGATGACCAGTGTGTGGTGGAGCGAGAGTACCTTGCCGTCAACGTGCAACACGACGCGGCCAGCCTCGTCTGTGATATCCGAGTCTTCGCCGAGGCGGAACATCTTCTCGCGGATGACATAGCGCATGCGCGTATCTCCTGACTGAAGGACGTGGCACAGCCGTACGAGAACGACGCCAACGTCTCGCAAACACTACGACCGGTCCATGTCTTGCGTTGCGCCGCCGCTCTGTGCCCCAAAACACCTCACCTGCGGCCCCCCTTTCGATGTTGGCCGTGGCCTACTCCGAGCGCCCTCCGCGCCTTGACAGAGCCGCCCCCTCTCTCAAACTATCCAGAACACATATTCCTGTCTAGCAGCCGGGAAGGTGAAGACGATGCACGCGCTTGCGCTTGCACCTACTCCTGCGCTGGCCGCGCGGGATGCCGCCACCTCGCCCGGCGGCGAATGGCGGCGCTTCGCCTTGCTCGCGGTCGTCCCGCGCGACCATAACCGGAGTGGCCCGCCGCAGCGCGCGCCAGGAGAGCCAGGATGGATGGCCGCGTACTTCCGCCTCACCACGCGGGTGTCGGCGTGAGTGGCGGATGGTCTACCAAACAAGAGGTTGGCACGCATGCCGCAAGGGGCGCGACGTCCCATGGGACTTCCGGGTATCTGCCTTTGCGGCGTATGTACATGGTAAGCGCACGTGTGGGGGCGAATGGCTCTGGCAGGCAGAATGGCGAGCCTGCTACCTCTAAAAGGTGGCGACTTACTTTGACGCTGGACGCCACGCCCCTTATACTTGTCGTACTCGCGTGCGCCCAGTCGATGGCCGTACCGCGGCGCAAACCGCGGCACAGGAGAGGGCTCGTGGCCTCGCGACTGACTGCTATACCAAAGGAGTCAGGCGTGGGAAACAATCAGGATGATGCCTATGCAGTCCGGCGTGCGGAGCTGGACACGCAGTTCCACGCGCTTCCACCGGTCGGCACGGCCGAGTACTGGCGCAGCATTGAGAATGCTCCTGCTGAGCAGTCGCTGCCGCTGGAGGTGGTAACACGTTGCTGTCGCGAACGCCTTGCCGCAGGGGCTGTTAAGGACAGCGAGCGGATCTTCGAGTGTATGGTACGCCGCACCGCAAGGGCGATGGACATCTAGGCCTGGCGGATCGCCAGACACGCTCGCGACAACGCGCAGCGCCAGCTCAGGGAAGATCTTGAGCAGGAGTGCTACATGAAGTTGTGGGAGGAGCTTGCAGACGATGGGCTAACGTTTCTGCTGGAGAACTTTGCGCATGCTTTGAATCGCCTGCAGCAGCACGTGGCCCACGACGTGATGGAAAAGGCGGGCGAGTGGCAGCGGTCAGGCACGGCGACATCCTCACGAGTTCCGCGCGGGAAGATCGCCAGCCTGCAAGCTGAGCCCGGTCGCGACGATAAGGACCCAATGCCCGACACGCTCGCCGATCCGGCAGCCGAGCAAGCATTCGAGCGTGCTGAACTGAGCGATCTACGCGATCTGGTGACGAAGTTGCCCCCTGAGCTGCGCGATCTGATCCTCGACAGGTTCTGGCGAGGCATCTCACAAGAGGAGATCGCAGCAGAGAGGAACATTACCGCGAGGACGGTGTATAACCGGCTTAAAGCTGTCCGTAAGCAGTTGGGCGTGCGCTACGCCGGCGACGAGGGGGACGGACGTGGCCGATAACGATGAGACGCAACGGGCGCGCAGGCGCGACCAGCGAGAACAACAATATGAGATCGACCGCATCACTGCTCAGTACGTGATCGAATTCCGCTTGGATCGCTCGCCTCACATTGAAGACTATATCCGGCAATACCCGCAGTACACGCAGGAGCTGTTGGAGTTTGCCGTGTACTTTCATACCGTAGGACTCGACGCAGCCGAGCCGAACCAGATCCCTGCAGCCGAGCTTTCCCCAGCGGCACAGAAAGCCCTCACGCAGATACGCGAGCGACGCGCCCCTGTCTCCATCGCTCCCCTCGTGGGGCTGGTTAAGCAGGGGGCACAGGTTGGCTATTCGCCACGGAAGCTGGCGGACGCGGTCGGACTCACGACAAACTTGCTGGGCAAACTCGAGGCCCGGGCGATTGCCGTGGCGACCATCCCGCCTACCCTCGTCAGACGGCTCGCCGATACGCTGAACGTGACACCAGAAGCCGTCGCTAGCTATCTGGGGGCAGCACGCCCAGGTGACGCTGGCGCATTCTACTACGCGGACCAGCCGCCGACGCAGCAGCAGCAGCCTTTCCTCGACGCCGTGCAGGCCAGCGCGCTCTCGCCAGAGCGCAAGCGAGAGTGGGCTGAGATCGTCAGCGAGGACGCAGGTCGCACTGGAGAGTAATCGCTCTCGCTGACTGGCGCTGAGGCCAGGGGACCATGGAGCGGTACGCCTACCGGTCACACTCGCCATGCTGCGGCTATGAGCTTTTTCGACGAGCTTTCCCACTGCGTGCTCACCCACCGGAGTGCAGATCTATGGAACGCATCGAAATGGTCGCCCAAGCGGCCGCGGCATTGTCGGCACAGCACGTGGTGGAGCGCGCCAGGGGCGATATCGCAAGCGTCGAACGGGTCGAGCGGCTGTGCGATGCGCTCGACCTCGAGCTGAACGTCGCTCCCGCAGGCGACGTCATGCTGGGCGGCGCCTATTCCCGCCTGCAGCTCTGGGCGTGGGACCAGCCGGAGCTTGGCGGGATCATCTGGCTGCGCGACAACCTGGAGCCGGAGATGCGCCTCTTCGCCATCGTGCATGAGCTGGGGCACTATACGCTGCACCGCGGCGAGGGGATCAGCCTGCACCCCGCCTGCGACCAACACGAGGTTGATCAGCAGGCCGATCCCAGCGACCTGAGGACAGAGGACCATCGCGTCGAGGAATATACCCCGCGGGCACGACGCGAGCTCGAGGCCAACGCCTTCGCCGCCGAGCTGCTGGCGCCCTGCGCAGCGGTGCGCGTCCTCTTCGCCGCGAGCCAGGGCATGGATGTAGCACGTCTCGCCACACACTTCGGCATCTCGCGCCTGCTGGCCCAGCGTCGGCTCATCGACGCCATCCTGGCGCCGACGCGGCCGCAACCGAACACATGCGCATCAGGAACTGAGCACACCAGAGACGAGCCGGCGTCGCCGGTAACGCCGGTGCAGTTGATAGAGCGGTTGGATGACTGGCAGCGAAGGGCCGCCCGCACACCTGGGCCCGCCCTCGTGGTGGCCGGCCCGGGCACGGGCAAGACGGCGACACTCGTGGGGCGAGTGGCCCACCTGGTCGAGGAGCAGGGCATCCCGCCGGAGCGGGTGCTGGCGCTCACGTTCTCGAATCGCGCGGCAGGCGAGATGCGTGAGCGCCTGGCGGGGAGCGGCTTGCCAGGCGAGCGCATGCCGATCATGACCATCCATGCTTTCGCGGCCTCACTCCTGCGCGAGTATGCGTCGCGTGTGCCCCATGCGCCCGACGAGGCAAAGCTCAAGTCGGACTTCCGCATCCTCGACGAGGCCGACGCCTTCCTCTTAATGGAGGAGCTGTTGGGCGACCTGCCGCTGCACTATTACCGCTCACTGGGCAATCCCACCGCGCACCTGCGCACGCTGCTCGCCGATTTCTCCCGTGCGCGGGACGGGCTGCTGATGCCCGCAGACTACCTGGCGCTCGTCGAGGCGATGCCGCTGATGCCGGCGACGCCTGAGGAATCGGGTGTCGAGACACCCAACACCGCTGCCAGGGGCCAAAAGGGGCACAGCAGTAAGCCGAAGCCGCCGGACGGCACCTCTACGGCGGAGCAGATCGCGAAGGCGCGCGAGCGGGCCCTCGCATACGGTGTATGGGACCGAGAGCTGCGACGGCGCGGGCTGATCGACTTCGGCGGACTGATTCAGCGGGCGGTCGAGCTTCTGCGTGCTGACCCCGACGCCCTGGCCGACGTCCGTAGGCGGTATCCCGCGGTGCTCGTGGATGAGTTCCAAGACACGAACTGTGCGGCGGCGGAGCTGCTCCTGCTCGTGGTGGGCAGCCCGGGCAGCGGCCTCTGGGTCGTGGGGGATCGCAATCAGTCGATTTATCGGTTCCGCGGCGCCTCGCCAGGCAATCTGCCGCGCCTGGTGGAGCACTATCCGACACTGCGGGTGCTGACGCTGCGGCGATGCTATCGGTCGGTCCCCGACATCGTACGGCTAGGGTCTGCGATGGCAGCGCGCATGGCGGAACTCGCCTCGAACGGCGTGGGCACAGCAGGCAATGGCGAGACAGTGCACGCAGGGACGACAGCCAGCGCGGGGGTGAACGCACTGCGCGAGGCGCTGCGCCCGCTGGAGTTGGAGCCGGTGCGCGCGAGCAGCGCCCACCCAGCCATCCGGCGCGGAGAGGCCTTCGCCAGCGCGGCGCACGAGCGCGTAGGTCTGGTGGCGGCCATCGAGCAGCAGCGTGTGCTTGGCTACGCGTACGGGGACCAGGCGGCGCTCTGCCGCACCCATATGCAGGTACGCCAGATCGCCGCGGTCCTCGCCAGCCAGGGGGTGCCGGTCAGCCAGCTCGTCGATTTCTTCGACCGGCCAGAGGTCAAGGACGCGTTGATGCTGGTGACCCTGGCAGCAGGGCCCGACGCGCGAGGCATACTGCGCGCTGCCCCCCTCCTGATCGGACTGGGATATCCGCCGCCTGCCGCTCGCGAGCTCGCCGCCGCAGCGCGTGCGCTGAGCGCCACACGCCAGGCAGTTCCCGGCGCGCTGTGGCGTGGGGCGGCACTCGATGGAATCGCTGCGCTGTCCGCGACCACGCGGACGGCGCTCGCCGCGCTGGGCAAAGTCGCCACCCAGGTGCGCAACGGCTCGGCAGTGGGGGCGGGGGTAGCGGAGTTCCTCCTACGACCGGGGGGCTACGCCTGGCAGCTGGTGCGCAGCGCGGATGGGCTCGACGCGCCGCGGCCCGCTGCTTTGCATGCCGAGAGTCGAGTTGAGCTGATACTGGGGGCGGAGAGTCCGGCGCGGGCCCAGCAAGCACTGGCAGCGCTCGGCGAGCTGGTGCGCCTGGCCTGGCGCTTCGACACGCGCTGGGTACGGGAGCCCGACTACCGTGCCCGCCTGAGCCGGGCGGTGACCCATCGGCGGGCAGCGCAACCAGCTGAGCCCGATGCGCTGGAGTCCAGGCCACGCGCGGATGTCTCTCCTAGTCAGTTGCCTGCCTCACAACAGCGGCTCGCCGGCGGTATTCTTGAAGCTACTGCCATTGCCCCAGCCGTACGCTGTTTCCTGCATTACCTGAGCGCGCTGCGTGCAGCCGAAGTGGCGGTGCCGGTGCCCGCCGGGCAGGAGGACGCGGTCCACGTCCTGACGCTGCATCAGAGTAAGGGACTCGAGTTCCCGGTCGTCTATCTTCCTGGGTTGGCGCAGGGGCAGTTCCCGGCAGGCATGACGGCACGCGACGAGGTCTGTCCACCCGGCTTCCGCGAAAGCGCCGCGCCTAGCGACCACGAGGCAGAGGAGCGCTGCCTCTTCTATGTCGGCGTGACGCGCGCACGCGATGTCGTAGCGTTTACCCGCGCCACCAGCTATGGCCGGGCAATCGCGGCCCGTCCCAGAACAGCGCAGCCATCCGCATTACTGGCACTGGTTGAGGAAGCGCCCCACCTGCAGGATGCCGTGCCGCTGTTGTCCGACGAGGAGATTGGCCGTCTGGTAGCCGTAGCGGCCCGATGCGAGGAGGCGAGCGACGACGGAGACGACGAGGAGGCTGAAGCGGTGGCCGAATCCGGCCGGACCCTCGATGACACGATGACACATAAGCCTATCCTCCGGTTGCCCGAGCTAGAGCAGTATCTCACCTGCCCACAGCAGTACAAGTACGCGCGGGTCTATGGGTTGCTCGATCCAGCGCAGGATGCCGTGTATCGCTTCCATCGCTACATCCGTCGGGGGGCGCAGGCCTTGCGCGACGTGCAGGCATCTTCGCCGGCGGCGGACTGGCAGACCGCCGAAGCGCAGCTGCGGACGCTCTGGGAGACGGATGGACCAGCCGGACACGCCTATGACGCCTTCTACTGGCAGGCCGCCGAGGCGATACTGCGCGAGGAGTGGAAGGCCATCACCGCGCCGGAGAGCCTGGCAGCCATCGGCAGGGTGCTGCTGGCGCAGCCGTTGCAAGCTGAGCTGCGACGATGCATCGTCGAGGTGACGGCCGATCGCGTCATTGCAGACCGCCTCCCGCCCGCAGTTGATCCTGCCATGGCGCCCGTGCCGCCGCTGACCGTGCTGGTGCGGCTACATACGGGTCGCCCTCGCGAGGAGGACAAGAGTGACCTCGCCTTGCCCCTCTACTACCTGGCGCACCAGCAACAGCATCCGGGCGCTCCGGTGCGCATCGCGCTGGCCTACGCTGGTGGAGCGCTGGCGGAAGGGGCAGTAGCGATGAATGGGCCGGGAGCTGGTGAGCTGGTGGACGTGACCGAGACCGCGCGCAAAGATGCAGAGAAGTATCTGAAGCCGGACCGCAAACAGCGCTCGAAGCTGGACAAGCTGGATGAGGCAGCGCTGGGGATTGCCGGTGGGCGGTTCGTGCCACGACCACGAGAGCAGCGCTGCGCCACATGTGCGTACTGTTATGTCTGTCCGGCAGACCCAGATGACGCCCCAACACGGGTTCTGCAGCCTCCCCCCAGCTCGGACCAAGAAGCACCCGTCTCGCGCTTGTGAATCCTACCTCCTCCTTCCCGCGCATCGTGCGGAGGTGCAAGAAGGCGGATCAGCTCGGCGGGAACTTCATTGTTTGCGTGATGAACGCGGAGAGGGCGCCGCTGGACGTTGCCGCCATCAACTCGCAGGACGACGGTGGGCCGACGACCTAGGAGCACCAGGGTGTGGTGGCCAGGTCTACCTCAACAGCCAGGCCTACAGCGAGCAATAGTCAATCCAGGTGCAGGTCCAGTGCTAGCCTCCTTGACCTGCCCCACGAGGAGCGAATCAAGACGGTCGGGTGGTATGCGCGTGGTGTGCCGCCCGCTCATCGTCTTAGCAGCATCTCCACCGGCGGACCTTTCCGGTTTTGTGCTGCGGTGCCGCATGAAAAGAGGTGAAGGGGTCGTGGCGTCACTGGGCAGGAGCGCCAGTGAAGTGCGTGATAGAGGAGGACCCCCATGGAGCCTGGTAGAGCGAACGAGGAGCCCCGTGCGGCAGTGGGACGTGTGGTGTCGCTCTCGCGACACGCGTGCTGCCGGGGTGCGCGGCGCAATGTGGCGCCGGATGCTGTTGAGTACGTGTTGACGCATGGCCGATGGATTCAGCGCACGGGAGTGACGTTCTACTTCCTGGGGTGGCGCGACATGCCACCTGCCGATCGCTCTGCTAGTTGGGCATCTCGGCTCGAGGGGACGATCGTGCTGGTGGGTCCGGATGGGGCCGTGATCACGGTCTACCGGAACCGTCGCGGGTTGCACGCGATTCAGCGCAAGTTGAAGCACCGACTCCCTGAGCACGATCGACGGTTGGACGAAGCTACCGTAGCATAGGCCACGAATGTGAGTCGATCGTCCTCACGAGCAGAAAGCACACTGCTGCCTCGGTGACTTGCGCATCGAGGCAGAGCAGGATCAGCTCTACACGAGGCGGGAAGATGCACTCGCGCGTGCTTCCCTGCTGAGGCAATTGTGCCTGGCCATCGAGCACTTCGTGGAAAGCTGGCTTGAAGCATCTGACGGGCGACTATGGGACCCGGGCGTTGGGCGCATCCTGCGCTTTTTAGATGAGATTCCCCAATGCGCCAACCACGACGTCCCCATCGACGTCCTGCGAAAGGTGGCTCATGATCCATCGCATTATGACTCGTACATGCGATGATCCCTTGCGGACAGCGGCTTACCATTGTGCGCTGCTCGCCCATGTCCAAGACGCTTATGGAGAAGATCATCGCCCTTAAGCGTCATACGGCATCCATTGCGGTACCTCACCCACGTACTGGGTCTCAGCCCGCATCCCGTACCGTGCGCCGGCACTCGAGTGCTGCGAGCACTCATCAGCACTTGATGTCAGAAATCCACGGCCCATGCGCCCGCGAAGGTCATGGTAGACGAGCAGCCTAGCAGATGGGCGCGCAGTTTAGCATCCAGCTGAACATTGCTTTTCCGCTCCGCCTCGGTCGTGCCGTATCGAGAAGGGTATGAATCCCGGCGAGTCCGATCGAGGCCGCCGGCCATTTTAACCTCAATCGAGACGGAAGGACAGACATGGCCAGGACGATCGAAGACTACCGCAGGCGGTGGGAAGAAGCAATAGGCCCTGATGGCAGTGCGACGCCATGGGACGAGCCGCTCATGCCAGCGGCGTGCATCACCTACGAATCCCCGCGTTCCACGCCCATGGGAGAGGGCTGCAACCACTTCCCAGACTTCGGCGACGCCATCTGCTTCTATCGTTACCTCCGCATTCCCGAAGAGCTCGACACGACCACGGATGAGGATCCCAGCCTCGGTCATCTCCTGCCCGGCTTCGCCCCACTGGAGTCCAGCTGGAAGCGCTACCGCTCCCGCTTCTCGGATGAGGATATTCGGCGCCGACGCGCAGCGGGCGAGCGTGCGCTTGATGCCTTGCTGGTGCACTTCGTGCGCGAAGGCTATCAAGCCATCATGGGACAGCGCTTGATTGAGATCGTCGACGCTACCCTCATCGATTTCGAGCTGCATGAGGTCTACGTCCTGCCCGAGGATATCGGCGCCCTCCTGGAACATTTCGGCAACCCGCTCGCCGACTATGACGCATACGACGACGAGGCGACCACCGAGGCGGCAGCACCCATGTTCGATCTGAGCAATCCTGGACACCGTGAGGCGTTGGCTGAGCAGCTTTCGGAGATCGGGTCATGATACCAGGCTGCAGAGCAGTGTTGTAGAATCACGCGCGGTGTCCGGCCGATCTAACGAGGGCGAGAGGCGACAGGCACAGGCCCAAGCGGCGGCTGCCACATCGCTTCCACAGTCGCTTCCTGTGAGTGCAGGTTCCAGTGCTGCTCGGCAGCCGACTGCCAGCTGGTGCACGGCGAGACAGCACTGGGCAGCAGGTGCGGCGGATTCGGCAGGTTAAGAGCAGCAGGTCTCCGCCCGCACCGCCCGCGAAAGAACGGGACCGTAACCCGCAGAAGCGGAGAGGGCGCCATGGTCATGAGCCAGCATCGCCGTTACATGGCTCCAGATGGCCAGGCGTCCTCATCGTTGAGCATCTGGCACAGGGCCAACTCGCCGCCCTGACCGGCTCTCAATCGCTGACATAGCTGTGACGGCGGCACCTCCAGCGGCCCTCATGGCGCCATTGTGCACTGTCATCACGGAGAGACGTGTGGGCTCTGCGGGCGCTGTGTACCACCGCGGCCCTCACACTCACGCTCACTGACCGCACATATGCGGGCGCCATGGCACATCGCGACGGCCAGCCCGTCCCCATTCCTGGCTACCGCGCGGCCATTCTCTGGCTGCCCTCTCCATTGGCGGGCGCTCTGCACACCGCTCTCCCTTTGTGGGAGGGGCTAGGGATGAGGTTCCGCCTACCCCGCTAGCTGGAACAGCTCCGCATTCTTGAAGGTGGAGCTGCCCTGAAGCGTGCAGAGTCCTGCCCAGCCAGCGCTACCTATCGCGCTGTCGGTGAAGCTCTGCACCTGATTGCCGTTGACGTAGAGCGTGAATTGACTGCCCTTGAACTGCAGTCCCAGCGCGAAGTGTGGCGCGAGTGGCTTCGCAAACGTGCCGCTATCGCCGACCTGGTGTGATTTTCCCTGCTTGTCTAGCTGAAACAGCTCGTACTGGATCAGTTGCGCGGGATCGTTCCCCGGGCTCAACACGATGTAGTAGCCGGTGATGTTATTGCCGCTGCCGCTGCTGTCGCCGAAGCTCTCGCGAAAGCCCAGCGCCACGCTGCCCGTTCCGCGTGTGACGAGCACCATCAGGAAGCCGTCGGTGGTGCTCACACCGCGCGCATCCAGGCAAGCGAGATTGGTGGAGCCCGCCGCCGCAGTGGAGGTGATCTTCACGCCATCACCGTCGCTGAGGCACGCCACGTCGACAAAGCTCTCCTTCACCCAGCCAGCAGCACTACCAGCGCCGCCCGGGCAGGAGGGCGACGCCTCCGCCAGCACTACCTTGCCGACCCCGGCGGGTGGGCTGGGCAGGCACTGCATGTCGCTGCTGGCGTCCGGTTGCGTCGCGCCAGGCGGACACCCAGCCAATGTCGGTATTGGCGTGGCGCCGATTGTCGCCGACGCGGTAATCGTTGGCGTCGACGTCGAGGATACGGCCGTTTGTGTCGGTGTGCCGCCGCCTGCCTGACCCCTCAAGAGCCTTGCGCTCCCTAACACCCCAGCGAGCAACAGCACGGCGGCAAGCAGCGCCACCACCAAACGGCGCGGACCGGACCTTGCGCGCTGGCGCGCTGGCGCGGCATAGATGGGTGCGCCCGCCTGCGCCTGCCCCTGAGTCGCGGCATCGGCGATCTCTGGCGGTAGCGGCGGCGGGGCGAGAACGACCGGCTGCGTGGCCGGCTCGGTCGGCGTGGCTGCTCCACTGGCGGCCTGGCGCAGGGCAGCCGCGAACGCCGCCACTGACGAGTAGCGCTGCGCGGGCTCTTTGGCAAGCGCACGCGTGAGCACGCCATCCAGCGCGGTCGGGAGGCGCGGATTCAAGGCGTGCAGCGAGGGCGGCGGCTCGTACATGTGGGCGCGCGTCAGCGAGGCGAGGTCGCCCTCGAAGGGCGTGCGCCCCGAGAGCAGCTGGAAGGTCATCACGGCGAGGGCATACTGGTCGCTGGCGGGCGAGAACTGGCCGCTGAACTGCTCGGGCGCCATGTAGGCGAACGTGCCGCTGATCTGCGAGCGCGCCGAGTTGGCCTCCATGTCGCGCGCGACGCCGTAGTCCGCCAGCAGCATGTGCCAGTGGCCGTCACGCTCGATGCGAATCAGCACGTTGCCGGGCTTGACGTCGCGGTGCACGACGCCGTGCTCGTGGGTGTATTCCAGGGCGGCGGCGATCTGGCCGACGATGTCGAGCACGAGCGGCACCGCGATGGGCAACGTGAGCTTCAGGTTCCCGACGCCGCGAATGGCGTCCGCCAGCGATCCTTCGGGCGCGTAGTCCATCACGAGGTAGAGCAGGTTCTGTTCGACGCCGCTGTCATGCACGGGCAGGATATTAGGATGCGAAAGCTGGCCGAGCAGCGCCGCCTCGCGTTGGAAGCGGCGCGCCATGTCGTCGGCCACCTCCGGGTGGAAGCTCGCGTCGTCCGGGCTGACGACCTTGATGGCGACGAGGCGGTTTCCGAGCCGGCGCTGCTCGGCCAGATACACCTCGCCCATGCCGCCCGCGCCCAGTTTGCGGAGCAGCTTGCAGCCGCCCAGCTCGCGCCCTTCCAGATTCGGCATCGCGCCCCTCCCATCGTCCCATCGTGCCCGTGTTCCTGCTCGCAAGCAGTATAGCAGAGTCTGCCAGGCGCGGGAACCGGCTCAATGGCGCACGAGATGGATCGCCGCCCAGGCGTCCGGGCTGAACCAGTACCATGCCGGCGCCGGGAACTCTGCTACAGTGAGACGCGCCAGCCAGACAAGCTCCGGCCGGTAGACAGGCAGCACCATGGCTGAGTCGAGCACCCGCCGCTGCGCCTGCTCCTGAAGCCGCGCTCGTGCCGCCGGGTCGCCGCTGACAGCCGCCTGCCGCAGCCAGTCGCGTACCTGTGGGTCGAGCACGCAGTAGGGCGCGTTCTCCTGTGCCACTGCGAACGGCGCCAGCAGCGCCTGCGCGTCGGGCACATCGGCCGCGAGCGTGTGCGCCGTAACACCCGGTCGGAAGCAGCCGCCGACTTCACCTGCGAAGAAGCAATTCGGCGTGTCGTCGATGTAGCGGATGCGCAGCCCAGGCAGCGCGGCTTGCCACACGCTGCCGATCGCCTGCGCGACACTAGCGGACATCGGATGTACGTTGCACGTCCGTTCGACAAGTGGCACCGCGGCACACTGGTCGGCCGCGCCGCCACAGAGATTGTGCACATAGCCCAGCCACAGCTCGAGCGCGTGCGCGGCATCTCCCGCATTCGAGCCTGATGCTCCTCCGGCGATGGCGGATTGCGCGGCGTCGCCAGGAATAGTCGCTGGCAGCAACTCGGCCGCCGGCGACACGTTCGCAAGTCCCAGGCGCGTGCGATCCAGCGCGAGCGCGAGCGCCTGCCGCAGGCGCAGGTCATCCAGCGGCGGATACTTGGGACTCAGGGCGAGGGTGAAGACCTCAGGTAACGGCGTCTGGTGGCGTCCGGGCTGGGACTGAAACATGAGCGTGTCCGATGGCTGGGCGCGCAGCACGAGATCGGCGCTCCCATGCTCGTAGCCCAGCACGGCATGGCTCTCGTCTCGGAAATACGCAATGTCCACCTCGCGCAGCCGGGGCGCCGTACCGCTATAGTGCGCCTGGCGGGTGAGCACTAGTCCGGCTTCTGTGTCGAGGACCTGCCGCCAGGACTTGACGGCGTACATGCCGCTGGTGCCCTGGCCGCCGTTGTCTGCCAGGTGGCTGGTCCAGGCGTCGCCATTGCGCGCGAACACGGCGCGTTCCACGATAGAGGCGACGGGATGGGCCAGCGCGACCAGCAAGCCCGCGTCCGGGTGCGCCAGCTCTATTGCCAGTGTCGTCGCGTCCATTGGCCGCAGCGAGTCGCCGATCAGGCTCTCGATCACCGGGCCGCGTTGCCCATACGCCGCCGCAACGGGCCTGCCGTCCTGGCCGCACCCCTCGGCGCTATAGGCAGCGGCGTCCTTAATGGACGCGAACAGCTGGCTGAGCGGCGGATCGCTGCGCGGGGCATCGGCCCCTGGCTGGGTTGGGTCGGTTGGATCATGGCAAGGTCCAATTGCACGATCGAGACTGTAGGCGACATCGGCGGCGGTGATCGGCGTGCCATCGCTAAAGCGCAGACCGGCGCGCAGCGTGAAGGTGTAGGTGAGTCCATCGTCACTGACCCTCAGGCTTGCGGCGTCTGCCAGGCGCGGCGTGTTGTGCTGATCGAGCGCCACAAGGCCGCTATAAAGCAGCGCCAGCGGAAAGGCACCCAGATGGGTCGGCTCGCTTGCCGGATCGAGCGTGTAGAGGTATTCCCAGGGCAGCTCGACGCGCAGGATCTGCTGCGCGTCTGCCAGCGACAGGCGCGGAGGGGGAGTCGTATCGCAGCCACCGAGCACGAGCAACAGCGAGAGCGCGATCACCGCCGTCATGGCCGAGTGCCCGCCGCTCACGCCTGGCCGTGTGCGCCGCTGCCGCCCCCTGTTCATGGCTCGCTCTCCGCGCTGGAGTGGCCCACGAATGCTCTCTCGCTAGTCCTACGACGCGCCGGCGCAGCCTCTCACGAGTCAGCTGTGCGGCTGGGCGGCCTTCCACCAATCTATCGTGATCTCGACATGGCCGAGGTGCAGCCCCAGGTGCTCGATGGTATGCGTCAGGCAGCGGCGCTTCATGCGGTCGCCCGCCGGATGCCGGCTGATAGCGGCCAGCTGCTCGGAGGTCTTGCCGGCCAGCAGCGCCTCCGCGCCGCTCAAGAACGCCGTGAAGCGCGGGCGCAGCTCTGCCCACGTCACCTGGGCGGCGAACTCGGCGTCGCGGTCGCGCTCGATCGGCCCGTCGCCGACGCAGCTCAACACCCACCACTCCGCCGAGGCGATGGCATGCACGCAGATGGCCGCCAGCGAGTTGCCGTCGGGCGCAGGCGGCCGCCACACGAACGCCGCGGGCGGCACCGGGTCAAGCGCCTCCAGGTACCAGGTGATCAGTCGGCGCAGGTGATAGCGGTACAGTGAGGCTTCGTCGGTCGGCTCCTCGCCGGGGCCGGTCGGCTTCGGCATCGGCATGGCTAGCCCTCCTTCGCGGCGACGATGGGATTGCGCAGCAGACCCAGCCGCTCGATCTCCAGCTCCACGACATCGCCCGGCTGCAGCCAGCGGTGCCGCTCGGTGCCCAGTTCCAGGATGCAGCCGGTGCCGCAGGTGCCGGAGCCGATGATGTCGCCGGGGCGCAGGCGCACGTGCTGCGCGGCGCGCTCGATCATCTGGGGGAAGCTGAAGTACATGTTCCGCGCGTTGTCGCTGGTCAACTGGTCGCCGTTGATGCGCCCCGTCATCGCCAGGTCGTAGCGCTCGTCCTTGCCCGCGCCGACACGCCTATCAGCCAGCTCGTCCGGCGTCACCAGCCAGGGGCCGAGCGATGTGGCGAAGTCTTTGCCTTTGGCCGGCCCCAGGTTCATCTTCATCTCGTGGCGTTGCAGGTCGCGAGCGCTCCAGTCGTTCATCACCATATAGCCGGCGATATAGCCGGGCGCATCGTCGGC
>Ga0070706_100002240_pt1 | contig 19626 bp, 17 predicted proteins | sample KBSK5501metaG_FD_65476 | JGI IMG/M metagenome (GOLD analysis project Ga0070706, IMG submission 65476) | Corn, switchgrass and miscanthus rhizosphere microbial communities from Kellogg Biological Station, Michigan, USA - KBS K5-50-1 metaG | ecosystem: Host-associated > Plants > Roots >... | reverse complement strand
ATCCTGGACGCAAAAAAATCCAATCGCCAGCCATTTCCCAACTGGATGTGAACCATGACTGAAAATGCTTCCGACGCTGTGCAGACGGAAAGAAACTGCGCGTACCGCATCCTGCGCTACACGCCCAACCTGGTGCGCGACGAGTGGGTGAACATCGGAGTGCTAGTGTTCGATCCGTCGTCCGGCGAACGCCGCTTGCGTCTCATCGATGAAGACGGGGAGTACGCGCGGGTGCGCCGGCTCCACCCGCAGGCCGACGAGCGGGTGCTCCGCGCCCTTCGGAATGATCTGGAAAACCGCTTCGAGTCGGCGCGCGGATCTCAGGGCCGTGGTTCAAACGGCGGCGGCTCCAACGGGAAAGCACTGGAGGAACTCCTGCGCAAATGGGATGAAACTCTAGCCAACGTGCTGCAACTGGCTCCCCAGAAGGGAGTGATTTCCAGCGACCTGGACGCCGAACTGGAACGCCTCTATACGGATCACGTCGCCCTCGTGCGCGGAACTGGCCGGGTCGGAGTTCCCGAAAGCCGGGGGGCCATCCGCTCTTACTGTACGCAGGTCTTCAAACAAGCCCGCATCTGGAATCGCATCGAACGAGGAGTTCACGCCGAGGAGTTTACCTTTCCCGGCGATCCCATGCGCCTCGACTTCGCTTACCAGCGCAACGGCAGGCGCGGTTTCGTCCAGACGCTCTCGGTGACTCGTGCTCCCGCCGAGGCCAAAGTCCTGGCATACACGGCCGGGAAAATTCAGGCCAAGGCCAGTTTTGCCAGCGAATTCGCGGCCGTCACGGACATACGGTTGAATGAGGAAGACCTCCGGCACCGCTTTGTTCGAGATACGCTTCGCGAAGTGGGGATTGAGGCCATTCCGGTGGATGGCTTTGCCGTGTGGGTGGCCAAACTCAAACCCATGATTCAGTGAGCGATGGGGCAGCCCTGGATCACCGCTCGTCAACGGCGAGAACGAGCAGCGTCGCGTCATCATGCCAGTGGCCGGCGCAGAATTCCGCTGCCACGGCGAGAATCTTATCCTGCAAAGCAGATGCTCCCGCGACCCGGTTTTCCCGAAGCAAATGGAGCAGCCGCGCCTCGCCAAATTCTTCGCCCGCGGAGTCGCAAGCTTCGGTCACGCCGTCCGTGAACAGAATGACGCGATCGCCAGGCGCAAGCTGCGCGGTCCCCGTTGCAAACGTTTGATGCGGAAAAACGCCCAGCACTCCGCCACCGGCTTCGAGGCGCTCATGCGAGCCGTCGCGGTGCAATAGAATCGGCGCATTGTGCCCCGCATTCGTATAACGCAGAAGCCGCGACGGGCCGTCGAGTTGCGCGTAAAAAAAGGTAATGAAGCGGTCGTTGCCGGTGTTGTGGCAAACGAGCGAGTTCAGCCGCGAGCACAAGCCGCCGGGAGGTAGAGAAGGAGAGGCGAGCCCCCGGACCGCGGCCTGCAGATTGGACATCAACAAGGCCGCTGGCAAACCTTTCCCTGCTACATCGGCGATACACAATCCCAGCGTCGCTTCGTCGAAGGCCAGGACGTCATAGTAGTCTCCACCGACGCTCTGAGCCGGCTGCCACGCGCCGGCGATTTCGCATCCTGCCAGCTGAGGAATGCTTCCGGGCAGAAGCCCCTGCTGAATGGACCGCGCCTCCGCAACTTCCCGCTCCTGCAGGTGAAACTGCAGAGCGATCTCCTTGTGGTCCTGGTTCTCCTGCGCCACTCGGCGTCGAGACGCCCTCCGCTCGCGTCCCAGGGCGATCTGCTTTTGCAGAATTTCCAGAAGCCGGGCGTTGGTCCAGGGCTTCTCCACAAAATCGGCCACTCCGTATTGCATGGCCTCGACCGCCAGTCCCACCGTCGCCCAGCCGGTCATGACCACAATCGCCGGAGCGTCTTCGGTTTCTTTCAAATGGCTGAGCAGGTCCAGCCCTTCCCGTCCCGAAGTAGTGTCCCGTGCGTAGTTCAAATCCATCAATAACAGATCAAACTCGCTTGCCGCCACGGCCCGCAGCAACTCGGCCGGCGAAGTCACTCCTTCGGTTTCGTAGCCCTGGCCTTTCAAAAGCAAGCGCAGCGCGTTCAGCACATCGGGCTGATCATCGGCAATGAGGATTCGAGGTGGAGTCGTAGCCATCATAGCGGTCGTCACATCAGAGAAGTGGCAGGCCCACTTCCACCCTCCATCTGATGTAAAGCATTTGGTTTGGATACCTTGCCGAGCTATCCGAGGGCAGCTGAGGTCTCATAACGCCCAATTACGGGAATCGACGTCCCACAATCGAACATGTGTCCGAATCTAGGAATTTTCCCGCGCCAATCCTATCCGTAGGAACATCTTCGAATTGATCGCCACGCAAGAGGCGGTCCACTCGCCTCCAACTTTGGAAGATCCTCGCTAGAGAACCGGCTCCGACCAATTCTCCAATGTTTCCCTGACCTTGTGCAGAAACTGGTGCGCGACCGCGCCATCGACCACGCGGTGGTCGTAGCTCAGCGTGACGTAACACATCGAGCGGATGGCAATCGAGTCGTTAATGACCACCGGCCGCTTCTCGATCGCCCCGAGGCCCAGAATGGCCACGTTCGGCTGGCTGATGACCGGCAGGCCAAACAGGCCGCCGAAAACGCCCGGATTGGTAATCGAGAAGGTGCCTTCCTGCACCTCTTCCGGCTTGAGCTTTTTCGAGCGGGCGCGCTCCGCCAAATCGTTGAGCGTCCGCTGGATGCCGAGAAGATTTTTCTCGTCGGCGCCTTTCACCACCGGCACGATCAGGCCCCAATCGAGCGCTACGGCAATGCCGATGTTGATTTCCTTGTGCAACACCACGTTCGTGCCATCGAGCGACGCATTCACCGTCGGGAAAGCTCGCAGCCCGGCCACTGCGGCCTTCACGAAGAACGGCATGAAGGTCAGCTTGGTTTCGTAGCGCTGTTCGAACTCTTCCTTGGACTTGGCTCGCAACGAAGCCACTTTGGTCATGTCGATCTCATCCACGGAATAAACGTGAGGAGAAACGCGCTTTGAAGCGAGCATGTGCTCCGCGATGCGCTGCCGCATGTTGCTCATGGGCTCGACGGTGTAGTTGCCGAAATAAATCTTCTCGCGCGGAACAGCCGATTCGAACGCCGGGTGAATTTGTCCGCCGGAAACACCCGGAGGCGGCGGTGCCGCGGACGGAGCGGGCGGTGGCGTGGAACGCGCAGGGGCTGCCGCCGGAACGTTCGGCGGCGCCGCAGCAGGAGCTCCGCCTGCCGCGATGACCGCCTCGATGTCCTGCTTGCTGATGCGCCCGCCTGCGCCCGTTCCTGGAATAATCGTCAAATCAATCCCGTGCTCCGCGGCCATGCGCCGCACGAGCGGGGAACTGTGAATGCGCTCCCCCGCAGCGCGCTGGGGCGCAGCGGAAGGCGCGGAAGCTGCGGATGCCGGTGCGGTGGGTCTCGGTGCCGGTGGTGGCGGAGGTGCAACCGCCGGGGGAGCCGGTGCGGGTGTTGGGGCTGCCGCCTTCGCCGGAGCTGGAGCCGGCGCGGCTGCTGCCGCGCCCGCGCCGTCGATCACCGCGACAACCGTCTGAATGGGCACGGTCTGCCCCTCGTTGACCTTGATCTCCTTCAGCACGCCGGCGGAAGGCGAAGGAATTTCCGCGTCCACTTTATCCGTCGAAATCTCGAACAACGGCTCGTCCCGTTCGACTTTGTCGCCGGGCTTCTTGAGCCACTTGGTGATCGTTCCCTCAAAAATGCTTTCGCCCATTTGTGGCATCACTACGTCGGTGGCCATATGCATTCTCCTGTCCAGCTTTGCTTCCGATACACGATCTAATACCTCGCCAATTCCTTTGCTGCGTCAAACACCTTCCTGGCGTTCGGCAAAAAATATTCCTCGAGCGGCGGCGAATATGGCACCGGTGTATCCAGCGCGGTAACGCGCATCAAAGGGCCGTCCAGATCGCCGAACGCCTTTTCGCAAAGTATCGCTGCAATTTCGCCCGCGATTCCCCCCGTTTTGGTGTCCTCGTGTACCACCAAACATTTGTTGGTTTTCTTCACCGACTGCAAAATCGTCTCTTCATCCAGCGGCAGCAGCGTCCGCAAATCGATCACTTCCGCTTCGATGCCTTCTTTCGCGAGCGCCTCCGCGGCTTCGAGCGACGTGTGCATCATCGCCGCGTAGGAAACTATCGTGAGGTGCTTGCCTTCGCGGCGCACAATGGCCTTCCCGATCGGCACGGTGTAATCCCCGCTTGGAACTTCTCCTTTGATCCGCCGGTAAAGAAACTTATGTTCGAAGAAAAGCACCGGATTGTTGTCGCGAACCGCTGCCTTCAACAATCCCTTCGCGTCGTACGGGGTCGAAGGATAAATCACCTTTAGTCCCGGCGTGTGCACGAAATACATTTCCGGATTCGCCGAGTGAAACGGCCCGCCGTGCACGCCGCCCCCCGATGGTCCGCGCATCACCATCGGCGCGGGTGCGTTCCACAAATAGTGCCCCTTGGCGACGAAATTCGTAATTTGGTTGAACGCGCAAACAATGAAATCGATGAACTGCAGCTCCGCAATCGGCCGCAGCCCCATGTAGCTCATCCCGCAAGCCGCGCCAATAATAGCGCTTTCGCTGATCGGCGTGTCGATCACCCGTTCCCATCCGAATCGCTCCAGCAGCCCCTCGCTTGTCTTGAAGGCTCCGCCGTATACGCCGACGTCCTCGCCGAGCAGCACTACCGCGGGGTCGCGCTCCATCTCTTCAAACATCGCCTGTTTGATGGCTTCGAGAAAGGTGATTTGCGTTCCGTTGGTCCCCGCCATGGCTACCTCCGCGCCTTTCTCGTGGCGCCGGAACCCGCCGCTTTTTCAGTCTTTTTCGCCGGAACTTTGGCTGCATTTTTCGCAGCGCCCTTGCCATTGCTCCCAAGGGTCTCGATCGTATTCGTTGTGTCGCCGAAATGAATCGGCGCGTTCGCCCTGCCTGAACTTTTCCCGGATCCGAATCCCGCCACCGTCCACACCGCTTTGACGCTCGATTTCGGCGGCGTCACCTCGGCAACGGGCCGCTCCCACTTCGGACGGATCTTGTGACACTCGTCGCCCGTGCAGTAAACGCCAGTCGCGGCAAACTCCGGCGGCGGCATCGGCGAATTTTCCGCAAACTCCCGTTCCGCCGCCAGCAGCGTATCGATCCTCTCCTCCACGTCCTTCTTGCTCTTTGCGTCCAGCAGCTTTTCTCCCATCAAAAACTTTTCATACAGCAGAATGGGATCGCGGGCTTCCCAATAAGCGCGCATCTCCTTCGGCACATACTCCGCCGGATCGTGCTGCGCGTGCCCCAGGCGCCGGAATGTCTTTGCTTCGATCAGGATCGGCCCTTCGCCGGCCCGCGCTCGTGCAACCGCTTCTCTCGCCGTCGTAAAGACCGCGACCGCATCATTGCCGTCCACGATGTAGCTCGAAATTCCGTAAGCTTTCGCGCGGTCCGCCAGATTCTCGAGCGGCACTTGCCGCTTTACCGGCGTCGAGTAGGCCCACAAATTATTTTCCAGGATCAACACGAACGGCGCTTTCTGGGTAGCCGCGAAATTCAACCCTTCGTGAAACACGCCCGTCGAGCTGCCGCCATCACCGATCCACGTCATGGTCACGATTTTCTGCCCCAGGTAGCGCCCCGCCATCGCTACGCCGGTCATCACCGGGATCAAATCGCCCAGCATCGAGATCGGCGAAACAATATGCAGGTTCTCCAGATCGCCGAAATGGCTTGTTCCGTCCTTGCCTTTGGTCGGCGAATCGAACTTCGCCATGTGCTGCATGAACACGTCGCGCGGCGGCACGCCCTTCACCAGCAGCGCCCCGATATTCCGGATCATCGGCGCCAGCCAATCCTTTTTCTCCAACGCGTACGCCGTTCCCACCGAAACGGCTTCTTGTCCCAGGCTTGAGTACAGCCCGCCGACAATTTTGTTCTGCCGGAAGAGCTTCACCATCATGTCTTCCACGGCGCGGTTGAGCCGCATGTAGTAGTACAGGTCGAGAGATTCCTGCCGCGTCAATTCCTTCTTCATTCCCGCTCCAGTAGCACAGGCTTCAGCCTATGCTCCAAGTTAACCACGGCACTTTGCCTGCTACGAGCGAACGCGCTCACTAAACAGCAACTTCAACAGTCTGCTCGGCCAGCTGCAGCTTCTCAAGCAGTTCTTCCCGCGACGATTTTTTCATTCCCACTCCGAATACTTCTCCAAAGTGCACCGCAATCCGGTGAGCTACTTCCTTTAAACTCACGGTTCGTCCCAGCAGTTTTTCCAGCGAAGTAGCCACACGTCCTGGAATCCCGCACGGCACGATCAAATCAAAATTACGCAAATCCGTCGAAACGTTATAAGCAAATCCGTGTGACGTCACCCACCTGCTGATGTGTACTCCAATCGCTCCCAGCTTTTCCGCCGCAATCTCTCCGTGTCCCGCTTCCCCTTGAGCACTCTGAGTCCTCTGTATTAAGTCCTTCTCTGCCGCCGGCACCCAAATCCCCGTCTTCCCGGATTCCCGCACGGCCTTAATCCCAAATTCCGCCGAGGTCCGGATCATCACCTCTTCCAGCATTCGTACATACCAGACCACGTCCTTGCGAATCGCCCCAAGCTGCAGGATCGGGTAGCCCACCAATTGCCCCGGCCCGTGGTACGTAACATCTCCTCCGCGGCTCGTCTCGTGAAATTCCACATTTCGCTGCCGCAGCACATTCTCGGATACCAAAAGATGTTCGCGCTTCCCGTTTCGCCCCTGTGTAATCACCGGCGTATGCTCGCAAAGCAACAGAACATCCCCAATCGCATCCGCCTTGCGCGCCGCCACGATACGCTTCTGCAGCGCATACGCCTCCGCGTATCCAATCAGTTCGAGATCAACAATCTGGCAGCTCTTCACGAATCACCAGTCACTACACATTGATCTGCAATCCCTTAACGCTCGCAAACGCGTCCCCCATGCCTTCCCAAACCGTGGGATGCGCATGAATCATATTCATCATGTCGTCGATGGTCCCCTCAAGGTTCAACGTGGCCGCCGCTTCCGCAAGAATTTCCGTCGCCAGTGGTCCGATAATGTGGATCCCCAGCACCTCACCGTACTTTTCATCCGAAACCACTTTGATGAACCCGTTGTGATTCCCCAAAATCGTCGCCTTGCTGTTGCCAACAAAGGGAAACTTGCCGGTCTTCACTTTGTAGCCCGCGTCGCGCGCCTGTTTCTCCGTCAGTCCGATCGAACCGATCTGCGGCTCGCAGTACGTGGCATTCGGAATGCGTGTCTTTAAAATCTGTTGCGCCGGCTTCCCGGCGATGTGCGTGACGGCAACGATGCCTTCCATCATCGCCGCGTGCGCCAGTTGCGGCATACCCGCAACGATGTCCCCGATCGCATATAAGCCCTTTTCATCCGTCTCCATGTTTGGCCCGGCGAGCACGAATCCGCGCTCGAGCTTCGCTTTCGATTTCTCAAGACCGCAATTCTCCGTCATGGGCTTGCGGCCCACGGCAAGCAACAGCTTCTCAGCCTGCAGCGTCTGCGCCTTTCCATCCTTATCTTTAAACGAGACCGTCACGCCCTTGGCGTCCTTCTTTACGGACTCCACTTTGCTGCTCGTGAAGATCTGAATGCCCTTTTTCTTGAAATCTTTCTCCAGCTCCGTGGAGACGTCTTCGTCTTCCACCGGCACGACGCGCGGCAGCGCTTCCAGAATCGTCACCTGCGTCCCAAACGTATTGTAAATGGAAGCGAACTCCACTCCCACCGCTCCCGCGCCAACCACTATCAGCGTCTTCGGGATCTCCGGCAGCTCCAGGATGGACCGGTTGGTCAAAATCGTCTTGTGGTCCGGCTCGATACCCGGCAGCGCGCGCGCCTCGGATCCGCTCACCAGCAAAATATTCGCGGCCTCAATCTCGCTCTTCTTCCCATTGTTATCGACGCTCACGCGGCCCGGCCCCGCGTAGCGTCCCCAACCCTGCACCCATTCCACCTTGTTCTTCTTGAAAAGAAACTCGATGCCCTTGGCATGCTTCTTGACGATCCTGTCTTTGCGCGCCAGAATGTTCGCCCAATTGATTTTCAGTCCACTGACCTCGAACCCCAGCTCCTCGCCGTTCTTGAAGTGATCGTATACGTCGGCGTGGTGCAACAAGACTTTGGTCGGAATGCATCCGACGTGCAGGCAGGTCCCGCCTAGAAACGGGTCCTTCTCCACCACGACGGTCTTTAATCCCAGTTCGCCCGCCCGGATCGCTGCCACGTAGCCGCCGGGACCGCTCCCGATAATCGCCACATCATACTTTGCCACTCGTGATCTCCCTTCCGCAGTACTCCGCGCCGGTCAGTCGAGCACTCTGTGCCCGGCATTCCGTTCGGCTTCTCTGCGGTCACAAATTCTCTTGACGGCTATGCGGTTGCTCTTTCCATCGGCATGGATGCAAACGCCTACAGTTTCTGTGGGATACCGAACCGGCAATTAGCAGGCAGCCTTCAGCACGAACTCCGGCCACCCGGCAAACTAAGAATTTTAGCAGCCGCTCGCAGCCCCCGCAACCTAACCCCGAACCCACGCCTGGGACGAAGTTCCTTTTTCTGGAATGCCATGTTCTCGACTCCGGCAGCGAAACAAAAGCGCAAAACATTGCCGGCCTCGCTTGAATCTCGCTTGCAGAGTTATCCACAGTTATCAGGCTAGTACCTTCGCTCTTAAAGAATATTTTTTCTTGACATCGTAATTTACTGTTTTATATATTCCATCTCCACTTACTGTGAGCTCAGGCCTTGGCTGTCTTCTCGGCGGTCCCAGCAAGCCTGACGTCAAGGGAGGTACAGGCACCATGATCATGCGTAGCGGAGAACAGTGGCATTGCACGAACTCAGTTTGCCATTGCAGAGTAGTGGTCCAGCTCAACAGCCACATCGAAGGCGGCAATCCGCGCTGCGTATGCGGCGCACCTATGAAGAAACAGTACGCGCCCCCGAACCTGACCTATCTCGAGTTTCTGCGTGTCGAGGATCCCGTCCCCGCTCGAGACGGCTCGCGAAAGGGGTGAGCCATGCGCGCAGAAACCCTCGTCCGGGCTACGCCTCAACACCCCAAGCCATTGGTCATTCGCGCTGGGCTGGCACGAACTTTTGGGGGTCTGGCCGGCTTCCTCGCACTGCTTTTCTTACTCATTGGCTTTTACCTGCTTGGAGACGCTTTCGAATATCCGCTGGCTGCACAGCCAGTAGGCGTCCTCGCCGCGGCCTTCAGCATTACTCTTGCCGTCATTCTGTTGTTCTATTTGTTGAAGCCGCGGCATAAGCAAGGAGCATGAATCATCGGGTTCAGGCGCGAGGAATCGCCGAGAAGTATCGCTCCTCGAGAATTTGCCGGTGGTGCAGTTCGTGCCCTGCCGTGATGTAGGCCAGCGCCCGCACGCTGACTTCATTCTTGTTGGCCGTCCCTCGGCGTAACCACGCTTCATTACTGAGCGAGTGAAACAACCCAAGGCTGGCGCTTCGCACGTGTGCATATTCTTCCACCAGATTCGCGAGAGGACGCTCGTTGAATCCTCCGCTGCGCACATAGTCGTCCTGTTCGAATCCCTCCAGCGGAGTCTTGTCGCCCCTGGCAATCCGCAGCGCACGATAGGTAAAGATTCGCTCGGAATCGGTGAGGTGCCCAAGCACTTCCTTCACCGTCCATTTTTCCGCCGCATACCGAAAATTGCCTTCCCGTTCGCTGCGTCCCGCAAAGAGTTGCATCGTCTGCACGCGCTGCGCCTCGAGCGCTTTCGAAACGTCGTTTCCGGGAACCAGCGAAACATATTTCTCGTAGTACTCTGCGTACTCCCCGCGTTCCGGCCTTGCCACTTTCATTTCCTTCACCCCTAGCGAAGTATACCTCTCCTGCGCGTGGCGGAGACGTGATAGCCGGATTTCCCTCTTCCGAATTAGCGGCCAATCTGGGTTGTTCCTGCCGCGGTCCACACATCCTGGAAAACGACGCTCACCGTGCCCAGAATGAGGAATGCTATCATCTATAAAATGCGCGTTGCGTTTCAGGGCGAGCCCGGGGCTTTCAGCGAAGAAGCGGCGCTTCAGCTTCTCGGTGCAGGTATCACTCCTGTGCCGCGCCCCACTTTTGATTCAGCTTTTCGTTCCATCGAGGAAGGTCTGGCCGATGCTGTTCTGGCTCCCGTCGAAAACTCCCTCGCGGGTTCCGTAGTCAGGGTCTATGACCTCCTCGTCGGCAACAACCTCGCCATAGTGGCGGAAATTATCCTCCCGATTCAACACCGCCTCATCGGCTGCCCAGGCTCTTCGCTTGATTCCATCCGTTCCGTCGCCTCTCACCCTATGGCTCTTGCTCAATGCGAAGGTTTCTTTCTCGCCCACCCGGGCATCAAACGCGTGCCTGCGGAAGATACGGCTGGCAGCGTGCGCGAAGCGCTCTCCCGCGGCGATAGGAGTTGCGCGGCCATCGCCGGCCGCCGCGCCGCCGAACACTATGGCGGCGTCATCCTCGCTGAAGACATCCAGGACAACGCCGAGAATTTCACCCGCTTTGTTTTGCTAGTTCCAGCGCTACGCGATAACGATGGCGCACGGGATTCTCCAAGCCTCGCGTCACCCGGCGTGACCGACATCATGGTAGAACTTCACTTGCGTGGAATGGATCATTCCGACTCTCCACGGATGCTGAAAATGTCTCTTGCTCTTCGCCTTGCTCATCGTCCCGGCGCGCTCCTTGCCGCTCTGGAGCCCTTCAGCCGCCTCGCGGTCAACTTACTCAAGATCGAAAGCCGCCCCATTCACGGTCGGCCCTGGGAGTATCAATTCTTCGTAGATGTAGAAGCCGAAAACACGGCGAGTCTCAGCTCCGCTCTCGCGGATGTCCGGAAAGCCACAAGTGACCTACGTATGCTCGGTCTCTACACTGCCGCGCGCGGTTCTGGCACAAGTCCCGAAGGATTGGCGAAAATCAAGTAGTAGAAACCGGCCTCCTTGACAGCATCTACTCGTAACGCAAAGCGATAATCGGATCAACGCGCATCGCCCGCCGCGCTGGAAGGTAGCAAGCCACCACCGCCACGGCCATGAGCAGCGCCGCCGTAATCAGAAAGCTCGGCGCATCGAATATTCCGATGCCATAGAGCAAACTGCTCATGCTCCGCGCGAGCAACGTCGAAAAGACGAGTCCGGCCACCACTCCCGCGGACACCATCGCCATCCCATTTCCCAAAATCAGCCGCAGTACGTCCCGAGGCTGCGCACCCAGCGACATGCGGATTCCGACCTCCTGCGTTCGCTGGCTGACCGAATACGACATCACACCGTATGTCCCGATGGCGGCCAATACCAGCGCCAGCAAGCCGAAACTGCCCAGTAGCTGCGCTCCAACTCGCGGCGCGGTCAGCGATTGAACCAAAACCTGCGACACGGTTTGCACATTCAGCAGCGGAACCGCCGGACCAAGCGCTTGCACCGTGCTGCGCACGCTCGGGATCGCCTTTTCTGGATCTCCTTTCGTGTGCACATACAGCACCACCTGGGCTGAGTAGTGCTGCTTCAGCGGCAAGTAAACGATCGCTTGCGGCGGCTCGCCCAGCGTCTGGTACTTCACCGTGGCCACCTCGCCCACGATCGCTATGTCCCAAGTCTCTCCGAGGAAATGTATGTGCTTGCCAATCGGGTCCACTCCCGGCCACATCTGCTCCGCCGCCGCCTTGTTCACGATCCCGACCATCGCGCCTTGTGCATCATCGTGCTCCGTGAAATCCCGCCCCGCCATCATCGAAATAACCGCCGTGGAAAAATATCCCGGCTCCACGGCAACCACCGGCGTCAGCTTCCCATTCCGAGGGTCTGTGATGTCCACCCCATCCGTGAACGTCGTGCGCGCCAGCCCGCCAGAAAACGGAAACGTGTCCGAAATGCTCGCGCTTTGCACCGTCGCCACCCCTGCAAGCCGCTCGACCACATCTTTGTAAAACTGCTCCGCGCGCGGCTGTGCGTAATGCTCCGCGCCGAGGTTCAGGAACATCACCATCTCCTGTTTCACTTCGAATCCCGGGTCCATTTCCTGAGCGTTTCGCAGGCTATGAATAAAAAGCCCCGCCCCGACGAGAGCAATCAACGAAAGCGCAACCTGAACCATCACCAGCACCCCGCGAAGTCCGTACCATCGCGCGCTGCCGGTCGGATTTCCCGTGCGGTCTTTCAGCGCCGCGATGCGGTCCGCCTTCGAAGCTTCGAGCGCCGGAACTAGTCCGAAGAGCACCGTCGCCACCAGCGAAAGGCCGATCGTGTAGAGCAGAACTCGGCCATCCAGGGTGAAGTCGAGGCGCCGCTGCAAGCCCGGAGGCAACAGCGAACGCAGCAGCGAGCGGCCCCAATACGCGACCAGGATTCCGAGCGCTCCGGCCAAAAGCCCCATCAGCAAGCTTTCCGTCAGCAATTGGCGAATCAGCCGGAACCTCGACGCACCCATCGCCAGCCGCACTCCGACCTCCCGGTGCCGCTGCGTGGCCCGCGCCAGCAGCAGATTGGCCACGTTTGCGCACGCGATGAGCAGCACCAAGCCTACGATCACAAACATTAACGATCCGGCGCGAACGTACACGCTTCGCAGTTGTGGAGGAATCGCGGTCTGATCGATCGGCACGAGCATTTCGTTCCGCCCGCCGTTGTCTTTCGGAAATTCTTTTTCGAGTTGTAGTCCGAGGTTATGAATGGATGCCCGCGCCTGCGCAACCGTCACGTTCGGCTTGAGCCGCGCCACCATGGACGTCAGCCGAAAGGCGCGCTGATTGAACCAATCCTTGGCCAATCCCGTAAGCACCTGATCGTGCATCAGCATGGGAACCCACGCGTCCGGGCTCCCCAGCACTCCCACATCATGGAAAGTGTCCGGCATGATTCCAACCACGGTGAAGTCCTGCTCGTTGATTTGAATCGCTCGCCCCAGCAACTTCGCATCGCCGCCGAATTCGCGGTTCCACAGTGCGTAACTGATCACCACAACTGGCTGCGGTGTTTTCTCCTCTTCCGCGGAGAACCCGCGGCCCAGCTTTGGCTGCACGCCCACGACATCGAAAAAATTCGCGTTCACCACTTCGCAGAATGCTTGCACTTGCTTGCCGCCAATGGTCAGATTCACGCCCGTCGGGATCGCGATGGCCGCGCCCGAGAACACGTCATTCTTTTCGCGGTAGTCAGCCGCATTCGGGTAAGGCGTTGCCAGGTATTCCTGGAGCGGACCGCCCTTGCTCTGCGCGGTCGAGAAAAGACTCATCAGTGTGGATGGATCTTTCACCGGAATCGACTTCAGAAAGATCGCCTTTGCCAAAGTGAAAATCGTCGTGTTGGCCCCGATACCCAGCGTCAGTGACAGCACTGCCACTGCCGTAAACCCCGGCGACTTGGCCAACACGCGAAGCCCATACCGCAAATCCTGAAGAAAATTTCCCATGGGAACCCTCCGATGGAGGCTTGTAGGAATCCTCGTGAGCTTTCATGAGCCAGAAATTCCAAGCCATTTGGCTGACTTGGGCAGCCTACTCTTTTCAAGCTCCTGAAACAACGAACCTTTCGCCAAAGTCGGCTGTCAGCATCCGGTATTCGCGTTGGCCTGGCCTTGGGCCATCAGGTCTTCGACTGGGAAGCTACCCGCTCATCTTGACTCGCCCACTCTGCCAACCTAACATGCGCTGAAATGTCAGATTTCAACGTCCTCCGTTCACCTCTGAACTTTCTGCGGAGCAGGCTTCAAAATATCCCCCACCGCGATGTGCTCCAAGCCGAGGAAGTGTGGTGGAAGAACAAAGGCCTGGCCATTTCGGATGCCATCGACCGTGCCGGAACGCCATGGTTGCGAATGTTCGATCGTCTCGGAAAACGCGTCGATGAAATTCTCTATCCTCGCGAATATCAAACGATTTTGAGAAGGGGTTACCGCTCTGGAGTGGTTTGGCGCGCGCTGGAAGAAAAATCACTGGTCCCCACATATCTGCTGATGTACACCATTTCATTCCACGATCCCGGAATTTGCTGCCCTTATACCGTGTCGCTCGGCACGGCGGTGCCTCTCGTAAAATATGGCAGCGCCGAGTTGCAGACTCGCTTTCTGCCTCATCTCTTGAGGAAAGACGATTCCGTGTGGCAGGGCGCCACTTGGATGACCGAGATCAAAGGTGGCTCGGATTTGGGAGCCGCCGTCGAAACCACTGCCCGGCCCGCGGGCGATAGCTGGCGTCTGTCGGGTGACAAATACTTTACGAGCAACGCCAACGCAGAATTAGCCGTAGTAGCCGCGCGCCCTGAGGGAGCTGCGGCAGGCGTGCGCGGCCTGGCGTTATTCCTGGTGCCACGACACCGCGAGAATGGCGAGCTCAACTATTTTATTCGCCGCCTTAAAGACAAAATCGCCACGCGCTCGGTTCCAACCGGAGAGGTCGAGTTGCGAGACAGCGAAGGCTACCTGCTCGGCTCAGCTGACACAGGAATCTATTTAATCCTCGAAGTGCTAAACCTCTCGCGTGTAGCCAACAGCGTGGTGAGTGTCGCTCTGGCACAGCGCGCCATGGCCGATGCTCTTTCTTACGCCGAGCATCGCGCCGCTTTCGGCAAGCCGATTCTCGATCATCCACTGCTTTGTCATCAATTTGAAAGTCGCCTGAATGCGCTTCCCTCGGCGTTGGCCCTGGCGTGGGAGTCCGTTCAGCTCCTGAACGAAGTCTGGATGGAGCGCCCGCCCTACTCCGATCGCTACCATTTGTTCCGCCTGGTAGCTCATCTTGCGAAATACCGGACAGCCGAGTTTGCGGTCGATACCGCAAAGTGGGCCATGGAAGTCCACGGCGGGCTCGGCGTTCTCGCCGAATACGGCGCCGAACGCTGGCTTCGCGAAGCCATGATTCTCGCCATCTGGGAAGGCACCTCGCATCGCCAGATACTCGATGGCCTAGAAGTGATGGAACGAAAACACGCCCACAAGCTGCTCTTCCAGCGGCTCGCGCAATTCGCTCCCTCCAAAGAACTTCACGACATGGAATCCGAAGTCGACCAGCACTTGAAACTTCCACACGAACAAAGGGAAGCCCTCGCCGAACCGCTCTTCAGGAAGCTCGCAGTTTTCACTGCCGAAACGCTCACTCACAAGTGAAATTACGGCCTCGCGCCATTTAGGGGCCTTTGCCATGAATGCGGAATCGATAGCCTTATCTGAATCGGGGCCCCCATGGTCTGGCGCCTATTCATTCGTCCCTTCATTTTTCTCTTGACATACGAATTACTTAGTACTATAAAACGGATATGCGACCCAAGCACACCACCCTCACCCCGCAGGAACTGGAAATCATGAAGCTCGTCTGGCAACGCGAAACTGCCACCGTCCGCGATATTTATGAGGCGCTTCTCGAGCACCGCAAAATCGCGTACACCACCGTCATGACCATGATGAAAATCCTCGAAACCAAAGGCTATTTGAAAAAGCGCCGCCAGGACCGCGCTTTCCTTTACCGCCCGGCGCACACCAAGAACCAGGTCATCGGCGGTATGCTCCGTGAATTCATCGACCGCGTTTTCAACGGTTCAGCGGAGCCGCTCCTCGTCCATCTCGTCAAAACGCGCCACATCCGCGAAAATGATTTGCAAAAAATGGCGCGCATGATCGAGGAAATAAAATGAGCGTTCCCGAAGCCACGGAAGCGCTCCGGAGGCGCCGATGAGCACAGCGTTGTGGTTCTCCAATCTCCTGTTTTGGAGCGCCCAGGTCGCTCTGCTCGCGCTGGCCGCCGCGTTTCTTCCGCGCCTTTTCCAAATCCGCCAGCCCCGCGTATTGCTTGCCTATTGGCGCGCGCTCCTTGCCATCTGCCTGATGCTTCCGGTTATCCAGCCCTGGCATCGCCTGCCAGGCGTCGCCGCAATCGTTATCGCGCCGGACGTCTCAGCCCTTCGCGTCCTCCCCTCATCCGCCCCCGCCGTCTCGCACTGGCATTTTCCCAGCCTTCAACTCATCGCCCAAATTCTCGGGGTCGTAATTCTCGCGGGTATCGCCGCACGATTTGCAATCCTCGCGATGGGACTTCTGAGACTCCGCCAGCTCCGGCAATCATCTTCGCCAATCACTCTATTCGCTGAATCCACTGCCGTCCTCGAAGAAATGCGCGCTCGTGTGAACGCCAGCGCCGAGTTTCGCCTCTCCCCCGATGTAGATTCTCCCGTCACTTTTGGCTTCACGTCTCCCATGGTTCTTCTCCCCAAACGTTTCCCATCCATGAACCCGCGATTCCAAGCCACGATTGCCTGTCACGAACTCCTTCACGTCCAACGCCGCGATTGGGCCCATCACTTGGCGGAAGAAATTCTTCGCGCCACCTTCTGGTTTCATCCCGCCATCGCCTGGCTCATCGCGCGTGTCCGGTTGGCGCGTGAGCAAGTCGTGGATCTCGAAGTCATAAGACTCACGCAAGAGCGCAAGCCCTACCTCGAAGCTCTCCTTGAATTTGCCACCGGCCGCAGCCGCACCACACCCATTCCCGCGCCGCCATTTCTCGTCGAGCGTCAGCTCCCCGAGCGCGTCGCTCTCATGCTAAAGGAGGTTCGTATGTCCCGAACTAGACTGATCGCTTCATTGACGGCCACCTCGTGCTGTATCGCGCTAGCCATAATCCTTTCCGTATGGGTTTTTCCTCTCAAGGCCGCGCCTCAAGCCGGGCAAAATCCTCCGCAAGGCGGCGTAGCGGGAGGCGTTGCAACTGGTGTGGCCAAGGGAGTCGCACAAGGAGTTTTAAGCAGCGTCATCCGCGGAGTCAGTGACGGTATTAACGGTGGCGTCGCCGGCGGAGTCGGCGGCAACGCCTCCCGCGACATACCCACCGTAGAGAACAACTCCATCTGGACCGACACCGTGAAGCGAGGTCCCATGGTCCGGCAGGTCCGCGGCCTGGGAACGCTAGTCCGCGCCGAAGATTCTGCGGGCTTGGTCGCGCGCGTAGCTCTTCCCGTTGTCCAGGCCGCGGACGTGAAGCCCAATCAGAGCGCGACAGTAGATACGCGCATAGGCATCGTGAAGGGTCACGTTACGGGTATCAACGCATCAGCTTCGGACGGAACTCGCACCGTATACGTCTCCCTCGATGGCCCCCTGCCCGAAGGTGCCGTTGCCGATCTCCCGATCGACGCCACCATCGACATCGAAAAGCTCGACAACATTCTCTACGTCGGCCGACCCGTCCACGCAACGGCAGTCTCCACAATCTCGCTATTCAAACTTGCCAAGGACGGCGCAGAAGGCGTCCGCGTCAACGTCAAGTTCGGCCGCTCATCCGTAAACACAATCGAAGTCCTCGATGGACTCAAGGAAGGCGACAAAGTCATCCTCTCCGACATGTCCCCCTACGACAACGCCGACCGCATCCACCTAAAGTGAGCACATTCGCACATAAAACGAAAAAGGCCGGCTACTCGCCGGCCCCTCTCGCTTACACTCTTTCCTTTACATCTTTACTTCCTTACTTCGCTATTCCCGTTTCTCAGCAATAGCTGCACTCGGCGTCGCCCATTCCGCCGCCGGTCATATCGTCCTTAATCCGCCGCAGCCGCTGGCCAAGCCGCTCGGCCATCTGGTGCCGCGCGCGCCACAACCGCGCCTTCAAGGTGTTCTCGGTCACTCCGAGTTTCTTCGCCGCCTCGCCCGTCGAGTAGCCTTCCACTTCACGCAGCACAAACGCCGTGCGCAGGAGCGGTGAAAGTTCTTCCAGGTTTTCGCTGATCATCTCCCGCAGCTCCGTCCCGGCAAACATCTGCTCCGGGTTCGGCCCTTCGGCCGCGAATCGCTCGGAAATTGGCAGCTCATCCTCACGAGGAGGTTCATCCAGCGAAACCGCCGGCCTCGCCTTTGCGCTGCGCCGCCGCATCAAAGCCGCGTTGATAACAATGCGAGTCAGCCAAGTGGAGAACTGCGAGCGTCCTTCGAACCGCTTCATATTGCGGTAGGCGGAAAGCAATCCATCCTGCAAGGCGTCTTCCGCGTCTTCCGTGTTGCCGAGCACGCGCAACGCGGTCTGAAAGAGTGGCCGCTGGTAACGGCGGAACAGGGTTTCCACCGCCTGCGCATCGCCCCTCTGTCCGGCGCGGATCAGTTTGTCTTCGCTGAACTGTGTTGCCACTGCCGTTTGCATCGTTATTGCCGTTTGCGTTGCCATCGTTCCCCCCCAATTACTGCACAAAGTCGCTGAAATAAGTCACTGCAAAAAGCCACTGCAAGAATCTCGTGCACCAAATGCATCGTCACATTCGCCCATCAGTGCGCCGGAACACCTCCGGCAGTCGCTCTCGGCTTCCTCATCAAAACCAAAAACGGGATTACCGTGAGAAATATCACGCCCAGCATCTTGAAGTTGTCGATGAAGGCCAGCATCGCCGACTGGCTCTGCACCAGGTGGTAGACCATGCCCTTCGCTTGCAGCGCCGCATGCGAAGCGCTCGACCCGTAAGAAATTAGACGCGCCGTGTCGCCGTTCGTCGTCTTCAGCAGCGCCGGATTCAAACTGTTCACACTCTGCACCAGATGCGCTTGATGGAACTGCGTCCGCCGCTCCAGCATGGTCGTCACCGTGGCGATTCCCACGCTAGCCCCTATGTTTCGCGCCAGATTGATAATCCCCGTCCCCATGTTTGTCTTTTCTCTTGGCACGTATGCGAATGCCGCCACGTTGATCGGAATAAACAAAAATGCCAGCCCAAAGCTCTGTAACATCCGCGCTCGCACCGCATGGCTGTAATCGAGCCCCAAATCCCAGCCAGCCATCCAAAACAGCGCGATCGCGCACACCATGCAGCCAAACGTAATCAGCATTCGCGTGTCCACCTTTGACACCAATAATCCAACGACTGGCATCATCAGCATGATCATCGCGCCGCCTGGCGAAAGCGCCTTCCCGGCAAGCTCTGCCGTGTACCCCAGCATGTTTTGCAGAAATTGCGGAATCAGCACCGTGCTCGAATACAGTACGAATCCCAGAAAAAACATCGCCAGGGTAGAAATTGCAAAGTTCCGGTCCTTCAGCATCCGCAAATCGACGACCGGATCCTTATGCCTCCACTCCCAGACAATCCCTGCAATAATTCCGATCAGCATCAGCGCAAAGAAAACCTGAATGAATCCCGAGGCGAACCAGTCGTCGCGCTGTCCTTTATCCAGAACGATCTGCATGCTTCCCAGCCCCAGGCTGATCAGCCCAATTCCGATGTAGTCGATCCGGAATCCGCTCTTGATGCTCGTCCTCTTCATGTACGGCGGATCCGAAATCAGCACCGACGTCAGCAGCAGAGAAATGATTCCCACCGGCACGTTGATATAAAAAATCCATCTCCACGAAAAATTGTCCGTAATCCACCCGCCCAGCCAAGGCCCAATCGTCGGCGCCACCACCACAGCAATTCCGTAAACTGCAAACGCCATGCCGCGCTTCGCTAGCGGAAACGTGTCATTCAAAATGGCCTGCTCGCTCGGCTGCAATCCGCCGCCGCCCGCCCCCTGCAAAATTCGAAAGAGCACCAGTACGCCGAGGCTTGGCGCAAGCCCGCACAAAAATGAACTCACCGTGAACAGCG